>Ga0193752_1000194_pt1 | contig 75244 bp, 130 predicted proteins | sample H1c1metaG_FD_144924 | JGI IMG/M metagenome (GOLD analysis project Ga0193752, IMG submission 144924) | Soil microbial communities from a riparian zone of the East river system, Colorado, United States - H1c1 | ecosystem: Environmental > Terrestrial > Soil > Riparian zone | place: USA: East... | reverse complement strand
TGCAGACCAAACAACAGTTACACCAGCTGCTTTAGCAATAGGTGCACCATCGGCGGTAACTGTTATACCTGAACCGATTATCTCAAATGTTTCTTGTCCATAGCTTCCCATTTTTATTTTCTCCTTTATCTATTCAGTATATAACTGATATTCTTAATTCTCTGATACATATGCAATCATTGGAAATGCTGTTTCAAAGTCTGCTAAAGGTACTCCAATAGTAGACAATGTTTGCACAGTTGCTGTATTAGCACCGCCTGTTAAAGATGGCGTAGTTGTCATAGCTGGTACGTTAGTATTAGCATAAACTCCCGAAAAAGTGACGGTATAAGGCCCACCTGCTACACCTGCTACTGTTACGTCGGCAGGAGCAACGTTGCTTAAAGCAATTAAAGCAGCCTCAACAGCCGAACCTAAAGCATTGAATACTATTGAGCCAGTTGTTTGTCCGCTAAACGTAATAGTAAAAGCTCCTCCACTATTGCCTACTCCTAATGTTATTGTCTGTATCTCATTACCAAAACCACCAGCTCCTTCAACGTCAAGCCGAGTCTTATAAACTCTGCCTCCGTCAAATACAGGAGGAAAATCACTTTTCTTATCACTCTCATGAACTGATTCATTAAGAATATACCAGTTTCCCTTTCCATTAGCTGCGTTAGTTACTGTTATAGTATCTGCACCGGATGTAGTAACACCATAAGGAGCATATTTTCCTACTTTAGATTGATTAACTGAACTTGTCAAGATTTTACATATAACAGTACCGTATCGTAAAAATCTTTCTCCTGTTACAACATAATCCTCATCAAAATATGTTGTATCAGCAGGTGTAATAACAACTGACTCCCAATCAACAGTTACACCAGCTGCTTTAGCAATAGGTGCACCATCGGCGGTAACTGTTATACCTGAACCGATTCTATCGTATGTTTCTTGTCCGTAAGTTGACATATCAGTTTACCTCTATTAATTAGTAATTTCCTTTACCTGAAGCTTTCTTTTTTGATGCATATTCTTTAGCCTGCTTTTCAGCATCACCAAGATAATCAGAATCTTCTTCATTGTAAACAGCCAATACATTCAAATTTAAATCTTCAATGTCATCATATGTCATATTGTGTGGGTTACGTACCGAGTAAAGAGCTTTAATAGCTTCTACACGACTAACTTCAACATTTTCTTCGCCTTGTTTGAAGGCTACTTTTACTTCTGATGCATTGTCATCGTTTGTTGCCTGTGAGAATAGAGCAATCAAAGTAGCACGTTCTGCTGGAAATGCTCGACCTGTTTTAATTTCGGTGTCAGCAAATTTCTCTGCTTCACGACTAATATCTTTTTGCTTTAATTCTTCGATTTGTGCTTCTAGAGCTTTTTCACGGTCGGTAGGTTCAACAGCTGAATGCTCAACTTTATCCTCAACCTTAGATTCTTTCTCTTCTTCAACTTCAGCAACTTCTAGCTCTGCGGCTAGAGTAGCAGCCTTAGCCTCTTCTTCAGCCTTTAACTCAGACTTAAATGCCTCAACAGCAGCGTTAGCAGCAGTTTCTGCAGCGGTCTTAATTTCTTTGGCAATCTCTTCAGCATTTAGTTCTGTATTCACTTTTCCATCTTCGCTATCAGGCATAGATTTGAAAAAGCTTTTCACATCTTCTAATGTCATTTTATTATTCTCCTTAGTATAGTTTGAAGAGGCTTCTGTGCCGCTCCTTTCTTTTAAAAAAGTACATTTTGCACTGCCACGTAAAGCGGCATCATGTATCTGTTGTATTAATTTTGCTTCCGCAGATGATACAAAACCTTCTACTTCTGCTTCACTAAATTTCTGTTGGTCGTCATAACACACTGCACCTGAACGTGCAGCCATATCATGTATACCCTGCATTAAGGATATTCCGTCCCAAGTTTTTTTACCGAATTTGGCTTCCATGAGTGTCTCAATGGTTTTAGCTAAATCAGATTCTGTCGCCCCTTCAATCTGGTCTGAAAATTCGTTAGCCATAAAAGCTGCCATAAGAGCTGCATCTTTAACACGAGGATTACGAACTAATGCAAGCTTTGTAAGTTTCTTAGTCGCTCTATCCCAAGTTGCAGAAACTTTACGCTCTGCTTCTCCCAGCTGTTTATCTAACCATTTAGGTAAACGAACTGTTCCTATCAATGACCAACCATCTGCACCTAATGCAACCGCCTCTAATTTTCCTAGTTTTCCGTCTAGTATAGTAGGCATGTGTTCTAAATCAAGGTCTACAGGAGCAAAATCCGCAATAGCCTCACATAACTCTTCTGGAGTTATTTCAAACTTCTTGTCGGGATACTGACCTGCTTCAAAAATTTTACCTGTGCGGAGTATATATTCTCCATCATTGGTATCTTTAGCTGTGCTTGAATCCAATTCAAATTCTGCAATAGCGTCAGATTTTTCATTTTTTACAGAGAACATAGAATGTTCTATCTCTTTTGTTTCACTCATCCAATTAACCGGCAATAGAAAGCCTTTTCTATTTGCAATATCAATAATTCTGTTTTTTACTTCTTCCAAATTGGTTAAAGCAGATACTCTATGAGGTGCTTTGTCTACATCCTCCTGAGTAATCAGAGGGAACAACCTTCTATTAGGGTCGCCAAAGTCCTCAAGAGGGAGTTTTTTCCTATCCTCATCGGTCAAGTATGTAAATTTAATCGTGTTTTGCATATTATAAACTCTTTATTTTATCCCACTTACGAGATAATTCTGTAAATTGCCCACACTCCAATAAACTATAAAGTTCTTTTATATTCTTTTTACCAGATATAATTAATTCTCCCCAAACTTTGCCTTTTTGTGGGTAGATTAATGGAACTTTACTGAATCCTAAATCTATTAACTGCTCACTAAACCAATATAAAGATTCTGTATTACCAGCAAGCTTCATTCTTTCACACCATTTATCAGTTCGTATGTAACCATCTCCATCTATCCACCCTCTTAGATAATGAACTATCAATTTATTCTTACTAACTTCTTTATTCGCCCCGATAAAATTATAAGTTTTTCTCGGTATAATTCCAAACTTTATCAAATCTGTTTCAAACTCTTTAGCAGTCAATCTTATTCCAATAGTGTCACCGTATACTTTGATATAATCATCTTCACATTCAATATCTGAAGCAAACTGCCTTAAATGATTTTCATCTTTAGAGTTTAATACTAAACTTAATTGTGTAGAATTAGCTCTTTTGGATATTGAACCATCTGCCATGATAAATCCTGCCCAATAAAAACTTTTTTCTGTGTTTAGAGAAAAAAAGTTTTTATCAAATTTGAACACTCGTTTTCTTCTCATATTAGCGTCTAAAATAATTTTCAAATTATTCCACCCAACTCCATATGACTCATACTTTAACTTTAAGTGCCTCATCCACATTCCAGATTGATAATCTGCAATAACAGCATTTCTTACATTCTCATCAGGCATCTCCAATCGCTTACTCATAATTCATCTATACAGGAAATAATCTTCGTGTAGGGTCACCGAATTCTTCCGCCGCTAGAGCATTTCGTTCTTCTGCTGATAAATAATTAAAAAGCACTTTCATCTAATTCTCCTTAAGGTTTCGTATTTATGCTAGATGGAAAAGTCTCATTTTTTGGAGACTTATTCAATTTTGCTTTTACTCTGCCTGCAGCTGGAAACTTCACATTTCCGCCTCTATTTAGTTTTCTTCCATTGTTGGAATCTGAACTAAGGCTCTTACCAACCGGTAAAGCTACACCTGACGGTGCTACAGGAACGGGGGCTACTCCGCCACCCGGCCCTGCCTGAATCTGTGCTGCCTGTTCTGCAGGCGGCGGAACTGCTACAATAGATACTCCAGCGGCTTGCAGTTGCTGAATTAATTGTAGCGGGTCAACTGTTTGACGAATACCCAAACCTAACATAGCATCAGTTTGTTTTAACTGGTCTGGCTGTAAATAACCTGCTTTATATAAAGCTGCCACTGCCGCTGCATCAGTTGAAAACTCTCTTCTTTCTGTATCACCTAAAGTTGCTTTTGGAACTAAATCAAGGGCATCGTCACCAAAATTAAACCTGACAGTCGGACGGAGCAAATCCGAAACCAGCATATCAACGACGATGCCTTTTAACCACCAAACCAGTTGGTCTAGTACGCTCATATGCATAGTAGAAGCTGCTCTGTTTTGGTGAATACCTTCACTCGTTGCCAATGTCTGCAATAAAATTGCTGTCTCCATTTGGCTATCAAATAACTCTATCGCCTTAAAGAAAGGTGTGCCAGCTCCTTGAGCTCCGATTTCTTGAATCTTAGAACCGCCTTTAACTGCAAGAACCTCTCCATCTCGAGCATTTAATAAAGCATCACGCATGTGTTCAACAGGATTAGCTTCAATAAAATTACCTGTTGCAGGGTCTCTAGCAGGTTGTCCATCCGCACCTCGTAATAGTTCTTTAACTCCTGCATCATTTTCTGGAGTGTATCCAACAAGAAGTGGGATAGCACAAAGAAGAAGATAACGTAAGTATTCAGGCCATATCTGTGTTTTCAGATGCCAGACCTTAAAAGCCGGTGCAAGCATAGACTGGCCTCTAGGGTCTCCGTCTTTACCTTTAATTGTCAATACCAAAAATTTTTCACGGGGTAAAAGAGCCTTTCCATCTATATAAGCCTGACCATTTGCTCCTCTAGTCAAACCTAACCCGCCTTTTGCTGCTTGAGTTGTGGCATCATTCTCTAAAGAAGAGCCTTTTAAATCAAGATTTTTAGCTGCAAGCCCTAAAATATTACCTTTATCGTCTACTACAAATCTTACTGTATCTAACTTTTTAACTTTAATGGTAGCAGGTACTAAATATATACCCGGAAATCCATTAACAGTAGTTGTTTTATATGTTATCTCTGCAATTTTATGTCCATACACTAAAGCTTCCATCATCTGCTCTAGAGTATATCTCAGAGGTACATCCAACTCTTTAAGAGCTTTATCACAAAACTCTGCAATTTCTGATGCAACTTCGTAATCCTCATGGGATTCAGGAACGGCTGGTAACAATTCTATCCCATCTCCTAGCGTAGAAATTGTTAACAAAGTTAACGCCTTCGCTATTTTAGGGTCTTTGGTCATCTGCTCATAAGTTTTAGCAGAATGATATGATTCTTTAGGTTCGTTTAAACCTGACAGTGTTGTAGCACTGGAACCGTTTCCAAAATAAGTACCGCCTAGCTGTCCTCCAGCTACATATTCTTTTCTTGGGTCGACAGCTATTGTTTTTTCGTCTTTTAACTCTTGTTTTACAGCTGGCATAAACTAATATATCCCCAATTTTTCGCCCGCAACCAAATTTTAAAGTGTTGTTTCACTGATTTTATCAAATTGGCTATCTTGTAGCCTGTAATGCCTTATTTAACAAAATTTTTAGTACTCTATTTTGTTAAACTTCTTTAAGTATAGTTAATACTGTAATTTATAGACAGTTCTTTGTCAAGGCGTTTTATAGCTTTTATATAACTTTCTGAAGAAAATACAAAATTAAACTTGAAAATTATAATTTTTTACTATTAATCTAGTATTATGTCAGGCCAGTCATCTTCAATCTGAGTATTTTTTATATCTGATTGTTTGGATAATTTATCAGCTCTTTTAAGTAATATACTTAACTGAGCTACCAAAATCTGCAAAGTAGGTTCTTCTGATTTCCAAATATCTTCTCCCATATTAGGGTCGGATATTTTACTTGCAACTGTTTCTAAAACTCTAGCAAGTTTTTCGCATTTCTGTTTTGTTGTTAAAGTTTTTGGCATGAATTTAATACATTAACTTTCTACCGTTAACAACGTCAGGAAGTCCTGTAATGGTTGATTTATTTTTAAAAATATAATTTTCTTGTTTATCGGGGTCATAATCCGTATGACTGATTACAAAACGCAAAAACTTACCTTCTCTTAAATTATCAGGTAAAAAAGATTCTTCCATTTCTATTTGAATTCCGCCTTCTGACTCTAAAACAACATAACCATCTTCTATGGTCATTACTTCTAAATTAATTAACTTACTCACAAACCCTCCAATTACTTACTATTTTTAAATAAATCTTGTCTTTTATCCTCTACCAAAATCTTCGCTCTTATTCTGGCTTCTAACTCTTTAACTTCTTGTAACGTTTGCATATCTGCTCCAACTTTTACTTCAATTCGTTGAATTATATCAAGCATTTCGTGAGAAGCAGCATCCAACTTATTCTGGCGTTCTGTTAAAGCATCGCTAACGTCAATAATATTTTTTAACTGAGTTTCTTGAATTTCCTTACGCTCATTAGAATCCTTATCTAACTCTTGTCCACAATACTTACATATTTCTATTTTTCCCATTAAAACTCTCCATTATGTACGCTGGGCTCTCCACTGTAAAAATCTTTGGCTATACCTGCTTTACGTGCTTTAGTTAGCCCATCCCAGTAAGTAGGATAAAGTTTAATAGGAGTATCTGGGTACTGACTTACTAACTCTTCGTCCATTTTTCCATAAGAGATAATAAAGCGAGGCTCTATTCTACGAACCATTTCACTCATACCCTCTTGAAATTTTTCAAGAGTTTCAGAATCCCATTTCATTCCTTGTGTAGATATAGCAACAGGAGAGTGTTTTTCTATACCCTCAAAACAAAAATCATAGCTTTCTGTCGTACTCCAAGAAACACTAGGAACCACTACTAGTCCTTTAGATTGCCAAAAAGCTCCACACCATCTATTTCTGTATGTATTCCATATTTGAGCAGCTATCGGAAAATCCGCATATAACGAAAAATCAGGAGTGACAGCGAGCCATGCTTTCGATATTCGTTCAAAAGATTGTGTTGGATTCGTCCACACGAATTCAAATCTATAATCATCCAAAAAGAAATGCATAGCTGCGTCAGAGTATCCTAACTCTGAACGAACTCTCAAATTGTAAGGTATTAAACAAGTAGGAGGTTCTGGCAACTCTATCATAGTAGGTGCAATTAAATTAGGAATTCCATACTTGTTGTTAGAAGGAAAAATGTGCTGCATATTTAATTTATCAAACGAGCCTGGCTTTTTTTGCCATCTATCCGAAGTCTTTGTCCACATGTGTTATAGTATAATATATTTTTTTCTGTTTTTCAACTACTGATAAGCTATATAATATTGAGGAGGAGTAGCAACATAAGAAATCTGCACAAGCCCATCTCCGCCAGCTTGTCCATTAGTGAGTCCACCGAACCCTTCACCACCTTCACCACCGTAACCGTATGCTGCAAAAGCACCTCCGTTATTGGGATTACCTGAAGTGCCCGGATTTGTAGATGTCCCAGTACCAGATGAAGCCCCAGAACCTCCGCTGCCTCCTGAGAAACCGGATTGGCCTCCATTACCTCCAAAAGCTCTAACAACTACTGCAGAAGAGAAGTAACTCTGACCTCCGGTATCCCCATCAGCACCAAAACTTCCTCCTGCACCTCCAGAGCCTACTTCTACTGTATAACTGTTACCGGGCGTGACCGAGTACCCAACCTTAGTAGAATTACCTCCTGAGCCTCCACCACCTCCAATGATAAACCCTACATTGTCTCCTGCTCCTCCGCCTCCGCCTGCACCTTCTACATCAATGTCTACAGAAGTAACTCCAGATGGACAAAGCCAGCTATAACTACCTCCCACAGTGTAATAATCTATTGCCATAATTAAACTTCAGATGTAACACTAGCATGAGGAGTTAGTAAACCTGACTCAAGAGTATATAATTTTCCAGCACTTGTTTTTATTTGAATATCATACGCATATGAAAAATATTCATGAAGCTCTATTGTGTCAGTATTTAAAAGAGTGAATATTACTCTTCCTACAGTATCCGCTCCTGTATCTTCAATCAACCCATCTCCTGATATGGTAGGAGTAATATGTTTAGTGAATACAGCAGAAGATGACCAAGACTCTTCTCTTACTGTCATCCAAGCCTCGGTTATTGTTTGACTTGCAGGGATAATAGTAATATCTCGTATTACATCAAAATCATCCCCAACCACTAAATCGTCTATTGTGTTTTCTAAATCTGCCATATGAAAATTTTACTCCATTTATAATTAAATTACAACCTTTATACTTCTTCTGTTCCATTTGAAACTACTGTTAAATTTTTAATAGATTGTGTGACATTTAAACCTTTATTTGTATTTAATGTCACGAGATTTTCGGTACTCTTATTTTTAGCAACAGCTTCTACAAATACAAATATAATATGAGCAGTTCCTAACTGTACTCTTTGTGTGCGTAGCCCTATTCGAGCACACCCTATCTGAGTGTTAGCTCTTGTTTGAGTTATACGACTCAACCCTGATTGTATAGTTGTTGCTGTATTTATTATACGAGCAGAACCTGACTGTACAATCAATGTAGACGAAGTTATTAAACTCTTGCCTACTTGAGTGTTAAAAGAGGTAACACGTATACGACTTACTCCTGCTTGAGAGAAGTTAGAAGTTTTAGTGATGCGAGATTTTCCAATCTGCGAAACTACTCCAACAGCTGTTATTCGAGATGAACCTATTTGTGTAGCAAGTATAGTTTTACGTATTCGAGATAAACCAGAAATAGAAATAACACCGGTTTTACGAACTCTAGCTGCTCCAAACTGAGTTTTAATTGTCCCATTAGTGACGCGAGATTTACCAATCTGGGTTTGAACTTCAACATAACCAATTCGAGATAAACCTAACTGTGTATGTATAATTCTTCCAGTTATACGAGACAAACCTAATTGCATCCCACTAGAAAACTGAGTTATACGATTCAATCCTGATTGAGTTCGAGTATTTGTGTTTCTTATAGAGGCTTTACCTGTTCGATTTACAGTTACTGTATTCTGTACTCGAAATATTCCTACCTGTGTTTTTACTGAAGAATTAGTAATATCTGAAACACCAATTAGACTTACAGTCTGACCATTTGTTATTAATCCTGAACCGGTCTGAGCCTGAATTGTTATTTTATAAATAGAAGTTTTACCTATTAATAATCTAACAGTAGACGCAGTTATACGGGCAAGTCCATTCTGTGTTCTGTTTAATATCTGATTTATTCGAGATACACCTACTTGAATTTTAGTAGAAGTTATACGTATACGGGCAACACCTAATTGTAAATTACTTGAGGTGTTGCGTATAGAAGCTTTACCGTTTAAACTGACCTGTCCAAACTTTATAACCCGTGCTATACCTATCTGTGTCTGCTGAGTTATTCCGTATATCCGAGCAACTCCAGATTGCGTTCTTACCTCAAGTTTTTGTACACGAGACACACCTATTTGATTATTGAATACAAATTTTTGTAATCTTGAAATACCGGTCTGAGTCTGTAACACAGATTTTACTATACGAGAAACTCCTGTTTGAGTTACAGTTATTATATTCTGTAATCGAGATAGTCCTATCTGTGTTTTACTAATGATGTACCCAATACGAGCAATACCAGTTTGTACATATGTGGTGGAATTACGTATATCGGCACGACCGTCAATAGAAGAAGTTTGAGCTCCTGTTATAAGACCTTTACCTATTACAGTATAAGAATTTGTGTTACGTACAGCAGATACACCAAGTTGAGTACGATTAGTAGAGGAGGTTATACGTGATAGCCCAGTTTGAAGATAAATAACTGATTTACCTATGCGGGAAGTACCTGTCTGAGTAAAATTCGTAGTTATACGTATTCTAGCTACACCAATTTGATTAAGTACAGTTGTTTTACGTATGTCAGAAATACCAAGCTGTAATCGTGTAGTCGCTAACTGTACATCTGCTTTACCTAACTGAGTTCGTATTGTTGTATTACGTACAGCAGATAAACCAAGCTGGATACGATTAGTAGACGAAGTTATACGAGCAAGTCCATTCTGTATTTGACTTACTGACTTCCTTATACGAGAAATACCTGTTTGAGTAAAAATCTCTGATTTTTGTATTCTACTTAAACCGATTTGTGTTAATGTAACCACTCTCAGAATACGACTAACGCCAACCTGAGTTCTTAATGTAGTTGCTTGTATGGAGGCTTTACCTGTTTGTATGCCAGTCACAGATAAAGTAATTCGAGATACCCCAGTTCGATTTAAAGCTACTGTTTTTTGAATTCTACTTACACCACCTTGTGTACGTGTAGTAGAAAAAGTAGTATTTATAAACGCTTTGCCTAACTGAATTTGAAGCACAGATTTAAGTATACGAGAAACACCAATCTGTGTTTGAAGTATTGTTTTTTGTATCCGTGAGACTCCTATTTGTGTGCGAACAGTAGTAGCATAAATATTGGAAACTCCGTTTTGTGTTCGTAAGGTAGAGGAAGTTATACGGCTTAAACCTGTTTGAGTACGAGAAACATTAGTTCGTATACGAACTAAACCCGTTTGTGTGTTTGTTGCACTCTGTCGGATACGACTTGCACCTATTTGACTAAAACTCGTAGTCTTACGTATAGCAGCTTTACCAGACTGTGTTCGTGTAGACGAGTTAGTTATAGCCGCCTTACCAGTCTGTGTGACTGTAGTGATTTTTTGAATACAAGCCTTACCTTGATGCTCTTCTCCAAACATAGGAGGGTTAGACTTATAGACGTGTCCAATTGGAAGAGTAGACTCTCTGCCGTACTTCCATGCTAAGTAACCTTCTACACGTTCTCTATCAGAGTCAGTTAAAGCAGTGGTGTACATCAGAACTTCTGCAATATCACCATCTGAAAGCTCTGAGGTAGAGGATGAACCATAACCAGACAGTGCTATTCCACCGTTAACTCCAGCAACCCCAGAAGAATTAGAAGCAATTAAATTACCACTAGAGTAGAACGAAGCTACTGCCCCTGTACCAGTAGCACTGTAAATCTTCCAGTCAAAAGTTGGAGAAACTCCTGTAGGTTCAACCCATCCGTTAGCGTAGAAAACATCTTCTTTTGCAGAATGCCACCCAATAACCCAGTTTTGATGCTCAGGATATACAGAGCCAATAAGTCTCTCGCTAGTTGCCCCTATTCTCGCTACCGCAAAAATACTGTAAGGAATATTAACTGTTGGGTACGCTCTCAGCCCCTCATTGTTAGCCGCTACAAAGTTTACAACTGGATGACCATTTAATTGATTTGTTTTATAATGTGGAGCATTAAATACACCGTTTGTGGCTGGTACTCCGTTACCAGATGAGTCATCCCATGATATTACAGGGTCGTTATCCACATACCCTATTAATTGGGTTGCATCAACCCACCATACAGGGCTTGAAGTATCATAAGGAGTCCAGAGTCTAAGAGTACTGCTAATAGAAGTTATTTGAATACGTGCAAGACCAGTTTGTGTTCTGAGGACTGTCTTACTGATTGCAGAGATGCCAGTTTGTATTTGCGTGACAATTTTAGTAACTCTAGATACACCAACTTGGGTACGAGATGTTGTATTATAAATTGCAGCCTTACCTAAATGAGTAACTACAGAAGCTTTAGTAATACGTGAAACACCGATTCGAGTTATAGTTGTTGTATTTTGAACCGCAGATTTACCAGTTTGATTTCTCTGTGTAAACGTGGTTATACGAGTAAAACCAGTTTGTGTTTGACCTGCCGATTTTCTTATTCGAGAAACACCTGCTTGAGTATTAGATGAACTAGATGTTATACGAGAGATACCTATCTGTGTCTTTGTAGTAGTTACATAAACATAAAAACTACGTGTAGTAGTCCAACTTGAATAAGCGTTTGTGCCAGTTAAATCTACTGCTCTAACTCTCCAATAATAAAGTGCAGGAATTAAAACATCTCCTGCTTGAACAGTAAAGCTAACTTTTTCAGATGATGTAAAAGGATGTGTATCTCCTCCATTTACGGTATTTAAAAAACCTGCATGAGCAACTGAGGTTTTATCTATAACCAAATCTACAGATGAGACCGTTTTTACCAACTGTATTGATAAATCAAATCCAATAGAAGACCAAAAGCCTGAAAAGAAGGATAAATTACCTGAATGAGCAGCAGGGTCAGTAAGGCATTCTGCACTTGAGGCTCCTCCCGATACAGAAGTTTCTAAAACAATAACATAGTTAGTACCAGATACAACTGTATAAGGGGATGAAAATGTAAAATCTACCCAGTTATACGAACTTCCTACTGTACTTATATTTACAGAATTTGATGTCGCCAATAGAGTTCCAGTATCAGGTACAGAACTAGTTCCATATGTTCCAGAATGAGCATAAAGCTTTGCTATTAATGTTCCACTGGTGCCACTTTGTTTAATTCTAAAACGTGCTATGCTAAGTGCGTCATTAGTTCCTTGGAATGATTGCCCTACTTCGGAAAAAAACCCCGCTAAGTCTAAGTCAAAAGGAGAGCCTGTTAAATCTACTGATGTAATAACATCACTTGGAAAGGTATTGTTCTGTGATATTTGAATTTGATATTCTATATCATCATTATTTCCATCCGTTCCGGTGAATTCAATAGTAGGTGTTGTATCAGTTCCAAAACTCGTTCCGTCAACTGTATTAGGTACAATAGTAGGAGTTACTTGAATTCGAGATACACCTGACTGTGTTTTGGTAGAGGTTTCAGATATGTAAATAACTCTAGCAGTTGTCCAAGCACCAAATGTATTTGTACCTGTTGGGTCTTTACCTCTAACTCTCCAGCTATGAGAACCGACGTGTAAAGCATCTCCTGCTTGAACAGTGAATGATATATCGTCTCCTGATGTAAACGGGTTAGTATCTCCGCCATTATCAAGATTTAAAAAACCTGAGTCCGCATTTGACAATTTATTTAAAGTTTTTTCACAGGTCAAATAAAAATATAAATCAGAAGTTGCAAAAGCTGTCCATACATTAGACGTATTCTCAAAATTTGCATTACCTGTATGAGGACTCACAGATGTTGAGTATCCTACTTGAATATTGTTACTTCCATCCCCTCCTGTATATTCAATAGCAATTACATAGTTGGTGGCGTTAGTTAATACAATCTTATTAACTCCACTAAAAATTATATTTCGACTTGTGACTAAGGAGGTTAAAGTAGCTACATTAAAATTATCGGAAGTAGCAATTGGAGCACCAGTTGGTATAGAACTAGTGCCATAAGTACCTGAATGAGCGTACACGTGTGCAACAGCGTTTCCTGTAGGGACTCCAATTTTGCTTAAATTTAAAGTTAATTTAGATAGAGTTCCGCCATCACCTGTAAAAGACTGTCCAATAGCTTTATTGGTTGTAGACGATAATAATATAGAGTTATTATTAAATGTAGATAAATCTGATACATATGAACTAACAATTTCTACTTCATAAGTAATATCATCACTATTTCCATCAGAACCAACAAATTCTAAAGTTGGAGTAGTATCTGTACCAAAATTATGTCCATCAGTTGTAGTCAGAACTGTACTAGGAACAACTTGAATACGAGAGATGCCTATCTGTGTCTTTGTAGCAGAAGCTCGAATTCTAGCAGTTCCTGTTTGTGTTTTTAAAACAGTAGCCTGTATTAGAGAAACACCTGCTTGTGTTTGAGTAACAGATTTGATTAGTCTAGCTACACCAACTTGAGTCTTGGTGGTAGTTACACTCAGCAAGAGGACAGCTGCTATTTTACGCTGTGGCTGAGGGATTTGTGGCAAATAATAAATCATTGTATTGATAGATAGAAGGTCTGATTGTATTCAGACTGTTAAAGCCTAATAATTATATCATTTCTTCATAAGTTACACATACAGTCCATCCAGTAGTGGTAGCTGGGGCCGCAAGAAATCTTACACACCATACTATTGACGGTGAAATCTCAATCACTTCGGAGGGCGTGGGAACACACAACCATCCATTAAGATTATTAAATGTAGCATAGTAGTGGTCAGTATAGGTTCCTCCAGAATCCGCTGAAGAATTTATTCCAATTCGTGCGGCAGCACCTACTACAGATGTATTACCTGCTAATCCAGATGCAGACCCTGTAACCGGAGATAAAGATTGAGGAGTAACACTGGTAGTTGTTAGAGTTCCTGAAGTATTTCTTGTAGATAATGCCAAACGTATTTGTGCAGCTGTAGTTGTTCCTGATTGTCCAATCTCTATTCTTTTAATTGCTACAAGAGAACCTGCCGCTACTCCAGCTGCGGTTTGCAATGCTACCAAGACGTTACCTGTTCCAAGTGTTAGGTTTTCACCTAATGCTGTATAAATTCTTCCCATATATTCTCCTACTGTGCCACTATTGGCTGATATGTCCTAGAGGAAGCCAATAATAAATTAGAAGCTGCCCCAGCTGTATAATGAACTGTTATACGAATATGGTCAATAGAAGCAGTAACCAAAGATTTACCATACATATGAGCGGAGCCTTGAAAGCCAAAACTACTGTCATTAATCTCGGCTATTGTCCACGTCGTACCCCAAAGGTCGGATGAGCTACCGTATGTAACGTAGCCATCCGTAGCTGACCACATAGTATTCGTTCTTTTACTTGTCCCTACTGGAGAACCAGATTTTATTAGTTTGTGGCTATTCAATGTGAGACTATTTATTCCATCAGAAACAGAAAATGCTGCACTACCTTTTTGCTCTATTTCAACTACTACACCATTTATAGTTGACCCAGACGGTATAGAAAATCCAAAATTGGTAACTCTTAAATATTCACTATCAGACCCCGAATTTGCTACGGTTGAATAAGAATTATCGGAAGCAAGACTATTATTAGGATTTGCCCAAACAATGACAGTGCCATTTGCGATACTTGCGGCTGTAGATGGGCTGTTTGGCCCTTGACTCACCATTATTAAAACCTCCTTAGACTGGCATCTATCATTGAATCGACCTTTGAGTTACGAGGTCTCCCAGTTAAATCAGCTAATGTATTAAGAACAGTATTTTTATCATCAACAATACTGTCAAAATCTATGTCAGTAACGACTTTATCTTTAAGTGAATTATCTATTAACACAGTTGCTCTAAAATAATCATCTAAAGATGGGCTATCCAGATTCCTAAAATGCTCATTCCAAGATTTATATGAACGTTCCAAAGGTCTAGAGGTACGAATAACTTTGACATCTCCAGCAAGCTCTATAAACTCATCCAAAAATAAAGATATTCTCCACTCCTTAACTCCCCATAAAGGAGCTTTTCTAGCACGAATCATATCTGACAGATATTCTCGTTCATCTTCTGTCAGTGGCTCCGCAGTAACAGGGAAATATGTTCCATATTTCTTATTACAGAAAAATTCAAACTCAGTGTCGCTGAAAAATCCTTTGGGGTTGGCATCAGTAGCTCCTCCTATACAATCGGGTGCAGTCATTGACACGCCTAGATGATGCAGAATCCCAGCAACACAGGATGTCCCTGAACGCGGGACTCCTAATACTAAAATACATAGAGGCTTGCTCATATCTTGTTCCTTATCTTGGTTCCGCTTATACTCTCTAAATCAGGAGTTAAATCTATTCTTTTTACGTCGTACCCCACATCTCTTCCATACACTATACTAGTTATATTAGGCATCTGGATGATGTTATATCTACCCTCATATGCAACTAAAGCGTTTTGAATGCTAACTTCAACTTCTCTAAAATCAAAAGGATTACTTTTACTTTTTTTAAGGTTTCTTACTCCGATGCACACTCTTCCTTCTTTCAACGCCTCTTTAAATAAGGCTGTATGACCAGCATGCCACAGTTGAAATCTGCCTAACATAAAAGATGTCCCTAGATACTCCGCATCTACTAAATAATTTATAAGGGTAAGTGCATTGTCTTGAGGAGTTCCTGAGTTAATAACTAATTCTGGAGTTCCTATTTCATACTCTCCTAAGTATTTGCTTCTGGTAGAAAGCACTTCTTTAGGGGTATCAAGAAAGACCTCTATAAAATCGCCTATTAGATTTCTAGCATCTAATCTTGCATCTTTATAAGGACTTATACAGGAAACAATAACTATAATCCCCTGTTTAACTAACTCACTTGCCACAAAAGCAATTCTAGATACGTTCTCATCTCTATCATCTTTAGAGAATCCTAAATCTTTACATAAAGTTTTTCGTACCTCATCTCCATCTAAAATGCTGACAGGCCTTCCTAGTTGGAGCCTTAACTCATCAGCTAAAGTTGTTTTTCCAGAGCCAGAAAGACCTGTTATCCATATACAAAATCCTTTTTGTTTTTTCATTTTATACCATTAATGTACGTTGTACATTCTCATTTTTATAAGTTACTTGCCATCCAATGCTGTATGCCAAAACCCCTGACTCTATTTCTTGTCCTATCATATTCATTGTACGTTGAACAGTTCTATAATATATTACTCTAAATTCTTTATAAGAATTTAAATCAGGTCTGTGCTGAAAAAAAGGTATTCCGTTTATTTCAAAGTGACCATCTCGCAAATCCACCCCTACACTTCGTTCCGCATTATGTAAAACAAAGCTTATCAGTTTAGATTCTTTTTCTTTCTCTAGCACATCAAAAAATTTAGACTTTGCGGAATCTAAAACTGAAACATCAGAATTTATATCGTTTGCATCCATTGTAATAGATGACCCATCTTCATAAGTAGCCGTATAACTATATATATGTTGTATATCCACAATAATTGCTCCTTTATTGTATTGTATTATTTTACTTCGTTACCTTCGCTGTCAAAAGTTGTAACATCCCCGTAGGACACATCCTCAATAACTTCTACTTCTTTAGAGTTAGCATCATTATGATTTTCAATTGCTTCTTCTAAATCAACAGTAACAGGAAATTTCACAAACTGCCCGTCATCTGCTACATAAAGAAGCTCATTGTTTCTATCTTCTTTTAATACACACTCTTGTAAAATACCGTCAAACATTAATTCTACTTTAGTTTCTGCCATAATAATCGTTCTCCCTTAATCCCGGATTCCGGGATACCTTAAAATTAATCTTGAGCATAAGCCCATGCTCTAATTGCTAAAAGCTTGTTTATAATTACTGCACAGATAAATCCTGTCACTTTACTTACAGCTAATGCAGTATAAACTCCTATAATAAAATATGCAACAATAGTTACTAATTTCAATGAAAAACAATGAAATTAACTTTAAACTTTTAACAGTTTTGGGCTAACTAAAAAGCCCTCTACTTCGTTCGGAAAAACCTCTCCAAGTTTCTTTTTTAGAATATTCAATGCAGCGTTATACCTAAACCGAATAAAGGCCAAAAAAATATTCCTAATAGTATAGAGTTAAATACTATCCCAATACCTACAGACATAAGAACCATTAACAATGATACTAACATATGTGGAACTCTATCTGGAACTAAAAACCGTCTAATCACAGATTTGATTATTTTCTTCATTAAACTCTACTATTTTATGACTGTCTATTACAGTAACAAACTAGATTTTCTAGTTTTATCCAATTCTAGAGCCTTTTAACAGCTCGTTAGAAGTAACTATATCACCATCCATTGACCAAAGCCAGTCCGCATCTGTAAAAGATAGCCAGCATTCGCCATGCTGTCCAAAATCATCAAGACCCCAAGAATTTAGAATTCTAAATGCTCCTTTTGATTTATCTGGGCACTGTACTTCTAAATCTACACCTTTAATTAGATAGTTATGACCACCAACAGACTCACTTTTAGGGTTAACTTTAACAAAGCCATTTTTATCAATATCCAGCATACTTTTAAGCCATACAGAACCAGCTATGACTGGTGCTTTCTTTAAAACATGGTTAATAGTTATATTTACTAAATCTTCCCCTGTCATTATTTCTTTGCCTGCACTTTTAGCAACCTCTCCAGCAATAGCCCACTTATAATTTTTAACAAAACCTTCTTCTCTTAAAGCCTTAAAAAGACCATCTGATGTACTACCCTCTAGGCCTTTATGGGGCAGGCCGTCATACTTTCTTGCTAATTTCTGTAATTCTTCTGGATTGTCGTACCATTTAGTAATATTTATTACGGGTGCGGCAGTTAAAAACTGTACCCCAGAATAAGCTACACAATAGCCTTTATCCCCTTGATTCATAGCAGGAAATGTAAGCCACATACGTCCTTTTAGTTTTGTAGTAGCTTTTCTAACAGAAGAAGATACTTTAGGAAGAAGATGATTAAATCTTCTTAAATCAGTATTTGGTATGCGTCCCATTCTTCTCATATTAGTTTACTAGTTCTTTTTTACTCGTCTAACTTTTCCATTTCCAGCAGGATTATTTTTACATAATTTTATAAAGGAATGCGGAGCACTAAGAATTGTTCCAAAATATATTTTAATATTGACAAAATTAACTTCGGAAGTTTCTATAATAACACCCTCTTTCAATCCCCAAGTATGCTGAAACCATATGTCCTCGTAATTCAATGCGTATCCTATTACTATCTGGTCTATTACTTTATTCTCAAATAAATGTGCTACATTCCAATGACATTCATTTACCTGCATTTCTATAAAAGCTTTGCTACCAGAAAATATTCTACCCTCTTTCAATAATAAATCCACATCTGGGTCATATTCTATTTGGTCACTAAATATACTGTTTCCTCCTATTGAAAGAAGATGATTGCTTAGATTCATAATTTTATGAGGTTGCGGAGTTTATCAACGAAACACCATTTACCTCGTCCATACAAAAAGTACAGTTACAAAACCCTCCACAATGATGTTGATTCTCTTCATTATCATCAAACAACTCAGAATTTAATAGCGTATCACACTCTTTTCTTCTAGCTTTTGAGTCCCTTTTACACTGCTTACAGTAGCGTCTATTATCTCCCTCTCTTTGGTATAAATTCTCAGGAAATACATGTCCTTTACCACAAGCAGTAGGCTCTAACTTAATTTTTTCTGGTTTAGGGTTTAATAATCTTTGCTTTTCTGTCCATCTTCTCATCCGCAAAGTCGAAACATTAACTCCCAATTCATCAGCTTCTTTTTGTGCCTCACCACGTCTACGACGAGTTAATTCTGGGAATTCTTCTTTCTGCACGGCTATTGTGTTTCCATACATATCCATACCATTTTGTATCTCATGCGGGCAGTACTTATTGGTACGTTTTCCCAAGTTACAATTAGCACAAAGCACTTGAAACCCCTCTGGAAAATTATTCTTCTTTAGCCAATAGATAAAACCATTACCGCCCAAAGAAATTTTACCACGTTCTTTTTGTTTAGCTACTTGATTCAAGTCACCTTGAGCCATTCCAATACTTCTTCTATGTCCTGCACCATTACCCTCAATATGGTCTATTTGGAGAAATTCAAACATCTGTTCTTTACAGCATTTACACTCTGGCGTTTCTAAACCTGAATAATGCTGTAAAACTTCCATTCTCGCTTCGTACATAGAACGCTTTTGAATAGCTTTGGCTTTATCTCTATTATCTAATCTCCACTGCTTTGCATAATCTTTATGCCGTTCTTTATACGCTTTACCATTTTTGGTTTCAGACCACTCTCTCATATAAAGAGTTTGGTTTGAAACCAGTTCATCGTCTATTTTCCATTTACCCATAAATTACTCCTGTAAAAATACCTACAAGAATAATTATAAATTAGTAATTTTCACTTGTCAAGTTAATATTTCAGTTTATGTGTCTTTTCATCATACTGAAACGTCAAGGTCTTGTAAACATTGCCTTGACAAAATATGAAAACTATGCTAATTTTCGTTGTATTGGAGGGTCAGGGTAAGACTCGAACTATCACCCGCAGCTGCACTACCTGTAGTCTGTAACTGTGTAGTTAAATAATTAGTGTATGCTGGATTCGCAGTTGTAGAAGTAGCTTTACCAGTGGCTTCTGGGCCTGTAGCTCCAAAACAAACTCCTACACCAGAACCAATAGCAATAGCAGTTGTCATTGTATTAGTTAAGGCTGCGTTAGTTGTAGCAGATGGGGTAGTGTAAAGAAGTCTATCACCATCACCTGTGCAAGCAGGAGCTCCTTTAAGAGTAAGACCAGTTCCCGCTGTACCAGCTGTATGTGCCCAAAGTCCGTTAAGAATTTGGTTATAAGTCCCTGAAAAGTGTCCAAACTGCCATTTTTCAAAACTGTTATTGCCCGCTGTTATAGGAGCGGCTGTATATGCTGTACCTTGTGTACCGCTGTTTTTCCAGTTAACGTCAGTTACACCTGCGGTACGAGTTGTACCTTTAGTTGGTGAGCCTGTTTGAACTCCTGTATCTTCATCCCAGTTAAAAGTTGCACTCATAATTTTATCTCCTTTATAATCACTAAGTTACAAGAATAAATCATTCAAAGTCTTAATGTATTTTCCATTGTTAAAATCTACTTCAGGTATTCGAATCATTCGTAATCCCAAAGATTCTATAAATTTATCCTTTCTTAAGCCAGTCTCTATACCTCTCGGAGTAGAGTGCCAATAAGTTCCATCTGCCTCAATAACTAATAACTTATGTTGTATAAAAGCATCAGCCACAAAACTACCTAAAGGATGTTGTTTTTCATAAACGATTAAATTATTATCTAAATAACCGTAAAGAAGTTTCTCAATGTAAGTAAACCCCTTCTTTTTTCCTTGTCTAGCTTTAGAAATGGCTAACTTAGCTTTTGTTTCCTCAGTAAGTTTCGTTCCGAGTTTTAACTGTCTAAGCTTTTCCTTAGTTTCTTCCCTATGAGGAACAGTATGCCTTGCACTTCCAATATTTGCTTTCCTACCCGCTTCTCTCCATTCAGCTTTAACCTCATGTCCTTTTTGAAACATTTGAGGAGCTTTACCTTCCACGTACTGTTTCTTTCTGGCTTCGCTTATTTTTCTTCTTCCATCATCTGTTAGAACTCTAGTCCTTGCAGATTTACTTATATTTTTCTTATGCTCTTCACTAAAAGCCTCTCTTTTGCTTCCTTTACGGTAAATATCATGGCAGCCTCTGCTACAGAATTTCTTTCTATCTGCTCCAGCTTTTCGAACAAAAATATCTTTACCGCAATTTAAGCATTGCTTTTTAATTTTTGTACTCAAACCATTAGGCTTTCTTTTTCTATACTCGTTAAAACAAACTGTTTTGCAAAAGTTAATAGATTTTACCTTATGAGGTTTAATTAAGATTTGAACTTTACAATGTCCACATACTCTTTCTATCATAAACTAATATTTTACAAATATGTTATTACTTTACTGCATTTTAAAAAAGATTGCAAGTTTGTTCACTATATTTTTAAATTATCTTCCAAACGCGGAGAAAATAATTGTAGGGCTTATACTGTCTTCATTTATTCTGAATTGAAAAGAGTTATCTTTATACAGTATATTATAATTATATAGGTCATTATCAGAAGTTGATGATATGTTTTTGCCTCTCATTATTAAATCAGAGATAGTACCGATGTCTTGAACTATTTGTTTGTCCGCACCTATTAAAGAAATTGTAGTGATAACTTCAGCCTTTTTTAATAGATAAAATCCTTTTAAGAGTAAATTATTAGCCATTTTTAATCTCCCTGAGTCTGAATTTTAGCGTACACGTCAACTCCAGACGGAAGACCTGCAGTTGGTCTAAATCTTCTACGTAATTCCAGAGTATCTGTGCCTGTACCAGCAACCCAAGAGGAGCCGTTCCAGTATTCAAAAATTCCGTTTGTAGTAGAATTAGAACTTTGTGTAAGGACTAAAGCGTCCGTGTCTGCACGATAATAATTTATTTCATGGACAGGTATAGTTATACTGAACAAAGATTTTTGAATAAATCCAACTGTTCCATCAGATGTATTCATATCAGAATAATTCCAAGCATATTGTGAAGGTAAATAATCACCTGTTTCACATACAACAGTCAACCCTATTATACGAGCAGTAAGACTGTAACTTCCAACTACTCTAAATTCAAACTTAAATTGAATAGTGGAGGTAGGGGACACACCTGAAAGGTCATATCCTTCATTTAACATTGTCCAGCTTCCGCTATTATCATTTATTCCACTGGTTCGATAGTAAACACGAAAAGCATCAACTGGTAATCTAAAAGCACCTGAACCTAACCACTTTACACTGCTTACATAAAGTCTATAAAGTTTAGTAGCTGCACCTAAAACTATCTCAGGGGTAATAACAGATTCTGCAATGTTCAAACCCCAATGTGCTCCTATCGGTATTGCATATACCTGATTAAGAGCGATAGTAGCTCCGTTCCTACATATATAAAGCAAACCACCTTCACTCCAAGTTGTCATAGGAGTAGCATTTATAGACGGATTAGGAGGGCTGTCTGTGTCAGCAAGGCTATGGTCAAGGTTTTTAGTGTCAACTAAAAACATCATATCCATAGGGTCAGATATTGTGTTATATCGAGTAACATAATTACGAGCACCAGCTGCACCTGTTGACATGATAATAAATCTATCAGCATAACCAGAATACTCTACAAAAGCGAGTACGGAATTTGGAAGAAAAGTAGAGGCCGAACCCGGCGGTATTTCAACCATATTGTCAGAAAGCCAAGTAGTAGAAGCGTCAGTTATATTAGAAATAGCAGCCCTATATACACGAGTAGTGGTTACAAAGTAAAGACTCGGAATACCGTTGCCTGTTCCATGAGCTGCTGTTACAACAACTCCATTATCTGTCTGAGACATTGTTCCAGTTACAGCTTGCACTCCTGTTCTAAATACAAATCCAGATACTGACTTGCCAGCTGCTAGACCTGATAAAGAAGCTCGTATATTATATTTGTAAACTCGACCTGATGTATCTAGTACATATGCATATTGAGAACTCCAAGATGTTTTAGCTTCTAAAGCACATCCAGCTGCAGTTATGTTTAAAACAGTAGCTGCATCAGCCAACCAATAAATACCACGTATATTATCAACTGTAGTAGCTGCTGTAATCGCAGTTCCATTAGATACAAATAATTCTGGTCTAAGTCCTTTGACTACATATACTCCACCATTAGTAGTTGTTGCATTAGACGTTGCCATAACTGCACGCCAATCTTCTATTATATAAGAAGCACCAGCTCCTATTGTGCCAGCAGTACTTGTTAAAGTTATTCCTGTATCACTTCCTATTGCTGATATTTCATACCAAGTCGTAATATTTTTTGGGTCAGTTGAACCAAAACCTATACGACTACCTGCAGACAGTTTTGAGATAGACCAATCACTTCCCGTTCCTGTTACTGCTGTACCACTAACCGATACCGTGCCAGTTGTATATAAATCTCTCGTCATTTCAAATCCACGGATAGTATGAGCAGTAGCGGTTTGATAGGTTAGAGTTATATAGCCTATCCAAGCCCAGTCGGAAGTATTTCTATCAAAAGTATACATTACTATGCGTCTGGTTACAGCTGCTGCTAAATTTTCAGCAAAAAACACATAATCTAAATTATCTGTCATTCTAATTGGGCAAGGATATGCTACAGCTATACCTGTAGAAGCCTCCATCGGACGAGCAACCGATGCACGTATAGGAGCAGCAAACTTATCTTCAGGGTTTGAGCCTAAATTATATTGTTTTATGAGTGTCCCTAAATTAGTTTTAGTTGAATCATAGCTAGATACAGGAGTAGTTTCACCTGTGAATAAATGCTCTATCGCGATTTTCATATAGTTAAGCTTTGTTTTACGTCTAAAGTCAAAATTGCACTGGCTAATCTTCTTCCGGCAGTCTCATCAAATAACTGAATATAGTATTTTCCACCTACGGGGAAGTCACCTTCTACTACATCATATACAACCTTACCTGCGGATTTAGGGGATAAGATAGCGGAGTCAGTTAAAAGTTTATCTACAGTAGAGCCGGTCGGTGGTTTTATACGCAGTCTAAAATTAGTTGCAGAGTCTAAACCCTGTCCGGTGTTAATAGTTATTATAAACCCAAATGTTTCTGAATAAATTGCCATAATTAAAATCTCGCGTTTAAGGTCGTGTCTCCATTTAATTTAACTATTGTTTTCATATCAGATGAAACGGATGTTAAAATATTAATGTCACTTACAATATGAGTAACAGTAGATTCACTAGTTTCAAACCGAGTAGAAGTGACTGTGTTAATAGATATTGAACCTGTCATAGTGAATCCACCGGACAACGTTAATCCTCCTATTGTTACCGAACCATAATCAGCAGAACTTGTGACTGTTAAACTGTAAGGCACTATATTTCCAGAATTCAATAAATGAAATCTGGATAAGACAGTATAATTACCTATTACGTCTCTCACTCTACCTTTTAATATATAGTCCCCGTTCGGTAAACTTCTTAAATCTAAATACCCTATGAAAATAGTTTTATGTACTGAATCTACTGACTCATTCATTAATATAATATATTCAGTATTAGTAGAAATATTTTCTAATGTAAGCTGTCCATTTACACCATAATAATCTTCTATATAGCCGGTATCAAGTACTCCTAACTCTTCGTTAGATTCTAATTTAAACCATATTTCTGTAAAATCAGCTTTTTTAAATATCATTATCTTCCATAGGCTCCAAACACTAATACTGGGCCTGCACTGTCTACTGTTATACTTATATCAATTCCATAAGTCACAGCCGCACTAGCAGAAGATTTTAAAAGTAGCCTACCATATTTAACTCCATCTCCACCAGTAAGGGTAAACCCAGAAGATAGTGCAGCAGATAAAGTTTTTTCAGATGTAGTTGTGTCTCCCCATTGAAAATTGTTTACACTTTGAACAGAATGAGAAGCTAATTCTACATGACTAACTCCTCCTTTATTTGTCCAAGAGGGTAAAAATCCAAAAGAAGGTGTTGTATCTACTGTTGTTTGTAAAGTATAGTCTTTTCCATCAATAAGTATAAAATTAATCCCACTAGGAGCATCTCGTACATAAAAAGTATCTGAACTATCGGTTATGTTAGTGGCTGAATCAGCTGCACGAGTCTTTAGATAATTTATTTGACCCCCTGCTGATGAAATAATAGGGGATGTTCCAGTTATGCCTAAATAACGCCATGCAACCTGATAAGCAATAGCCGTTTTATTCCCTGTTCCATTAAGAGGATTGGAAATTATTGTTACTTGTCCACCAGACGGTATGCTTGCAATTTTATATAGCCCTGCGGTCAGAGACGCATGCGATAAATAAAGGTAATCACCAACTGAAAGACCTGTAGTAGACGTAATTGTATATCGTTTAGTAGTATCATCATATGTACCAGCATTACCACTAATAAGAACAGTGGCAACTGGTGAAAGACTAGCCTTAATAGAATTAGTGTCTGCAAAACCGGCGACCGTATCTACCCAAACTTCGGTCAATACTCCGATGTCCATAGTAGAACTAGCAGTAACTAGTTCTATACCGATATTACGAAGTATAGGGTCAGCTGCAGATGCCCCAGCAGAGTTCATGAGTAAAGCCATATTATAAATCCTCTTCTTTTGTCACCCAAAAATTATTCTTAATTTCATACTTAACCTCTAAATTAAGACGTGCATTGCCGTAATCAGGTATAAAATTATCGTTTAACTCTATTTTATTACTGTAGGCATACGACATTATGTCATTTATTTGAGACAGACTAAGACGGGCTCCTTTATATGTACGCCACTTAATAGGAACTTCGTTTAAATCAGTATAAATATAAGCTTCTTCCATAAATACTCCTAAAAAACCAGTATAATATAAAAGAAACCTAATTACAAATCAAATAGTAAATAATTATTTGTTTTTATTAGATTTAGAAGATTTTTTAAGGTTTTGCGGAGTGAACCTATTTAGTATAGGCTTACATCTAGCCATTTGACCTATACTGTCTCCGTTACCTATTACTCCTGATGTTGGAACAGTATCAGCATTCTCACAATCTGTATTACTTTTTAAAGGATATAATTTTGCTTTATTCAATTTTTTCATGCTACCTCTCCGAAAAAGGCACTATACATAGCAGGCTTCTTAGATTCAAGGAGTCTGCTTCGTTTATCTATACAGTCTTTGACAACCTGTAAATATTTTACATCTCGGGTTTTTTCATAATTTTCCCAAGCTTTGTGCTCTTTATTATTCAGCTTGTCCATGTTCTTGTTCCTCAGATTATTTTCTTCCATAACGCTCCTTAAAAATCTGTATTAAATATTTTTCTATAATTTGATAATTTTGTGCGAGAACCCCCAACTGCCGGTTTAAAAGTATTTTTACCTTGAGTAGTATTAACCAGCCAAGTGACTGCCCAAACCAAAGCGTCTACCATATCTTTAAGACCGTGAGGGTTCTCTAGCGGATTAAATGTAGTCATTTGACGTTCACCCTCTAAAAATCTTCCTATATGATGAACACGATTTTGCTCATAAAGAGCTGCAATAGGTTCAGCACGAGTAATTTTACCGCGAGATGCATAAACAGGGTATACTTTTTGCATAGGATTAATAGATTTTATAACTGTTTCTACTAAATCTCCTCCATTATTAACCTCTGCTATTAATTTATCACAGTTATAGTCCTCAAATAAATTGAGAGCACGAGTTGCCCATTTATCAGGCTGCATAGATACTGCGTCTAAATGATATATATAGAAATGGTCATCTTCTCCATAACCCGCTACACACATACCGGTTTCTGCAGAACCACTTCTACTAGTAGTTGCGGGGTCAATAGCTATAACCATACTTAACATTTCTGGAAGATTAATTATATCACTATAATCACGTCTGTTAGCCTCAATGTTTTTCTCATTCCACATAGCGTTTGGAACTTCTTCAATTATTTCGGCCATTAATTCTTGACGACCAAGTGCTGAATCCTCATATTTGTTTATGATGTCACTAAAAAAAGCAGGGGCTAAGTTAGAACGATTCTCATAAGTTGTACCTATTGTTGTCCAGCTGGTCTTTAATTTAAGTACATCGAGCAAAATAGGAAAAGGTCTAGGAGTAGTAGTCACTATGACCTGTGGGTTGTCTCCTAAACGAAGACCAAACATTAACATATCCCATGCTGCCTGATAACGCCAAGCAGCTAATTCATCACAATTATGCACAAGAACACCGTTTGCAAAAAACTCATGACTGTCCTCAATAGTTAAATCATAAACGTCTGATTTCTTCGCTAATTTTTTTACGCCTACCACTTTCATATCGTATAGATTTAGAGCATTTTGTGCTACAAAATCTTGCATTGAATCGTTTTGAATTGAATTCAATTTTACAAATAACACATTTAATTGTTTTAGCAACCAGTTTACTGGCTCTGTCCGCATGTACTCTGTTATTGCATAGTTTGGAACAATATTTTTGAGCATTTTTTGATGTAGTGTACTCTTCTCCGCAAAAAGCACATAATCTGGATTCTCCTGTGTATGATGTGTTTCTAAGTTCATCCATGCATTTTTGAGAGCATAGTTGTCTTGGATGTTTTGACCCGCTGCTAAACTCTTTTCCGCATAATTTACATAATAAAATTCTTTTAAGTAGTTCTTTTCTATTGTGCTCCCTAGATTTAATTGAATTTGCAACAGCCAGCTCTCTAAACTCCGCAAATCGCTTAGTTCCGTGAATTCTTGAATGCTCTTCTTTTGTGAGGCACTCCAAATTTTCAACTGAATTATCTGTTCTATCCTCGTTTTTATGGTGGATATGATGTCCTTCTGGGATTCTTCCGTTGTGGTATCTCCATACCTCTCTATGAAGTCTAATACTTGTTTGATAATAAGGAGAGTTTCCTCTAAGATGATAAACTCCTCCGTCGAATTTGATACAGGACTTGCACATAATACAAAATCTCCCTCTTTAATATTTTGAAGTTGAGTAAATCCTGAATCTGATAAATATACAGGATGCTCACCTGTACCTATAATAACTCTTCCGTCCATAAGAAGTAACTCATACAAGTCAGCATTTTCTTTGGTAAGATAAGAAGCTAATACTTTCTTAGCCCCGTCTCTCGTTCGTACATATTCTCCCTCTTTAATATCTTTCAAAGGTTTGGTTGTAAAATTCTCCATTAACACTGGAGTTTCTCCAATCAAACACCACGCATAATTAAATTGTGGGCCTCGAAGACGCTCAGGCTCCTCTGCACTGTTTGAGGTCACAATATAGCTTCTAGTAGCAAGAAATAGATGTTCTGATGAGTCTACTGTTATACATCTAACTGGTGTTGGTTCTACTTCTTTAAGTGAAACTACTGGCAAATCAGTGGACACTCTTCTAATTATTACTCTCTCCAGTTTTCGTGGAAGTTTGAAAAGGTCATACAGCCCTCTAATAACTACCTTCCATCTAGGTTTTTGATTATAAGGAAGATTCTTTTTTGGGTTTTGTAATTTTTTTGTTGTCCATCCACCAAGACTGGAAACTATTTCACACACCCCATCAACTAAATCTTCATTTGTATTAGAGAATACAATCGCACCTTTTTTTGATACAAAACCATCTGTATCTAACAATCCCCGCAATAGTTCTTTTCTTTGCTCAATAGACCCTTGCTTGTAAATCGAAGGTATATGCTTATTTCTATAAAGTCCAAACTCTTTAAGCTGAGTAATAAGACCACAAATTGTGTAACGCATTGGTGCTTTAGTTTTTGTTACAGAATAACCAAAAGATGATATGAAATCTGGAATCTCAGAAGTTTCTGATACAAAAGAACTATTATTATTTGCACCATCTCCAAGCCATACACCTAAAACGTATGGTGCAATAGACAGCTCTTTTTCTTCGTACAATACAGGTTCTGTTAATTTGACCCAAATATTTAAATCGTTTTTTCTTCCCTTATGCGGAACACTAAAGTTGTCCGCAATCCACTGAGAATTCACTATTCTGCTTTTATCAACTCTACTATCTCTATCCGAAGCTGTAGAAATTTTCCATAGATGTGCAGCATCAGCCGTTATTTTTTGACCATTTTTAAACGTTATTTCAAAACATTTATGGTCTAGTCCTGTATCAGTTACAGCAGTTACATTGCAAGGGAGACCTTTTTCATCAAATACTTGTTCACCAACTGTAATATCACCCATAAGTTTAAACCCTTTGGGTGTGGGTATCTCAGTATTGATGTCTAAAGCAAAACATTCCGCAATAGCCTTTACTTCTCCGTCAGGATACCGCCAAATAACTTTTCTGTTGGTTGAAATCCAGTCAGGTTTTTCTTTATCTGGATAAATACTGAGTATACCAGAATTTCCAGAAACCATGACCGCGTTACAGTCACTAGTAGTTGCACCAATAAGAGCTATACGTATAGGTGGAGTTCCTTTTTTATGTGTGTTGACCCAAATATTTGTAGTTTCTGCCCCTGTCTTGGTATTATGAGTAGGGATTAATTGGTCACCTGCCAAGTATAAAGAATTAGGGGAATCTACAGTTATGCAACGCATAGGAATTGGAACAATTTCTTCTGCTTTAATTATGTATCTGCAATATCTTTTTAATATTTGAGACCTAGAAAAATCTAATCTTTCCAGTTTTCTAGGAAGTCTGAAAACTGGAAGATTAGGAGTAAATCTTATTCTCCAGTTTTCTTTTTTCTCTTCCCCATTTAATATTGGAATTCGAGAGGTCATATGAGCACTCATACCAAGCGAGACGATTAAAGTATACACTTGTTTTGCAAGTGTTTCATTACTCTGACTAAATTCACATCTTGAGCCATCTTTATCAGCAGTACCATCACTGTCCATAAGACCTTGCAGAAGAGATAGTCTCTGGTCTATGGAAGACGACAAATAATCTGAAGGGATATGTTTGTTTTTATGTACTCCAAGCTCTTTAAGTTGAGTAACTAAACCGTAAACATTAAATATATAGTCTTTATGTTCTGAATACTTGTATCCTAATTTATCCAACTCACAGGTTAAATTAGACAGGTCATCTTTATGAGTAGCGATTTGCCCACTAGCTTTAGAACCGTCACCAAGCCACATACCAAATAAATAAGGGTCAATAGGCAAAATTTTATTTTCCGTCTTTAACGGTCGAGTATTAGGAATACAGTGATTAGTTTCTAATCTTCCGTCAGCTAACTCATGATAAAGAGTTTCTACTATTTCCTGTGAAGTTTTTACTCTGTTTTTTCCAAACTCATGAACTGGTTTTTCTATAAATCGCCCAGCTTTAATGTGTTTAGCCAAAGCAAGCCTCCCTAATCCTGTTATTTGAGCTATTTTTCTATTACTAAAACCAGCCTTAGATAATTCTAAAGCAGACTCTACTTTTTCTTTATTAAGCCAAGTACGAGCAGTTACACGTTTTACCTTCCAATTAACCCAATCTTCTGGAAAAGAATTAGCGTCCTCGTATGTAGACCTTCTATATGCTTTGCGGTCTTGTCTGTCCCAAGTCACCCATTCATGTCCCTCTCCAGCCTCTATACAAGTGCCGTCACTAAAATGAAGTCTATAACATTTTTCAGGATTCGTATCATAAACAGCTGTAACTGAAGTATGAGAACCTTGCTCATCAAATACTACATCTCCTACTAAAATATTATCTAATGTAATCCATCCACGATTGACTGTAAGTATTGGGGTTAAAGGACTTAAATCTTTTCCCCATCCGCGACCTGCCAAACAAATCCAAGCTCTCCACTTTTCCATAGGCTGTGGAGGAAACTGTTTAGGTCGTCCGTTTATAGACCAATCATAACGAAGATTCTTAAACCAATCTTCACCTTTTTCGGCTATTAATGCGTCTATTGCTTCGTTATAAGCTTCTGGATTTTCTACACTAAGGTCAGCAAGTTTTTCCATTATGCTTCTGTTATCATCAGGTTCAGGGGTATAATTGGCAACCTTAGATTCTTTGCCTTCTACATTATATGTATCAATGCCTGCTGATTTTTCTTTACTCATCTATTATCTCCGCATCAATGTAATTATTTTCTTCGGTACTAGATGTACCTGCGTTTTTTGCAGGCGGAAGTCTTCGTATTTTTTCATCCCTTATTTTTTGAGCCAGAACTGAGCCAGAGCTAACATCAATCTCATTGTTATCTCCGATTTCCATAAGTTTACTTCCTATTAATTCTTTATCAGATTTTTCAGCTCGTTTTAAAATTCCGCCTATTATATCCCCAAGTATCTCTTTTGCAGATTGACCTGCTTCTATTGTACCGGTTGGGTCAGTAGCAGCAATTTTCTTAGGAGCATTAAGTCCCATAATTTTAGAACGTTCTTGTACACACCACATAATACCGTTCATGTATTGCATATCACCCCCGCCAGTTGGAAGCTCTTCGATTTCACCTGCTTTCCAGTAACGGTCATCGTCCATCTTAAATTCTCTTCCGGTCGACGGGTCAAGCATTTTGACCATTTCTCCTGATTTTGATTTAGATATAGTTATCTTACCTTTGGTCTTACTAAGCTCCCAAGCTGTCCACATTTCACCTTCTATGTGATTGATTCGTTGTAATTGCTCTGCTTTATATTGGTCTATATCGTTAAGGCGAGTATCTTCCCAACGTTTGAGTAGTTTTTTGAGGTCATTGGAGACCTGACCTTGAGATATTCCAAGTGTACGGCCTATCTCCATCTGAGATTTGTTTCGAATATACATTTTAGACAGTATATTCATATCAGACTCACGTTGCTCTTTTGAGCGTTTCATTGTTTTTGTACTAGACATGTTTTACTAATAATTTTATCTCCATAACTGGAAAGTTTATATAAAGTTACAGCATATGTCAAGCATTAGAAATGTATTTTATTAGAAAAATAAAATATTTGTTGACTATCTGCGGATTTTATGTTAAGATTATAAATACAAGAGTTCTATTATAGTGTTCCGCAGACACTATAAAATTATACGAAAATTATACGAGTAAAATTATATGAGTGACCTAGATATAGAAAAACAAATTGAAGAAGTATCAGACGAGTTAAACTCAATAATATCAAAAATATTCTCACTAAACAATAATTACAGAGTAAGCCTTAATCTCTACGATGTAAAAAATGCCCTGTCTATACAAAAACAAATAGAAAAACTGGTTTATTCAAGGGATTATATTGAACTATATTTAGCAAAACTTATAACTAAGAAAGCACAGATAAAGTTAACTAAAAAGCTTGAAAAAGAAGCTCAAAAAGAAGCTCAAAAAGAAGCTCAAAAAGAAGCAAACAGTGTACAAAAATGGTTAAAGAAGAAATAATGAATGCCACATCTAAAAAATTAAAGGATTTAATCATAGAGAGGGAGTTAAATTGGAACGAATACGACGCACTAAAGAATGAGTATTGGAGACAAATGAATACAACTCATATAGGCTTAGAAGTATTCAATGATGAGGTAAGAAGAATAAGCTTAAAAACAATAGAGTTGGACAAAAAAATACAAAAAGAAAAAGATAGGATACAAGATAAATTAAATACTGTATGCAGCTTACCTATACAAAAATGGATGACTATAAAATAAAGACTCTAGAAAAGAAACTAAATATTCTTATTAAAGACAGAGACAGGTTAGCTTACGATTATGTTATGCATCCAGATGATTATTATGCTTTTTCTAAAATCCAACCAGAATTAGAAATAATCAAAAAGAAGATAACAGACCTTCAAACCACAATCAAACAAATAATCAAATCAAAACTGAATCAGGTAAAGAAAGCCCAGTTTTCAAATGGTTAAAAATTTAAGTGCCTCGCGGACAAAATAAAAGGAACCAAAACAAATGCCAAACACAATACCAGAAGAGGTAAAAATAAAAAATAAAAAGAAACGAGAGAAATTAATTAAATCTTTACCACTTAGACCTCTTTCAAAAGAGCACTTAAAGACTCTTCAAGATGGTGATATGAGTGCATTAGATAAGTTACATAAATCAGCTCTTACAATAAGACAAAAAATTAGACTACGTGTGGAGAGAGAAAATAAACAAAAAGTAATAAAAGAAGAAAAAAGACTAAATAAACTAATAACACCATTACACAATTGGTTAAAAGAATAAACAAACACACCTAAAACAGACCCCCTATTAAAAATGACCAAGAAAAATTTTTTTTGTACAACAAGGCTATTTTAATAGGGAAAAACAGAAAAGACGAGTACAAAACTAAAAATAAAATTAGTCTCTATTTAAATAGAGGATAAAGTAGGGGAATGGGACGGTAAGATTTTGAGTAGGGCTGGAGATTTTTTGAGTAGGGCTGGAGATGGGTGCCTCAACATGCCAACCTACCAGTACCTCGAGTAAATGACAGAAAACGACATTGTACCACTATGTGTCACTACTATATCTGTTACTATGACAGTTTTTGTTATGTTACTCTCTTAATGATATGACACTATGTGTTAGTGTTACATTTATTGTTAGTTAGTAATGTATATTTGGTATCCTCCTTATGACAAATTATGTCTGTATCATTCGTTTGTTTTATGTAATGAAACAGTTGTGTCACATATCCCTGACACTATATGTCAGTTTTCATACGTTTGTTTTATATTTGGCAGATAACTGACAATGTATGTTATCAATTTTTGTCAGTTATCTGCGGATATGTAGTGTGTGACATATTTTGTTATCCGCAAACTACTATAAAATAACATTTTATGTCATTGTAGCAAGAATGTGCCGTTATTTGGTATATCAGGCGAATGCGATTTATGTACAATCTTTTGCACAGTCTTATACACAATCTTTTATTCCTGATGCCATATATGAGTTTTCCCATGAATCCAATAACTTAGTGTCAACTAAGTATGCTGCTTCATCTTCCTCATCTTGCTCCATAGATGCAATAGCGGCTGCTCGTTTATATTCGTTGCTTGCGTCCTCGGCATTTTGGATGTCCTCTATTGTGTAGCTGTCGCGTGTCATAGTGTTTATTCCCCTTTTAAGTTAGTACCAATATAACCTCTATGATAGAGTAGCATTTAGATAGGTATATGTCAATACTTTATATGACTATATGTATATAGTTATCATTTGGTTTTGATAGATAGTATGTTATTTGTTTATGGTTTACCTATTGTTTTGTCCGCACTGTACTATAATATTTAGTGATACATTATTTTATAGTAAGGTATGTTGCATAGATAGTATGTTATGGGCTGTGCTATACATGCTACAACGTGGTATGTGTATCATTGTTTCATAGATGGTGTGTAATAGTAAGGATGCCACTGTATCGTATATGATACAACCTGATACATATAGCACTGTTTCATAGATAGCATAAGGTTGTAACAATAGGTTGTTTCATAGATAGTACAGAGAATACTATATGAACTGTTTCATAAATGAATAACTGTGTCAGTCCGCAGGTAGTAAAATAAATATGTGAAACAACGTGTTAAACAGCTGTTTTGGCATACTAATTGCTATGTCCGCAAAGTGTTGAAAATAAAGGATTTACAGTGTTGATTTCCGGGGCTCTCGTCGCGTTAAACAAGTCACCCCTTGTCCTAGTACATCTTTATTTTTGATGCTATAAGTCTTTTATTTGCAACACTTAGTAAATCAAAAAACGCTTAAAAACTCATATTTTTCCAGAATTTAATGGCATGATATTTGCTGTGTAAATCGGTTTAATACAGAATGCTATCTATGAAACAAAGTCGTGAAACAATTTAACAATCTTGTTAAATTACATAATTATGTCTGCGTCCGATAATGAGCGGAGAAAGAGTAGAATGCGGGAAAAGAAAAGAAAAGAAATAAATAAAAAAGAAACGAATCGCTGCTCGTCTGGTGGACGGTGGGATAGAATGCAGTTTGTTCGGTCGTGATATACATGAAATGGTCTTCTCATTCTGGAATGATATGTTTTTTGTTGACAATAGGTTCCGCAAGTGTTAATATTTTATTATGCTACTAAGGTAGCGAATTCACGATAAAGGATAATTTACAATCTATATGGCTAACCAAGTTTTAGGAATGTTTGTTTCCGCTGTTCAAATGAGTGACCTTTTCTTTAACTATGGTATTTGTAAAATTACAAATACTGCTGACCGAGAATCGGTTCATATGGATGCCACGGAATGGGCGGAATTTTTTACTTATCCTGACGAAGAAGAAAAAGCGGCGTTCATCGAAAGTTTAACAGATGATTTTATGGATAGACTTTAAGGCCTCCGCAAAAGGTTAAAAATAAAAGCAATCAGAAATGTATCTGGTTGCTTTTTATGTTGACAATTTAGTTTTTATTTGCTAGTATTAGAATTGTTAGAGGTTAGGAAATGACAAAAACCGAATTACAATCAGACTGGAACAAAATAGTCAATATGTCAGCTATTTCTTTTATCCGCAACTATGAAATAGAAACGGATGAAACAGAATTTGTTGGAGTAGTAACGGAGGAGTTTGATAATAAATGCACTAATATCATTTGTGATTATATGAGCATTTTCGGTTTGTCGTTTGAAGATGCTAATCAGGAATTGTCGGATAACACGATTTGGAAATGAAAACCACAGAAACAAACACAACCGATAAAGGCGTCAAAGTTACAAAAAGCAAAACAGTATTTGTTGAGGATGCTGTTGAGTGTGTTCGCTTTACTACGTCCGCAAGCATAAAGAAAAATAATCGCACATTGTTTTATCAAGTGGTGCGTATTCAACGAGGCGAAAGTAAGCCTGTTATCCTTTATAAGCAACAACGTATGATAGGTGAAAACAAAAAAGTAAGTCTGTTTGATTTTTTTGTTTGGGTGCGTTTAGGTTTTGAGACCGCGATATAGTAGAAAAAATTAAATTCGTAAGGATGGTCACTATGCAAGAAGTTTATAGATTAGAAGTAATCAGAGACGGAGAAACAAATGGTGTGTATAATCATTCTAATAGAACGGTCGCCATTACAGCCTTGATAGGAAAATGGATGAAGGAATATAATGGGTTTCCGCATGAGAGACCTACTTATGCTCATGATTTTGATACGTTCGATATTAAAAACATAGAAAATTATTGCTTTGGCTGTGATTCTCTTGAGTCTTTGAAGGAATGGTTTGATTTTGAGGACGCTCAAATTTTTTCTGAACTGTGCAAAAAACGATACGTTAAAATAGTCAAATATAGAACTGATGAAGTTATTATCAGTAGAAGTAAAACACAAGTTATTTTCTTACAAGAAAAAGCTCAAAAAGAAATCCTTAAAATAAAAGATGTTTTCCAAACCCTAGAAATTAATTAAAAGAGTGTTATTATGAAAAATCAATTTTCCGCAATTAAATATTTCAAAATCCCAATGGCTGGTGGTTATACGGTCGGAGAGTCAAAATATAATCCTTATACGTCTAACGGTGTGGCTTTCATCAATGGTGTAGAAATAAGCAAAGCAACTTATTATAAGCTCCGCAAACGTCTGCAAAATATTAAAAATAAGTGTTGACAATACAGAATCTATTTGGTAGAATTTAATAGTTGGAAGTTGGTTAAGGAAGGATAAAAAAAAAATGGATTTGTGGAAAACATCAAAAATCGAACGTGCTAGTATTGCAGAAAAATTCTTTACACGATTACACCCGACCGTTCAAGTCTTTTCACACTGCACTATTGTTAGCCCGTTAACAACAGGTCTGTGGAACGATGTTAAACTTCTTACCGTTAATGGTAATGTTGAAATCCGAATCTTTGATGGTGATTTTCATCAAATAAAGAATATGCCAATAGTTAGGCAAGATGCACGACCGGAGCATTTTCATAGTGTAGTTTTTTAAGGGTTTGCGGTTTAGTTTCCGCAGATAGATAAAATATAAATGTGCGTCGGACAACACCTTTTAATTTTTATTTTCTGTAAAATAAGTGTTGACAAAACAGAATCTATTTGCTAATATATTTAGTAGAGGGAATCATTATGGAAAACCGAAAACACTATACCCAAATGTCACAACCTGAAATACAGAATTTAATGAGTCAGGTTCGTTCGTCAAATTATGCTTTCCGAAATCATGCAATGGATAGAATGAATCAAAAGCATGTGGACGAAACACAGATAAAGGCAATGTTAACCTATTGCTCCGTAATAGAGGCAAACAATAACGGAGGAGAAGTTCGGGTTCTGGTACGCGGTAAAGTCGCAGGAAATTTTTGTTGTGCAGTAGTTTCTTTGACAACAAAAGAGATAGTAACAACTTACAAAAACGCCGCAGGTGATTTTCACCAAACACTTGACAAATCAAAATATACTTGGACAGCTGATTTAACTAAAATTTAAGTGGGCAAATTTTCCGAAAAGCTACGAAAAATAAATCCCGGAATCCGGGATTATTCTCTTGACAAAACAGTTCTTCTTTGCTAATATATATCTAGTCGAGGAGAACACTATGAACAACAAAACCCAACTTAACCGAATACAGCTTAACACCCCGAACGCAATCAAGGCACTAACCGAACGCGGAGCCGACGAAATGAGCCGGATGCCGATAGGACACAGATTTTCCCTGATAATCGGACGAGATAAAGAAGGAACCGAACACCGCACCGAGGTTCAAAAAGTTTCAGAGGATGAAGTCATTGTAGTAAGACGTTATACATTTAGCTAAAAGGAGCAAAAAAAAATGAAGGGCGTACTTGTCAGCGATTAAATAAAACCAACACGATAAAATACAGTTGCAGCTAAGTGGAAACATTTAGCTGCTTTTTTACTGCTTCTCTTCTCCTCTCTTTACTCCACCCATCGAGCAGGTATATGTGCCTCCTCCTGTTTCTTCACAGTTTTTTATCTCTCCCGCACCCCTCCACAAATAGTATATCATATAAATTCTAACTTGTCAACACTTATTTTCTACTTTTTTATGTTGACAAAATTATAAAAACTTGGTATAGTAGCAGTTGAGGTTACTTATGAAAAAATATTTCAATGGTGCGGAGTTCGATATAGCTATAATGGTCTTGTCCTTTATAGTTGTAATGGCTTTTATTACGATGTCAAACGTCTTAGACGAGGTTTTCCAGTTAGTAGTAGTTGAGGACGTTATTCGATTAATTTTAGGCTATACAGCTATTATATCGGCAAGCATTTTAATAGTCATTAAAGGGTGGCAAGCATTTGAAAAATTAAGTGTAGATAACTCTTATTGACAAACTAAATTTTTTATGGTAATATTTTAATATGAATAAGATAGAAATGAATTCAATAATTTCAGATGCTGTGGCTGATTGGGCGGTAAAGGACGACCAACCTAGACGACCAACCTACTTGGAGGATACGTTTGTCCGAATCTATGAAATGGCTTATTGGAGAGGTTTCTTAAGAGGTAAGTTAGATGCGTTACCTGCCAAAGATTTAACCGAAGTAGCATTTCAAAAAGCGGATAAGATTTTCAATGGTAATGTAGAATCTAAGTATGAAGTTACTAGATTTGAATTAGCTAATTATATCCTTTGGGGAATGAATTATGCGGAAAGTGTAAGTAAGGACTCCTAAACTGGATAAAAAGAGGTTATAGGGCATTTATACGCAAAGGCGGCATATATAAGGTAGTCCGCGAACGGTAAAAATAAGTGTTATGAAATACAAATTATAAATATGCAGGGTTTACGGGATATGGCAACAGTCCGGAGCCTATGCTTGACTATTAATGTCAATCAATTTCAGATTTAGTGTTGAACCATAAACAAATTGATTGATGTCCGACAAAACGGAGCCTAGAACAAATTAAATTGATTGGAGAAAGACAATGAGAAAAGAATTTGAATTAACTGATGAACAATTGCAGAAACTTTTGGATGCAAGCAGGTCTGTTCCTTATTTGGTCGTAGGTGGCACATCTCCTTCATCTCCTCAAGAAAACGCAAACCATGCATGGTCTATTCTTGGTGATGAAATGGGATTCGATTCAATGACCGTTGAACCCGTCCGAAGTAAGGGCAATAAATTTTTCACGGCAATTGAAAAATAAAATATTTTTTGTATTGACAAACAAGTTCTAGTTTGCTACACTTTAATTGTCGAAGGTAAGTATTCGAGATTGGTAAAGACTTAAAGTCGGGAGGAAACCATTATGCGTTAACTTAAACCAATTGACTGAAAACTAATTCTGCAGATTAGCAAGTAAGCACAACAAAGCAATGGCTTGTATTACATTCATTCAGTTAATGCTGACTATAACGCTGCATTGAATATTCTAAAAAAGAAACTTGGAGAGGTTTTTCCGAACGAAGTAGAGGGCTTTTTAGTTAGCCCAAAACTGTTAAAAGTTTAAAGTTAATTTCATTGTTTTTCATTGAAATTAGTAACTATTACACTTAAAACCTTAGAAAAAGAAAGAGACCTTGCACAAGCAGGGTCTTTTTACTTCTCTTCTAAATTTTTCTCTGGAGCAGAGAGGATGACGGGCTTGCTTTTTTCCCTGCTCACTGGGAGGGAGTACACCTCTTAAATTTATTTGTTGACAAAATAATAAAACTTTGATATACTTAAATTGGAATTTGCCTACACAATAAATTATGAAGATACCTACATACTATAAATCTAAATTTTTTGCAGATACTCCCACACTTTCGATGCGAAAACTTTCTTTAATCTCGAAAGAAGTTCAAGAAATCGGTCTATCTGAAATCATAGAATCAAAATCAGATGAACATATAATTGATAAATTAACCAAATTGCATAGTCCGAAATATGTAGAAGCTTTTGTTAAAGGAGAAGGACATTTAGCAAGTTCAAATGGATGGAACTGGACAAAAGAAATTAGAGACGGGGTTCTAGCCATTAATGAATCTATGGTTCCGGCTGCTGAACAGGCTTTAAGCACTGGAATTAGTTCTTGTATAGCTGCGGGTTTTCATCATTCATCCTATGACAGGGGGTCGGCTTATTGCACATTTAACGGATTAGCTTTAGTCGCACAAGAACTGCCTGATAAACGTGTTTTTGTACTCGATGTGGACATTCACTTTGGTGATGGAACAAGAGATTTTACAAGACAACTTGATAACCTTTATAATTTCAGTATTTTTGGTTTGGCACTTTCTTCAGACGAGGAAACAATACATAGTTGGAGTAGAAAAGTAAGAAGTTGGATAGATTACGAGGCAGCGTTGGCTGAATCTTTTGTAACTATTCTTGATGTTAAACCTGATTTAATTATTTATCAAGCGGGTATGGATGCATACATTCATGATAGCTTAGGAAGTGGAATTTTAACTAAATTAGAACTACAAAAACGTGACCGTTCTGTATTTGAATTTACGAAACAAATGAATATCCCTATTGTATTTGTTATGGCAGGAGGTTATAATGAAAAAGATACAGTAAGTTTACATGTTGAAACATTCAAAATCGCAAATGAAGTTTATTACGGAAAAACAATTAAATAATTTTTTTGATAAAGTAATTAAAGATGCTAACATTAAAGGCTGTTGGTTGTGGACTGGGGCGACAAAGAAAAACAAAGTAAACCCTAATGAAAAAGAATACGGACAAGTTTCAATAAATGATAAAACTAAAAGAGTACATCATGTTTCTTTTATAATTGCTAATAATTTATTTATTGACAAAAAACTATTTTTATGCCATACTTGTGATATTAGAAATTGTGTTAATCCTAAACATCTTTTTGAAGGTGACCATAAAATCAATTCTGATGATATGAGGGCTAAAGACCGAGAACGCAAAGCAACTGGCAATAAGTGTAAAGGGCGTAGGTTTTATAAAGGAATGAAAGCTTTCAACCCTTTTCCAAAAGGACATGAGCCTAATCAAAGAATCAATAAAGAAATAGCATATCAAGTTAAACACTTATTAAAAAATAAATTTACTGCTCCGCAGATATTAGAAAAAATATCTTGTTCCGAACTTACATTAGATATAGTTTACTCAATTAAATCTAATAAGACTTGGAGAGAGGCTTAATATGGGCGGTCGCGGAAACAGTACAAGTAGAGGAAGCAGCAAGTTTAATGCGACGGCTGCTGCACTATCTTCATCTTCTGGTGGTAGCTCTTTTGATATAGAAGGTTATGATAAAGCCGAACAAGCTTTTGCTAGAAAATTATTTGGTAAGCCAATGTCAGGAAGTGATATTGCTAATCTTGCTGGAGCAGGAGCGTTTTCCGGTGCAAAAGTCGAAATAGGACTTCGTGATGGTCGGTTGCAAGTTGATATATCTCATAAGTACATAAGCAAATCAGACGGCATGACGCGAACAATGTACCGAGATGCGGATGGAAAACTTACTGTCCGCAACGATGCATTTTTTCTTTCTCCGTCCGCACAAGGTAAAGGACTTGGTACGAAATCATTTTCTACACAAGTCGCGGACGCACAAAAAGCTAAAGTATCTTATATATCCACATTTGCTCTACGTAATGATGCACGGTCGGATAAATCAGTTGGTTATAAAGTTTGGGCAGATTTAGGCTATGATGGTAAGCTATCTGGACGAGTACAAACCGCATGGGCTAACCTAAACCCGCTTGCACGGTTCGACGGAACTAAAACTCCACGAACAATCAGGGAATTATACGCAACAAGGGGCGGCAAAACAATTTGGCATACCTACGGGGAATCTCAGACTATGGTTTTTAGTTTATCAAGAGGGTCAAAAAGTGTTAAGACACTCAACAGTTACCTAAAAGGTAAGACTAAATAAAGTAAATAAAAAATATGCCACAAGAAAAGCAGACGGACGAAGTTATATTTCACGAACTCAATCGACGGCTAGAATTGCTAGAATCGGAAACTCCGATACAAGGCGATGATGGGTCAGTGATAGACTGGAGCGATGATGATGATGATATTATCGACGTTTTGATAGAGCAAGATATAAAAGTCAATTTACTTAAAAATAAATCTTGACAAAATAATTATTCTATGCTAATATTATCTTATGTCAACAACACTACGAAAAATACAAGGCAGACATCCTAAATACGAGGAAGATGCAAAGGATATAACTTTAGTCGCGTTTTTTGCCGGTTCGAGTATAGGTCGAGCAGTTCAGATATATATAAAAGACAAAACTCATAACAACGATAGCAACGATTATGCGTCAGTTATTTTAGACGAACAAGGAGTTAAACATCTTGCACATCAGCTCTCAGCTTTTATTTCAGGCAACTATCAATACTTAGAAGCTGAGTAAGTCCGCAAACCACAAAAAATACACAAGCTCTTTCGAGAAATCGGAGGAGCTTTTTTACTTCTGAACTCTTAGGAGAGGAAATAATGCTCGTATGGCCCCTTGCTTCACTGGGAGGAGAAGATGTCAGTGAAGAGTAATAGTAGTTGTAGCGTGGTCGCAGTTTGACGGGATTTTCTCAACTGGAAGCATAATTTTACACCCGCACCCTTTCACAAATAGTATAGCATATAAGTAACCTTTTGTCAACATAAAAACAATGAAAATAAATAAAAATTTTATTAAATAAGTGTTGACAAAACAGAATCTATTTGCTAATATCTGTTTATGGAAAGTATAAAGATAAATCCTAACGATATACGAATACGAGATGAGCGTATCAAAGATATGATAACTGCTACAGGCGGAGTCGTTCGGGTGTTTCGTGATAGGAAGCGAGCAAGTAAAGCCGATAAAGTCGGTCGCAAGTCCAAATATAAACGAGGAGAATAATTATGAGGTTTTCACTTATTAATGTACATAGCGAAGCAGATGGTATTATTTCAGGTAACTGGATACAAGACCATATAGGAACACTTGAAACGGCTAAAGTGATTGCACGTAAAACAGAAGAAATTAATAGCAATAAAATTACAGTTGCAGTTATTTCGGAAGTTAGTTATGCCTATCCGTCCGCATGGTTTACAAATATGAAAAGACTTGACTAACACAAAATAACTCTTGACAAAACAGTTTGTTTATGGTATTATTAAGTTTAGTTGGAGGTTACTATGAAATTTCACGGAATAAATCTTTACCAGTTGAGTTACCGCAAAGGTGAAAAAGTTTTATATGGCTTTGCGGAAGTTACTATCGTAGAAGTAAAAAAATACCCTCACCAAACTGATTTGGTTATTAAACAATCGAACGGAAAACTTGTCCAAGTGGAAGAATGGAGGGTTGAAAAAATCTAATGTATTTCTGACAAACGGCAACGAGCCACCTGTCGCAATCTGAAGGTACGACGCGGAGTATCCGCAAAGGAACAAGAAAAAATGACACGCGAACAACGAAATCGAATCGAAAACCGAACTTCTGTAACCACCTTGACCGTTCGTTCATTTCAAAAGAATGACACTGAACTGGTTCGAGTCGTAACGGTTGACAAAAAGAAAAATGTCAACATTGAGTTTTGGGTTCGTAAAGTAACACAGCTTGCTGACAAAGCCTTCAAACGTCAAACGGTACATTCGGTCACCGTCTAAATCAAACTAAAACTTACGAACAAAAAGCCTTTGAGAAATCAGAGGCTTTTTTACTTCTCTTTTCTCTCTTTTCTCTCCTCTCTTTACTCCACCCATCGAGCAGGTGTGCCTCCTGTTTCTTCACAGTTTTTATTTCTCCCGCACCCCTCCACAAATAGTATATCATATAAATAATCTTTTGTCAACACTTATTTTCTACTTTTTTGTGTTGACAAAGCGATTTATTTATGCTAATATCTATTTATGATGGACAAACAGTTACTACCAATTATTCTTTTGAATCATAAAATCGAAACGCGAGGAAAAGCATTTGTTTTGAAATTCAAAAAAGGAAATGGACGAATTTATAATGTATTTGTTGGAGCTTCTGTTTCTAAAATAGAACGCAATATGTTTTGGGTCGAAACATGGGTTCTAAATCATCCTCGTTCACAAGGATTAGGTTACTCAATCGCTGCTAACAACGAGTGTTTAGATGGTATGATTATTCGAGAGGATGTCCCATCTATGACGACTAAAGTGAGAAAAGTTCTATAACTAAGACTAAAATAAGTGTTGACAAATTAGAATTTATCTGCTAATATAATTTTATGTTCAAAAATGAAACAGACAGAAAAAGATTCATGTATTGTTTGGGTGAATACTATGCCGCACTCGGCGGTCTTTACGGGGCTTACCGTGAATCAAATGAGGCGTTTGATAACGCTAAAGGGCATCATCTATACAGGTTTGTCGAAATAGCAGACACTGACTACTGGAATTTTTCTGTTGGTTTTGATACTTTCCAAAAACTTCGAATTACTATGCTACTCGAAAAGGTACGTGCTGAGGGTGAGATGAAAGACTTACTGACAAACGTAAATCTAACAGGCATCCAAGTAAGTTCCGCTAAAAACATTAGAGAACTAATTGCACAGCAAGAACAAGCTAAAATAAAACAAGAAGGGTGAAGTAAGTATCGACATTATATTTTATTTTGGAGCATTAATTTAATGAAGCTTATTACTCGCTATACTAAAACTCACGATTCACTATTTAGGGGTGATGACTACGTTTACCTAGCTTATGACAGTAAAAATAAACTAACCAAAATAGGAAGAACTTGTGAGATGAAGTCGAGATTTTGTGCTTTACAGTCGTCTAATCCCATAAGGATAAAATCTCTGACGAAAAAAATCTTCATATTATTTTCGAACATAAAAGAATAAAAGGAGAATGGTTTGATTTAAATTATTTAGATATTCTGTATATTTATTTTTATTTTAGTTATGAAGTAAGTATATTTAACAGCACATTTTTATCTGTTGAAAATTTACAATCTTTTATATCTAAAGGTGTAAAAATAAAATTTAAGCCAGTACAATTTATTTTTACCTGTTTTCCTGAAACCTCAACAAGACATATTAAAATAAGTTTTATAAGACCTGATAAAGAAGAATCTTTGAAATTTCTTTCTTTCGGTGAGAAAAACGAGTGGTATGTTTTATCTTATAAAAAAGAAATGAATCGAATAAAGAGAAAAGCAAAAAGGATAAAAATAAGTGTTGACAAAACAGAATCTATTTGCTAATATCTATTTAGTAGAGGAGAGTATTTATGGAAGCACAATTCACAAAATTTGATTTACAAGATAATTGGGTCAACGGATTAGTCGGCAAGAATTATGAGTTTGAGGCTAAACTGTTTGATACAGGTTCGATGTTTGGAATAAACAACGGAAGAGTTTCCAAACTTAGTATTAGAGAACTTTGTAGAAGTAATACAACTAACAGCTGGTTTGACGGCGTAATAGTTAATTACGACAGAGGTTGGGACATCGAACCGAATGAGGGCATAATGGACGAATACAACGCAGTTATGAAACTTTTAGAAAGTGCTCCGCTTTTGTTCTCTAAATAAAATCCCGGAATCCGGGATTATTCTCTTGACAAAATCATTTTCGTTTGCTAATATCTATTTATGGCAAACGAAACGAACAACAGAATACAGCAAGCTATGTCGGAACGGCACAAACTGATTAAAAGTAAAGGTGACCGTGATGCTACTAACCGATTTGGTGTAAACATACCTTATGATTTGCCTTTGAATTTTTCAGCAGGGTATTTCGGAAAACGAATGAGAGACTTGAAAGATAATTACGAAGGAAAGGATTAAATGATAAATAAATAAGCAGAAGCAGAAATAGAACAAAGTAAGATTTTCAACACTCTTAAGTCAGCTTTGGACGCCGCGTTCGATGTAAATTATATGCGAACAAGTAATCATATTAGGCTGGCAACGGTCGAAGCGGTACAACGAAACCGCAAAAGATATAAAGAAGCAGTACAAAAGCAATATAAAAGGAAGTAGGAAACTGCTTCCTTTTTCACTCCTTCAGCAGTAAGAAAAAAGGGAGGACAAAGATACTTGCTCATACCGTAGAGAATAAACTCATTATCGGACGCACTGTACTCTTTAATATAACACCCGCACCCCTCCACAAATAGTGTATCATATAAATTCTGTGTTGTCAACACTTATTTTTAATTGTTTTTATGTTGACAAACTAATTTAGATATGCTAATATAGTTAAAGTTGAGGAACAAAATTATGAACAACGAACCTGACATTTTAACTTACGAACAATTACTTGAGTCGGATGTACCGCAAAGATTTAATAGTAAACCTAAAGCTGAAACATTTCGAGAACTATACGACCGTGCAATGCTTGCAGGACAAACAGCTGCTAAGGCTTGCACTCCTACTCCAATGGTCGTCGGGCAAGCTAAAGATTTATTTTCGAATGAAATAGACATGAGCAAGTCTGTGGAAGTTATCTATTCCGGTGTTTGCGGTTTTGCATGGGTAAAAGTTAAGCCAGCAACCAGTGCCTTTGCTAAATGGCTTAAAGCACAAGGCATTTGTAAAGGAACAAGCTACACGGGTGGTTACGATATTCGGGTGGGTGATTACGGACAAAGCATGGAGCGTAAATATGCTCATGCAAGTGCAATGGCTAAAGTATTGCAAAATTCTGGTATTAACTGTTATGCAGAATCGCGTATGGATTAAAGAAAAAAACTCCCACTTTTTTCAAAAATCTAAGAAAATTGTTGACAAGTTAACTCCCGTTTGGTAAGATAATTATATGAACAAATACATTGCATTTTACAATCAAAAACAACATATTATTGATGCAGGGAGTCTTTGGGAGGCGACACAAAAGGCTCGCGAATTCTTTCGTGTACCAAAATCTAAACAGGGACTCCTTGCTGTAGAACTTGCGGAGCTCGAGGGTAAAGAAGTTTTGCATAACACAGCTTCAGTTAATTAAAATAAAGAAACTCTCTTTTCTCTTGACACTATTCTAAATTTGTGCTATTATATCCTTACGTTAAAGGACGTAAAGAAAACATATGCTGATTAACAATTTAACAATCGAATTATTCAAACGCTATGTAGGTGACAAGTTTTTCACCGTAGTGTTCACTAAGCAAGACGGTACGGAACGGACTATGACTGCACGGCTTGCAGTAAAGCGTTATGTCAAAAACACACAGCCGGAAATAACGGCAAAGCGTAAAGCTACTTTAACCGCTCGTGATATGGTTGGCGTGTTTGAAGTATCTAATCCCAAACATGAAAACGGAGTATTGAAAGAAGGTGAGGAAAAGTATCGAGTAATTAATTTGAACACCATTAAGCGGTTGACCGCGAATGGTGAAACTTTTTACAATAAGGTCGCTGACCGAGAGCCGTGGTTTGCACCTCTTTCGTAGGAATAAAAGTAAAAAACTCCCACTTTTTACTTGACAAAGTTAACTCCCGTTTAGTAAGATAATTAAAGATTACGAACATGAACAAATCATTATTTGCTAATATACTTCTATGGCAACCTTGAACAACATAACGAAGTCGTTAAAAATACGTAAGGGTAAAATTTGCCCGTTTTTAACGAAGTGCGGAAACAAATCAACTAACTGTCCAAAGAAAGGTAATACATACGACATTCAATTTAGCTGTGGCTTTGTAAAGCTATTCACCATTACCGAACAAAGACGTGTTAAGGGCGAGTACACGGTTCAAACTGCAGAAAAGGTAGTAGCACCACTACCAGATATAATCGTTGTAGTAGAAGCAAAGCAAAACGAAAGATATAAGGGTCAAAGTTGGGTCTCGTTCTCGGTGTCTGAGATGATGGGTATTTAAGGCAACCTTATTCTTTCGTCCGCAAAAGATATAAAAAATTTACCGTGTTTGGTAGAAATATCAGGCACGGTTTTTAAATTTTCAATTTACTCATTATCGGACGCGGAAAAACTGAAGAGTTGTGGCTTGCTCACATGGGGGTTGGAAGAACGAGAAGTATGGGCACATGAGTACATAAAAATAAAATAACCTCAACTGGAAAATAAGTGTTGACAAATTAGCTTCCATTTGGTAAGATAATATAATGAAAAACGAAATAATAACAATTATAGTAGAAGCATTCGAGAATAACATAACATCCGAAGGATGGAGTGATTATGGAACTCCTATGGCTGATGTATTAGGTAAAGACGACTTTCTCAAAGAAGTTGAAGATAAGTTAATCAAACTGCTTAGTGAACCAATAAAAGTATTGACAAATTAGCTTCCATTTGGTAAGCTAATTATACGTTGAGAATAAAACATATGACAAACAATAAAACATTCTTTCTTGTAGCAACCTCCGATATACGAGACACGCTCCGGAAGCTAACTAATTCGGGTATGGAAGTTTCAAAGAGTGATGATGGTACGTATCAAGTAAAATCCAATGCAACAGGAGCTATCATGTTTCCGCAAGCCACAAGACAAGACCTTGACCGAATGATAGTTTGTATGAATTACGTAAGTGTAAAGCACTCAATTGACATAAAGCAAAAGTTTAAGTACACAGCTCCAGTACATGGGTAAAAATGACAGACAAAGAGCGATTAAAAGAATTGAAAATTGAATTGGAGTCGCTTATTGAACGATTGGATTTGGTTACGATTGGAGAGGCCGCGAGTAGGAAAAAAATTGACCGTTCGGCTATCTCTCAATTAATCAAAAGGGGTCGATTGGAAACGGAAGAAATTATTGGCAAGACACTCGTGTATGGAAAAGCATTGGAGGAATTTCGACACCGGAAGCCCGGCCCTCCGACCGCGTATATCAAAAAAAATAAGTAAAGAATAAAGGTATTGAACTCATTCATTTTTTTATTGAAATTAGTAACTATTAAATGATTGGATATGTTTATTCTACTTACTTATTAGTTTTACGAGAGTTACGAGCAACCTTAGCAGCAGCACGGCGACGTTTCTTTGAACGAATTTTTTGAGGCACTTTTCTATCCTCACGATTTTTTAGAGTTGTTATCATCGCTTCGAGATTGGCTTCTTTAATGATTTTTGAAGTCTCTTCTTTATTGTTTTCTCTATTAGTTGTTGCTTCCATAATATTTGCTCCTGTTTAACCCATGTATCCCCGTTATCCTCATCATTACATTTTAGAGCTTTGAATCCGTAATTCAAAGTACGTTTATGATGATATACACAGAGTACTCTACCATTGTTTACGTTGTAACGCAATTCGGGGTGCTGTGAATAACTTTTTATATGGTCACATTGTAGCACCTTAACAGCAGGTTTTCCACGTTTACATACTATACACTTAAACCCATCTTTGATAAGAACAGCTTTACGCCAAGCACGGTATTCAGGTGTCTGATACTTTGAATACTTGTTATCACCTTTGCAATAAGCTTCTTTTTTCCAAAGTTGTTTCTTGTACGAGATTTGTGATGCGGTTATGGCTCCGTTGAATCGTTTTTCAATGTCAACTATTCTTTCACCACTGTCGACAAGTCTTCGTACAGTCTCCCAACTTACTTCTGAAATTCCCTTGCGAATCATAATAATATATGATACCATGAAATCAGCTAAAGGAGGTACTTCTTTATGTCCGCAGAAGCAGGAAAAATTTTCCACGAATACACATCAGTCGAAATTTCAGAAGATGGAGTAATCTGGCTCATACAAAATCATTTCGAAAACCCAAGCGTAATAAATGAAATGGAATCAACCTCTAAAGGCGAAGTTATCATAGACTCAGGATGGGTCTATGAGGACGAGGATTTAGGCTACGACGAAGAGTTAGACGAATATCTATAATTTCTAGGAGGTATCTCATGCCCTTTTATATTTTATTATCACTGTCTAGTCAGGCTGATAGGTTGGCTGACGATTTATTTGAACTTGCGGTTGAGACTATGGAAAACCCTCGGCTAGGGGATTTTAACAAAATATGTTCTACTTTAGAACACGCTCTTTGCCGCTCCGCACGTAGAAAAAAATTAGCTGGAATTTAATTTGAAGAGAAGAGGAAGGGTAGCAGCTTGGTTGTTCACTGCTACCCTTCCTCTCAGCATTATTTAAACAAACACACATTAAAGGGTCTATCTAAATTACGGTCAAGAGATTTACTTCCTAACCAAATATAGTGTACTAAAAACCATATTTTTTGTCAACAAAAATATTTTTCATATTTAATTAGATAACTCTTGACAAGTTATCTAATTCCTGTTAAGATGATTACATTATGAAACATATTTTAATGTTAATTGTTTTGGTAGTGAGTGCAAATATTGCATCTTTTGGTCAGTCGTCTAATGCTAAAGATTATGATGTACTCTTTAGTAGAATAAATTCTGAGGTCACAGTTTGGATGATTCAACGCTCCAGTATAAGACGTGTTGATGAAAAACATTATGCTTTTTGGGCCGCTGTATTTAATAAATCAATGGTTCATCCAAAATACATAAACATGGAAGTTAATTGTAAGACTCGAACTATTAAAGGGAATTATAGTTGGGGAATTATAAAAACTAATGGTTATACCCGAAACTATGACTATAATTTTCCTAATGCCCGTCAATGGATTCATGAGACTAAACTTAATGAGGAGTATAAAAATTATATTTTTTATATTTGCGGAATTGAGTAGCTTTTATTATTTCTTGACAAAGTAATAATTACTTGGTACTATTAAGTATGAAAGATAAAAAGGGATATTTTGGAGAAGCGGTACTAAAGTTTGAAGCACTCACCGAAACACCGCTTAAAGGATTATTTGGCAGTATAGAACTAGACCGAAAAATGGAACTCCTCGATGGTCTAGTAATAGAGGTCAAATCTTTTGCAACACTTAACAATATGCCTTATCCTGATAGAACTACTTGGAATAAGTATAAGAAAACCGCGAACTGGGAAGAAATTGCAAAGAAGGCTTTAACGGCTACTTTGTTTTCACGTGCAAAAGCGTCTTTCTCTAACCTCTTTTAATACCGGTAAATACAATATAATACAATAAAACCTTCAGCGAAAGTTGGAGGTTTTTCTTCTCTGCTGTAATATCTGCTGTAATAAAACAAATAACTCTGTGGAGGAGAAGAAGAATCGGGTTTACCTGCTCGTGACGAGGATGGAGACTCATTAGAGACTCATTATCGGACGCCTTTTCCCACTAATAATTTTTTATCTTACTCAACTGGAAATAATTCTTGACAATTAGATTACTATATGATACACTATTTACTTAGTGGAGATTAATACTATGGCAACTAGAATAAGTTCAAACGAGTTATTCACTGTTCTGGATTCAATAGATGCAGAAATAAAGGCTTTGGCTAGTTCTGACCTTAAGGTTGTAGCTGCACGTGAAGTCGATTATTTAAGAAACCTGAGCAAGTTTGGAATACGTAGTCCGTTTATGTATATACAGGGATATAATCATCTTCCTGTTAAGAATTTAATGAAAAATAAAATCTGCTAAGTTTATGTTGACAAAAGGAGAACATTTTGCTACACTTAAGTTATGCAATTTAAGGTGTTTTGTGTTGGTAGTGTTGTTTTAACTTTAATCGTTGCTTTTATAACTTATTACGCTGAAGGGTGTAAGGCACAACAGGCGGGTAAAGAGAGAGAAAGAAAAAACAGTAAATAAAGTAGAACTGGAAAAAATTATGGTATTACATATTTGCTCAGATGAGATAGGGATGATTGGTTTAGCTATAACGGCTATTGGAGGTCTTATAAAACCAGTTAGAGACTGTGCCAAATGTTATGCAATTTATCTCTTTAACCGCATGAGGGGAAAATAAATATATGCCATTACTTGGATTAACGGATTTGTTACAAAACATAGCAATAATTTTTCTATGTTTTGCAGTTTTCATGTTACTTTGCGATAGAGATAGGAGAAAATAAAATGTTTAGAGTAATGTATCAAGATACAGGGTCAGAATCAGTAGCACAAGGAAATGATGCTAAAGAGTGTCTCAGCAATCTGTTACTAGCTATTAACGACGAACAAGTTGACACGGAAAATCGTTTTCTTGAATTGGTAGAAGAACCGGATTAGTTTTTATGTTGACAAAATGTCTTTCATTTGCTACACTTAATTTACTATATGACATTACACAAATTCTATTTTTTCGCATTTACACTAGCTAACCAAAAAGGCTGGCGATACGGTCAAGCATTGTTCAATCATTTGGATTCAGTTCGTCCTGACCTTGCGGACAAAGTTAGGGGTGCAATCTTTCGTTCCGCAATTAAACCATAAAGCAGAGTTTTTCATTTTTATTCTCTGCTTTATGGTTTTTTCTCTTGACAATTTAACAAGTATATGTTACACTTATATCTATGTTGAAGTTACTGAAAAAATACACACCAGAATTTAGTGTAATGTATAAGCATTTTGTTTATTCTGACGGCGGGAGGTGGGCATCAGGGGTGTCCGCAACAAAGGGAAAAAATAAAATAGGAGATTGCGGAGTTAGAACATTAGTCCATGCCACAGGTGCAGACTACGCTGATGTTTGGTATGTAGCAAAGCGTTTCGGCTGGAGAAAGTTCGGGGGCTGGAATATACATCCCATGAAGTCGTTCTATGAAGAGCGTACTTTCTTTGGACACGAGGCCACCATTATCAATACATGGGGTAAAGGAAAGACCACCACAATTAAAAGTTTTATAGATGCTCATCCAGTCGGTACTTATGTATTAATGACAACTGACTTTAATTTATGGGGTCATGTATTTTGTATTCGCGATGGTAAAATATACGACACTTTTTTAGAGGATGGGTGGGTTTACAACGCATATGAAATTACTAAAACAACCTCTTGACAAATATTTTTAATTGTGTTACTATTAAAAATATGGACAAAGAGACGCTAAGAAAAATAACGGTAAGCAAAACTGAGGAAGGAGTAGGTATTAAAGGGTTTTCACGTAGAGAACTTGCTATGACTATGGTGATAGCACAGGCCGTATTAGGGGAGCAAGATATAGCAGATACTCTTAATATAGAGTCAAGATTCAAAACTGACGGGTCTGAATTAGATGAACTCCGCGACAAGCTAACAAATTTTTTAGAGATTTAATATGTCAAAAGAATCAATAACAACTTTCCGTCAAATACAATTAATAGATTTTATTGACGGGGAATTTATATTTGAACCCAAGTGTGAATCTCCTAAAGTCCAACCAAAAATAGACTGGAATCCTTTAATTCGGTTAGCAGAAAAACGAGTTAAGGCAGTATCAAATGGTACTTATCACGATGATAATGACGACATACATTTTATGTTCGAGTTAGCTATGAAGGCTATATACGGAAAAGATTATTTTGTTTGGCAAAATAAGAACACAGAATAAATACAAAACAAAAAAAAATACGAGCCTGCAAAGTTTGCAGGCTTTTTTGTCTCTTCTATTCTATTCTCTTTATCTGCCATCAATCGAGCAGGTCTCCTCTCACCCACCAGAGAGTAGTCCCACTCAGAGAGGGGCTCTCTCATTATTAGTCAAGTGTGTCTCAACTGGAATCGTATACACACATATAAATTTATTTACTTTTTCCCCGGAATCCGGGGAAAAAAGTACCACCCGCACCCCTCCACAAATAGTATATCATATAAATAATCTTTTGTCAACACTTATTTTCTATTTTTTATGTTGACATTATATTTATTTTATGATAGAATTTTACTATGGAAAGTTTACTAATGGGTGTATGTATATTTTTGATAGTTGTACTTGTACTAATTTTCATACTGCTCTTTGGCCTGTTTAATATGATAACAAAGCTAGAGGAGCGTGTCGATGTACAAGATGCTGATATAAATGAACTGCTTGATATTATTGATTTAATTAGTATTAGTAGGAAAAGTAATGTCCGCACTTGACAACCTTCATTTCTGGTATTATACTAAGACATGGAAAGAGGAAAAAGAAAAGATATAGTAGTTTCTCATCCGCAAATCACAAAAAAATAAAAAAAATTAAATAAGAAGTGATTGCCTATCTAACTAACCAATAAAGTAAATAAGAAGATAAGTTCAAACATATTACTGAGCAGAATAGAGAATAGAGAAAATAAAAAGAATTTTTTATCTTGACAAAATAGCAATAATATGCTACATTACTCTTATGTCAATAACATTAAAAAATATTAAAATTTCGGAATTCATGAGTGAGGAAACAATTTGTTTTTCCGCATCTGTTTATGAAAATGGTGTTCGTGTTGGCGAAGCAAAAAATGAAGGTCGTGGCGGAGAGACTTATATTTACGTAGCTTCGACAAATTTTATAGGGTTCATCGAAATGGATACGCTAATCGAAAAAGTGGATGAGCTGCTTTATGCTTACTATAACAAGAAAGAAACGGAAAAATTCGAAAAGAAGATTGCAAGTGATAGCAATACGGGTGTTTGTTATGGCACTATCGAAAAAAATACTGCAACCTATAATGTACGTAGTTTTAAGGTTAAACGACCGCTTTCTTATATAGTAACCTTAAAAGGAGGTTTAGACGCCGTACAAAGCCTAGTAAACGATGTAAAGGCTAATCTAAAAGCAGGTGAGGCTATTCTTAATAAGAATCTAAAGTCATTAGGAATAAAAATTTAGGGTGTGGTTTTCTTGTTGACAAAGCAGCAAATCTTTGGTACACTACATATTATGGAAAACAATACAGAGCATAAGCCACTTTATAGATTCGCAGGGACAATCAAACGAGATTATGCAAATCTTAGTGGCGAAGCAAAGGAACGAGTTACTGAAATGTTTAACCTTGACCAGATTACGGAAGAGAACGCACGTAATACGGTGCTTAGTTTTCTTATCCATTCAAAAAACTGGAAAGGTATAGTTGCGGTCGGTGTTAAGAAAGAATTAGCTAAGATTGCTAATCAACAAGCTGCGTAATGAAGTTACAAAGAAAATGACAAAGAAAATGAAAAATATAGAGAGTATGAAAATATACATAATAGCTGACGGAAACGATATGGGCAGTGAAGAGTATTACGTTAAAGCGTCTAATGAGGACGAAGCTTGCATATTAATGGGCGATACTTACGACTTTAGAGGAGAATCAAAGTTAACAGTTCAAGAATTTGATTCTCTTCCTGAAGTAATATTTAATAATAAACTAAGAGTAGTTAGAGTTTAATTGTTGACAAAAATCTTTCTTTGTGGTACTATAAAATTTATGGATAACAGGGAAACGATGAGGAAAGCTGGTTATAAGTATGTTACTTCTATGAGTAATAATAAAGAGCACATTCTTTTCAACTTAAATACGGGAGAGTTCGAGCTTTGGTTTGCTAATAAACATACAGCGAGTTATGCTATAAAGTATAAGAATACAGAACTGGAATTTGCACAAAGTTTAGGTACTTTAGAATATGACAAATCAGCTTAATAATAGACTAATAATAGCTTAACAAATAGACTAACAATAGTTACTGAAATAATAAGCGAACAATCAGTGAATAATCAGTGAACAGGAGAGAGTGATTATGGATAATATTAATCTTCCCGATATTCATACATCTAAGATGTTGGATGTATTTGTTTGTAATGTAAATTCACGTACTGGGCTAGACCTTAAGACAGCTTTTGGTGCGGATAGGTTTGATAACACAGTTTATGAAACGTCCTCTGGCGAAATGAATGTTATAGCACGAGGAACAATAGGAAGTCTAACAGTAGCACTCGGACATTTTGAGCAAGGGTATCAAATGGCTAAGACAAAGTTTATGGGAAGGCTTACATTAATTTCTGAGGCTATTGCGGAGAGTCCGCAAGTACGACAAAAAAATTCACAAGTTTAGTATGCAAAAAACCAAGCCAAAATATTTTGTAACTTTCGGACAGAAAGACAGGAAGCGACGTGATGGTTATGCTCTTATAAAAAATGCTCGTGATAGAGACCAAGCACAGAAATTTGCAATGAGTTACTACAAAGAGGACTTTTCAATGTTATACAAAGAAGAAGAGTTCACGGACGGTTACTTTCCTTTAGGAGTATTAGAAGAGCACGACCTAAAGTACTGGCATGACTACGTAGTATAACTAATTATTAATAATTATTAAATTCATGAAACCCATGAAACCCATGAAACCACTTAAACTCTGATAAGACTTCTTATCAGAGTTTTGCTCCTCAGTATGTCAACCTTTTATAGCTTCTCATTATCTTATCTTTGTTGTGTTTGTGTTTCGTCTCTGCAACAACTGTTTCATCTATCACTCAACTGGAAGTCCCGCACCCTTCCACAAATAGTATATCATATAAGTAATCTTTTGTCAACATAAAACTTTTTTTATTTTCAGGGTTTTCTGCTAATATTTTTGTTGACAAAATGCTTTTCATTTGGTACACTTATTTTTGTCGAAGGAAGGTAACTTAAAAAGAATGGACAAAGTGAAGAGGAAAGTTTACAAAAATAATTAACTTTTTTATTTTAATAAAGTTAAAAAAGATGTTGACAAAATGCTTTTCATTTGGTACACTGATTAAGTCAAACAAAGGGACACAGTAAAAAGGACAAAGTTAAAATTATGGCAACGAATAAAAAGACAAACGGTAAAGGTAACGTAACTACTAAGGCAACGAAGTCGGCAAAGTCAGCAAAGTCGGCAACGAAGACCAAAACTACAGCAACGGCTCCGGCGAAAGAAGTAGTTAAGGCAGTAGTTAAGGCAGAAGTAGTAAAGACGGCAGAAGTTAAATGCTCGGTTTGCGGAACACCGGAAAAGACAGTTGAAGGTGTATCGAATTTCTCGAAGCTTGCAAACGGCAAGTTCCGCAATATCTGTAAGAAAGACCAGACCGCAAAGGCAACAGAATGGACAAGTCGTCCTGAGATTGCGGCTATGCGTAAGGAACAAGCAAAGGCTCGTCAATATCAGGATGCAGGTATCCCTGCTATGGTTCCTGATGCTAAGTCGTGGAAAGAAGGTGATGCTATCATGACGGTAGAATTCACCGACAGCAACGACGTATTTCATCCGAGTGTCAATGCGACCGAAGCTTACGAGGCGAAAAAGGCAGAAGCAAAGTCAGCCCGAGAAGCAGTAAATGCTGAAAATCAGCGTATTGCGGACGAGGCAAAAGCGGCTCGTAAAGCCGAGCGAGTAAAGGCTAAGGAACTCCGTTCGGTTGAGTTAGGTAAGGAAACCGCACGTAGAAAAGCAGAACGTGAAACCGCTAAGGCTGAAAAGGCAAAGCTTCGTGCAATTGAAGCAACGCGACAGGCTGACCTTAAGGAAGTAGAAAAAGCGGAAAAGGCAAAGCAGAAGGCTTTGGATGCAGTTGCTAAGGCTGATGCTAAAGCTAAGGAAGCACAGGCTAAGTCAGTCACTCGTGCAAATGAGCAAAAGGCAAAGGCTTTGGCTAAGGCACAAGAAGCTGAGGATGCTAAGGCTGACAAGGTTAAGGCATCTAATGCTAAGGCACTTGCTGCTTTGACGAAGACCGCATAGTTAGTACCCACCAAATAAAAATAAAAAGGTAGCCGTTCTGGTTGCCTTTTTTCTCTTCTCTTTACGTACTTCCGCAGTGTGTAAAGTTTTATTTTTATATTTCTCATATCTTTTTATCTATTTAGCTGTTTGCTGGCATAACGTGCATTACATCCTCAAGTTACTTGCAAAATGCAAGTGAAATATCCCTGTTTTTATATAATCTTATATAAAATGCGTCAAAAAATTAAACTGTTGAAAACAAAAAGGTTACGAATTTTCAGAGTAACTTTTCCCCTGCGTCAGTACTCATTATCGGACGCAGGAATTTAACTAAATTTTTTTATTTTTCCCGCACCCCTCCACATACATTATATCATAGTTTTATATGCTTTGTCAACACAAAAATGATACTTTTATAGGGTTGCGGACAGTAAAAGAAGCCATTTGCTGCCCCGACCTGCCCTTTTTCCGTGTTGACACTAGTATTAGTATATGCTACACAGTAAAAACCCGTCTTTGCGTATTTACAGGCAAAATAAAGCCACTTTACAGAAAACTATATATGCGTTTTTACTAGCAAAAAGTATACTTTGACCCCTTAGCCAATACAACTTTTTCCCTGCTTCGCGGAGCCCTTTATATTTTGTCAGATTAATACCTACTATTGAACATAAGCTGAGACAATTGAACATACTTTTATACCCTATAAAATGGAAAATAACGATTGGATACGATTGGCTACTGCTGTATATACTAGAACTTATAAAAAGCATTGGGAACGTGTAGAGGGAACTTCCAGTTGAGTGCAAATTAGGGAAAACTGCAAATTGGGCCTATTATTATTATTATTATTATTATTATTATTACTCTTAACCTATTGTGTTTAATACAGTTACCTGTAAAATGTGGCACGTACCACAATTGGGTTGTATATGGATTGTGTATAGGTTTACTGTATATAATTGGCTTTAATTGGGTTTTGTTGAGGACGGGTTTTATGATTGGGAGGGTGGATGCACACTCTATGAGGCTCTCTATGACACTCTATGAGGCTCTATGAACTCTATTGGCTACTCTATTCTCTATTACTCTATAAGGCTTTTATTTTAGTTCTCTTCTTCTGTATTAGTTAACTCTTTGTTAGTTATCTTTTTATTTGCTCTTAGTATTTATTAGCTTTTTCTTCGTCCGCAGGTGGGTATTAAAAAATTAGTTTTGTGTCTGGTTTTCTTATATTTACTTAATGTGTAATATTGTTTATCTCTTATATAAATAAAGCTGTTTTGTATATATTTTTCTCTTTTTAATTGCTCTTTTGTATTCAGAATATATGCTCTTTTTACTGTCTAATATTGGTTGTTATTATATATTATATAAATTTATATAAAAGATTGGACAGTTCGCCTAATTTTTTGTCCGCGAGCGGTGTATAAAATTAACACCAAAGTATTATTTTATTGACATAAGAGATTGTATATGGTACAATAAATTCAAGGAATAAAGTTTATGTCTAATTATTATTATAAAGGTGTACGTTATGTAATTGAATCACCCGAAGATATATGGGATTGGGATAAAGAAGCACCATATAAAATTAAACTTTACAAAGATGACGGAAGTTATTATCTGGCTCAAAATTTTACTACTGTTTATAGAGCTAAAATGTTTGCTGAGTATTATATATCTGGTATTTTAGCAAAAGAACTGGATGAAAAGAAGAGTCAAATAACTTTAGCGGTCTTCAATTGGATGTCCGCAGAAGGATAAAAAATGGAAAGTTCAATAGATGTAATGCATTTAGTCTCTGACTATACCCATAAAGGGTTTTACTACTGTACAAAGTGCAGAGTCTGGAGCTGAACTTCTTATAAAAGCTATGATTGAAGCATATGAACCTTCTATTGAAATCGAAGAAGGTTATTCTGATGTACAGAATTGGCTGTCCGCAAATGAATAAAAACTATGTGAAATACTGGAGAATTCAAAAAAATGAAATATTATTCTAACATAGAATCTGCTTGTCTTATTGCCAACGAACTTATAGATAATGAACAGAAAAATGTGAAAGCGTATTTAGTCGATTGGTTAGTTAATTAGATTGAAGATTAGGAGAAATTTATGACTGAACTTAAAAATTTATTTACAAAACGTACATATATTCTAACTGAAATAAATGATATATGTGAATCAAATAAACTTACTATTACTGAACACAGCGACAAAGATTTTCCATATATTTCAATCAGCGAGGGAGGCAGTTCCTTACTCAGGTTTATTGTAGTTGGTAACACTCCTGTCGGTGAAAGCATTGATTGGGTTTATATATTGGCTTGGACACATTGGGATGAGGAGCCGGTAAAGTCCGCAGAGACTGTTATTTTTGAAAGTTTAACAAATAAAGTAAATCTATTGAACACGAGAGAGGACACAAAACTTACTGTAAAATACGATTCATCTGTTAGCAACTTCATTAATATTAAAAACGGAGATACTGGTCTATGGAGCGGCTCCATGTATAATGGACTCACAGTTTTGGCTATGTTTGAATCTGGTATATTGTTTAATAAAAAGAAATTGGTAGAGCTGGTAAAGGCATCTGAAGCGTCTAAAGTAAGTGAAAACTGAGCAACGTGATTTAGACAATAGAGAGATTATCCGTCTAGGTAATAAATTAGGTGTTATACTTCCTGAAAGTTTAATGACTACTTATTCAGGAACTGATTCGTAAACTTATTCTCTGTCCGCGAATGGGTAAATTTAATTAGATATATGTTAGGAAAACCAGAGTACATAATAGGAGATATAGTCCGTATCGTGTCCCCTAGTGTCACTCATAACAATAAGATAGGTAGAATAACAGAGATTACAATCGTCCACGATTTGATAGGACAAGTAGAAAAATATCAATATACAGTTATAACTGAGTTTGAAGAGTCACTGTATTTTAAAAATCAATATTTAGAGTCTATTATACCTGTTTACGAATGCTTACAGAATTGGCTGACCAATGAAAAATTCTGATAATTCAGAATCTTCTGTATCTAAATGAATGGAACATGAACAAACCTAAATATAGTATAGGACAATCTGTAATGATTACAGAGCCTAAAAAAGAGCCGTTTATTGGAATAATAGTTAAAATATCTCGAATAGGTTTGGATAAATTTCCTGTCTATACAACACATTCATTTTTAGAAGGTTGTAATGTGAGCGGTGTGTATTTAGAGGATAGACTGACAAATGTACTACCTTATACAGCTAATGAAGATGTTTTTGATGAGTCTGTTTACAGGTGGATAGAAAATTTATGAAGAAACCTAAATTTGAGATAGGAGAACTTGTACTGTATAAAAGCTCTCCGCACAAAATTGGAATAAGATGTATCGTAGAAAACTATGGACAAACAGAATCGGTTTCTCTGTCTTTCGACGAAAGTTATTATGATTTAAGACTGGAAGAAGATAATTATAAACATATTTTCAAAATTGTTCACAGGTTTTGGTGGACTTTAACTTCTATACACCCAAAAAGTTTTATACAGGATGATGGGATAGTCGAAGAAGTTAATTTTGTACAAAATTGGCTGTCCGCGAACGAATGATATATGTATAAATTTCAAAAATATGTAATTAAAGGCGAAGTTATACATGAATATCTTTTAAAACTCGATAATGAAGAAACAATTTGGTGTTTTGAGTCAGACTTAGAAGAAGATATTTTTTCAGTTATTTCACCAGTTTGTGAATGGATTATAAATATATGAGTAAGTATAAATTTCAGAAAAATGACAAAGTACGCTGTGACTATCTGTATTTTTATAGAAATCTGTATATATTTTGTCCTTCTAAATTGCACCCCGAAGCGTATTATATAAGAGGTGTTGATGATGCAGGACGCATAAAAAGATTCTTAAAGCCTGTCAATCAGCTTACTTTGATTGAAAAAGCCAGTGACAGACGGGCAAACTCGATAAAATTTGAAGATAATACAAAAGTAATAATACTAACAAATAATACATTAGGACATATAGTTAGATGTAAGTCTGAATTTGATTGGCGTCAAGATAAAGTTATAAATATATATTTAGTACGTCTTATAACTGGTGAAAGAGTTTGGGTTTGGGAGGATAAATTAGAGGTGCAGGATACAACACTTTATCCTGTACTTAATTGGATGTCTAATGAGTTATCCAAAATTTAAAACAGGTGACTGTGTAACGGTTAAGTACGGTTCAGAACTTCCTCTTGTAAAAGGAGTTATTGTATCCGTAAGAAAAAACTTTGAGGGTTCGGAATATATTTACTGTGTTTGTTCTGTAGATGATAATGGACAGGCTGTACATAAGGTAAATGATTATAATGATTTTTTTATGCATGAGGATAATTTAAGCTTTACAACTGAGCTGATTATTGAAAATACGAGTGTAACAAATTGGTTGTCCGCAAAGGTATGAAAGATTTAATTGTCAAAGGAATGAATGTTTGGAGCCTTTCTGACGGAAGAGGAAGAGATGGAAAACAAATAATAAAAAAAGGAACAGTATATGCTATATTTGATTCTCCACCTCTTATTTTGGCTAAATGGAATTTCCCAGAAATGGTAGAAACTTTTAATTATTCTCCGGAATCTGAATTATACCAAAATTGTTATAACGAAACTTTAAACTTCTTAAATACAGATTCATTAGACAGAATAAAAATATGTGATAAAGTGCTCCTTCCTAACGGTGAGATAGGAGAGGTATTCAAGACTTGGATAGAATTACCTGCTAACGATTGTTGGGCGAGGGTATCATATACAGAAAAAGGTGTTGGCTGGAACGAGGAATTTCGATACGCTGATTTAATAGTAATACAACCTGAAAAAGACGGACTTCATCGTTGGTTAGAATTAGATATATGTTTATAGTTGGTCAATCAATACATTATTGTTCTCCAGAGGGGGAGTATTTAAAAGGAGTAGTATCAGATGTAGTTAAAGACTTCATTTTAATTCAATTTACGGCTTTTGAAAAATTACAAGTCTTTCAACTTAATAATGGCACTTATATAAATTCTGAAGGAATACTTGTTATTTTAGAATCGGAGCCTTTAGAGTTTATAAAGAAAGGAGATATAATCGAACTTCTTAACGGCTCAAGAACAATTGTGACTTCTGTTTATTTGGTTGAAGGAAGGATGAAAGCTGGATTTACTTACTTCGATGCTTCTTCCGACCGTGTTAGGACTGGCGACTTATTTTTCGAGGATTTTAAATTAGTTAAAAGAGCGAGTGATAATCCTGATAAGGACTCTAATGCGGTGCAACAGTGGTTGAGGATTTAATTTTTGTATTGACAAAATAGAATACATATGATAAAATATATTTTATGTTAAAATTTGAAAAAGGCGATGAGGTGACTTATAAAATCTGTGTAAATAACTTAGTCGAAATGAGAAAAGGAACCATACTTACTGTAGGAACGTATTGTTCCTACGTTAGACTTGAGCCCGAACAGGGTGCAGAGGTTGGTGAGGTTAAAACTCTTCCTAACGGCTGGTTAAAAAAATTAACTTTAAAAAGTATGGTTAAAAAAGCTGAATTCATTAACAATTCTCTATCAGACTGGTTAGAAAATTAACATGATAAAACTTGAATTTGATATAGGAGATGAAGTAGTTTGGGAGGAGTCTGGTTGGCTTGTTCCTGAATTACAGAGAGGTACTGTAGTTGGAATAAAATCTAACCTTCACATTAAAATTAAAACTAGATACGAATCAAGCACTGAAATTATTATAACTTTACCTTATTTTATTTTAGAGAAAATACATCCTCCTGATACTTCTCTATCAGATTGGTTGGGGAGTTGACTATGTTAGTTTTGCCGAGAGTCATAGAAAAAATTATCTACAAAGAATATTTGATAACAATAAAAACTTTACCTGAACTTTTATTGTGTAAAAACAAGATTAACGGCTATATCTCACTGTCAAATACCTTTGGACATAGTTTTTTAGGTGGGCATACTTCAAAAAACGTGATTGAGCCGATAGATGCGTTAGAAGATTGTGAGAATTGGATAAATGACAGAGTAAACGGTGTACGTAATATTTTTTGGAGTTCTTCAGATAAAGAATGTGATAGATATATTATTCGTTCTGGTTATTTAATTGATGATGAAGAGTTTACTAGGTACGATGGTCTTAGAGTAAGATTCGGGGCTGAAATTTATTTTGAAAATATGCTGCTAAAAAAATTCAAGTCATGGGCTTTATGGGATGCAGAAAATAAAGCAACAGAGTGGATTGAAATAAAAAAAGAAGTTCCTGTACATGACTGGTTAAAAGGATAGTTATGGAGTTTGAAATAGGAGACAGAGTAAAAATTAAAGATACTGATATTTATGGATATATTATTGATATATACTCTGAAGAAGATAGAATTATTATAAGTCATGGGAGTTTTCCCGATTTCAGAAAATTCGAGTATCGTAAATCACATGAAATTATTACAACGCATAAAGCTTCAAGTGTTGGTAAACGAATTAAAGTAACCAGTGAAAAGTGGAAAAACAGAGAAGGAACGATAATGAGTATAAGCTATGATTACTCTGATTATACAGTAAGGCTTGACCCAGATTCAATTTATACTTTATTAGACAGGTCTCAGTTTTCAGTTATAGACTCAGAGTTTGAAGTATTTGATAGTTCTGCAGTTTATATATGGATAGCAGGTTAATATGGAATACGGTGTGGGAGACGAAGTATCAGTAAAAACTTTTCATGAAGGTGAAATAAAGTGGATACGTGGTCATGTTAAATTTATTGAAGACGATATGGTTCACGTAACGGCATTTGAATGGAATTTTAAACCTAGAACCGTCTTTGGTGAATCTGAAAATATTAGTCTAGAGTATAAATTTACACCTGTTGGAACTCATATTCAAATTTCAGGAGTTTCAAAAGAAAGTATATATTACGGCAGAAAAGGTATTGTAACAGGAGTAACTTCTAATTACGATAAATATGAAATTTGCCTTGCTCAGATGGAAGGAAACTTCCCATCTTTGTATAATTCTAAATGTTCTCTTGTGTTACCACGTAGTGCGTTTATTAGAGTTGGAGAGGAAATCATTGAGACGGTATACGAAGATAGTGCTGTTCAAATTTGGATGTCTGAAAAAATGTAAAATATGATATTTGTAAGAGAGGAGATGAGAATAGGAGACTTAGTAACAAAAGAATCCGAGCATTATCAGAAATATTGGCAAGTAGAAAACGTAAGACTCAATCAAGTTAAATTACTTGGAGAACGATTGTGGCTAAGTAACTACGGCGTAAGTCTGTTACGAGCTGTTTTTAATATAGGAGATGAGGTTATTAACAGAAGCGGAGGGGATAATCTACACTCTGTAGGAAAAGTAATATCCATTAGTAAGGCATATGACGAGTCTAATGAAAGTTTTTACTTTCAATATCAAATTGAATTTATAATGTCTGGAAAAACAGGCGTATTTAGAGGCTCCTATTTATCACCTTACAATAAATTCTTGGATTCGGAAATAGACAACTTAGAAGGAGTGTTGGCAATAGAAAATTGGTTAGTTAGGTCAACAAATAATTGTTGACAAAAGTCTATTTTTATGTTATATTAAGTATATGAAGAATAAGATTAAAGGAAATTTATTTACAGGAATACAGCCAACAGGTGAACTTCATCTAGGTAATTATTTTGGTGCTGTAAAACCTTTTATTAACTTAGAATTAAGTTTTACAGGTTTAGTCTGTATTGCTAATCTGCACTCATTAACTGTTCCGCAGACAGGTTTAAAAAATAAAACTCTGCGTCTTGCAAAAACTTTAATGGCTTGCGGAATTAAATCAGATATTTTTGTACAATCAGACGTTCCAGAACACTCTCAATTGTGTCAGATACTTAGTTGTTACGTTCGTATGGGTGAGCTTGAACGAATGACACAGTTTAAGGTTAAGCAATTAAATCAACCACGAGAAAACTTAGGTCTTTTCAGCTACCCAGTGTTAATGGCGGCTGATATACTATTGTATGATACTCACTTTGTACCAGTAGGCCATGACCAGATTCAACATCTCGAATTAGCAATTTTACTTGCTAAACGGTTTAATAAATTATTTCCTAATACGTTTACTGTACCGGCAGGTGTTGTTGAGGATACTCGTATTCTTTCTTTAACTACACCAGAATTTAAAATGTCAAAATCTGACCCTAATCCAAAAGGAGTACTGTATTTAACAGATACATTTGAGGTCATACAAAAAAAGATTAAATCCGCACGTACAACAGCAGGTAAAATTGATTACTCGGATGAAGGGGTGAAAAATCTTTTAAATATAAGAAAGCAGCTAGGTTTTGGAGACGAAGAGTTTTTAGGTGGTAGTTATTCCGAATTAAAAGATGATATATTATCCAGATTATTTTTATTAACTGGAAGCATAACTAACTCTATGGAGTCTATAACAGACAACGATGTTCAAAATAGACTTGAAGAAGGGAGAATCTATGCACGTTCAAGGGCGAGTGAAACTATGGAAAAAGTGTACACTGTTCTGGAACTGTAATGTCTAAATTTCAAAAGGGCGATGAAGTAGATATTTTAAATCGTAAACATTTACGAGGAAAAGGTGCGGACAGTGCCAAGAAAATTGTTACCAATGTGTTTTTCTCCAATGAATCTGGTTATTGGGTAACAATAGAGTACAGAACTTTAAATAATAAACTTAAGAGATTTACATTGCATGAACATGAGATAATTCTTATAGATTCGGAGACATCAGTAAGCATACATAACTGGTTAAAATGAGAGAATTTAAAGAAAATGACTTGGTGATAATCAGAGTTAAAGACAATAATAAGTATTTTTACCATACAGGGAAAATAATATTCGTTGATTACTTTAATTCTAGAGATTATCTTTCATATAAAGTTGAAACAACTCATTCAAATCTTTGGTTAGGGTGGAGAGATATAATATCTGCTGAGGGTACTGTATTTTCAAGAAATGAATTTTTATTTAATGACAGAATAATTGTTAAATATACAGGGGAAAAAGGTACTGTAAAAGGTACTGTAAGTCAAGTAATAGACAGCAGCGGCAGCCCTACAGGAAATGTTTACAGGATAGACATTAAAAATCTTGAATCTTATGATATTTGGGCAGCCAATGAAGATATTATATTTGATTACGAATTTTACTGTGAGGATATGTTTGAAGAAGTGGACATTGCTCTAGAGCCGTATAAAAATAATCTCCATTCTTGGTTAACTAAATGATAAAATTAACATTACCTACATTACCTACAAAAAACTGTGTGTTATGTGTGACAGCATTCGAAGAATTAATTCATAGCCTCGAAACAATAACTCCTAAACCAATTAATACTTTAAAATGAATGATTGACAAAATTTTATTTCTATGATATACTATGTATAGTTTAGAGGATGTTATGACAAATATAATAAGATATGAAGGCTTAGACTCTCGAAAAAGACAGTGTTTTGCACAGCTTGAACGGAATCAAGAAATGCAGCCATATATGTATACTTTCGGAGTAGTAGGATTTGCATCCGAATGCCATGTTTTAGTAGATGAGGAGGATGTTCATTCTTATCTTCAGTCTTTTACGAGATTAGGCTGGATAGAAGTTGACATTAACACTGTGCCACTTACTGAAGGTGGTTTTCAGAAAGTTATGGCGTTTCAAGATTGGCTTGGTGGGAGGTAGGAGAAAATAATGTCAAGTGCGGATACAAAACGGTCTCTGACCAAAGCAAACGATGCAGGTGAAATTGCAAAAGAGTTTGAAGGTCTGTCTATTGAAGAATTCAAAAAGATGCTGATTCAGAAGTTTTTTTGTGTTTATGGCAGATATGAAAACTACTCACGGAAATTATTCTTTGAATTATATCATTCTGGTAAGACCAAAGACGGAGAACCGCTGGAGGGCTCTGTGGTGTGGCGTAAAGGCGAGGTGGACGGTGAGGTAGAAGAAGAGGTTCTGGAGCGTCCTGATGCGATTAAACGCTTTACAGGTACTCTTGAAAAAGGATATACACGTGTATTCAAAGGCGTGACTCGAGAAGAGGTAGAAAAAGAGACTGCGATACATCTTTCTAAACGTACTGCACTGGCTCGAGAGAAAGCACTTGGAATCTATTATAAAGGTAAATCTTTTTTCCGTCTAGCGGAGTACACAATCGGACTGTACTCAGTTGAAAAAGGCTACGATGGAGCACTTTTTTCAGGTCAACATCAACTTACTGAGGCTGAAGCACGATGTGAATTAGCTTTTGCTCTAGCAGAGGGTTATGTACGAGAAGGTGTGGATGCAGAAGAGATAAACGTAAACCCACTAGCAGGATTCGGGGTAGAAGTAAAAGACAATAAAGAAATTGAGGAAGTTCAGACCAGACCAAAAGAAGGGGAGTTTAATCTTTCTTGGTTAATACACGATGATGATACGTAAACTGGAAGTTTTATCTTGACAAAATTTAATTTGTTTGCTATACTTTATTTATGTCTAAGAGGGATAAAAACAGATTTACAATTGACCCTAATAAAATTAGAGTTCGGGATGAAAAAATAAAAGACATGATAACCTCCACTGGAGGTGTGGTCAGAATTTTTAAAGACAAAAAGAAATCTCAAAAGGCTGATACAGTAGGCCGTAAATCAAAATATAAAGATAAAGATGAGTAAATGTAATTGTGGAGTGGAAAACTTAAGTAAACCGGAAAGTATAAAACCAGATTGGCATGATATAATTTGCCCTGTTTTTGCTCCGCGAAGCTACGAAATACCAGAAGGATTGAGTGAGTTAGAATTGGAAGCATTCAAATTTTATAACCCAGACCCTAACTGGAGAAGTGAAATGCAAGCAAAAGATTTTGCCAAACTTACTGCTTTATTTGTAGAGAGTCTCAGAAATAAATCAAAAACAATAAGTAAATAGCTCATGGTTATAGTTACAAAAATTAACGGAAGCAAGGTTAAAATTAAGTTGAGTGAGTTTTCTGGGTATAAACAGAGCGATGGAAAATATCGCGTCACCTTTAAAGATGGAAGTTATGGAGTTGTCACAGAGAATCCATGTATTGAAAATGAGGATGGGATGTTAAACGAATACACTGAAAAATAAATTATGCATGCTGACTCTGTAATAAAAAATGGTTGAAACGACACAGAGTTTCTACTTTACCTGAATTTGATTTAAGAAGTCTTAAGAATTTGAGGCTGTAGATTCTTATTTAAGATTTATGACTGAATCCCGGATTCCGGGACGCCTCAGAACAATGGCTTCAATTTTCAATTTTCAATGTTCAGTTTTCAATTATATGCTAATCGGTAGAATTACAAGTGCTCCACGTAAAATGGGTAAGCTGGCCTTCGTTCATCTGTTTTCAGATGGAAAATATCAACAACTGTTTTCCAAGAGTGACTTATCAACTTGGAGTAAATTTATCAGTCTCTCACAAGGAGACATCATTTCTTGCTCTGGTGAAATGTTTGTTACTAAAACAGGTGAGAATACACTTAGATTACTTGAGTTAAACTTACTAAGAAAATGTGAGCTAGGTCTACCTGACCGAATATCAGGAGTTAGTGTAGATAAGTCACGTAAGAACAAGCATTTAGCGTTACTTTCTGAAATTGTTTCTAAGGAACGCGACCTTAGTTATAGGGACACAATACTGCTTCGTGCAAAGGTCTTATCGTCTATACGCAAATTTCTTGATGGCAGGGGCTTTATAGAGGTGCAAACACCTACTCTTATAGAAAATGCGTTCGGTTGTGATGCGAAACCTTTTAAGACTGAGGAGTATTTTCTCCGTATTGCTCCAGAATTAGAATTAAAAAAGCTAATTGTCGGAGGATTTGGTGGAACTGGAATTTATGAAATAGGAAAATCTTTTAGAAATGAAGGATTATCTCAACGCCATAATCCAGAATTTACTATGTTAGAATTTTATTTAGGCGGAACAGCAAAAGACGGTTTAGAAATTTTTAAGCAGTTGGTAAGTGAGACAGTCCAAAATATTTTTGGGACTACAACAGTTAGAGGCATTGATTGGTCTAAGTTTGTATACGCAAATAATCCCTTCATTGAAGAAGAAGCAATTCAACCAACAATAATGTCTGATTTTACTGTTGAGGATTCTCCTTTAGCAAAAATTGGTGGAGACGGAAGACCAGAAAGGTATGAGATTTACTGCGGAGGAATGGAAATAGCAAACATCTATTCAGAACAAGATGATTGGAGGCAACAATTGGAGGCTTTTGAAAGACAGGATGTAATTGATATGGATTATATAGAGGCTTTAAAGTATGGTTTGCCTCCGACTTGGGGTGCAGGCTTGGGTGTGGACAGACTTCTAATGCTTTTGACAGGAAGAGCGATAAAAGAAGTACTTTAGAAAAGTTCAACAAATGACTTAACATAAGTGAGTAAAAGTGATAAACAAATACTTAAGGAAAAGATTATAAGATATAAAGACTCTCACAGTTCGGAGTAAGTAAAATATGATGCCAGTACACCTCTCTTATTCTCAATTTGTCCGCAGGAAGATAGAATTTCAATTTGCTGTTGCTTTATTTATGGAGTTTGATGTTGAAATAAACTTGCGTAAAATAAATGATTCTCCTTTGAACACTGAGTATTACAAAAAATGTGTGGGGATTAACTCTCCTAGAGAGGTTCATATGGGGGATTACTGTATTCAAATAGATAAATTTGCCAGTATGGTTCGCAAAGCTCCTGAAACTATCTCAGAGGCAGTTCAACCATATATTGAAGAATTAGAAGAGGTAGAAAGCACTGTATTTAAATCAGGATATTTAAATATACGATTAGATAAGGTAAGATATTTTGAAAATATCTGTCTTTAAGGAGAAAATTATGGGAAGTTCAGCTAGTTATGTTCAGGACACACTGGACGAGGAGTCTAGAGACGAAGAAAGTAGAACTACATTTCAAATTAAACGGTTAAGTATTGATGAATATAAATTACTTATGGAGTTTTTAGAGAAAGTACATGTTCCGTTATTTTTTGATAGTAATTTGCGTAAAGTAATAAAGAAACTTCAGAGGGCAAAAAAAGTAGTGTCTCCAAAACAATGATAAATTACAGTAAAGACGTAACAAAACGATTTGTAGTAGAAGTGAACAGTGAAAATCTTAGTTATCAACTAACTGAAGAAAATATAGTTGAGTTTATTACTGCCTTAGTTAAGCTGAAAGATGAAAATGCACTGAAAAATGAAAATGTATTATCTCCGAATGAAGTAATTCAAGAATCTGCGGAGTCTACTCTTTTACAACTCTTTCGCGAAGATGAAAGAAAAATTCTTACCTCACTGATAAGCAAATTTATGTTGAGTAGTAATCCTACATATAAACTTACGAGAGGAGACTGGAGTTATTAATGGAAAACGATTTCGCAATTGATGCACATCTTAGAAAAGTCAAAAGCATACTAACTGAAAAAGGTTTGTATGATGGTGAAAATCTAACTACCCTGTCAGATTTTAAAAAACATGTAGACCCACATAAATTTACTGGTGACGCCGGTTATAAAGTTTATTTAGGGGATGCTGGTGGTCTAAATATAGGACTCATTGAGTACCGACCTCCGTTTTCTACTAAAAATAAAACCACTGCAATTGAGCTGTTCTGGGGTTCAATAAAACGTCTTATCAATCTCAATGACCTTGAAGAAATTACAGACGGCAACATCCGCACTTGTCAACAATATTCAATCTCTTGGTAGTAAACGCAGACGGCTATAAAGAATACGATTGTTATGGCAGCTATGACCGATATAAAGAGGTAAATCAATGAACAAATTTCTTAAAGCATATTTTGACATCTTCTTTTTTCCTTTTATTGTATTTGTAATAGGTTATCTGTATCTTTCATTTGTAACAGGAGAAATATATTTTATTCGTTGGACGCAAGAGGACAGAAAAGGTTTAGGCATCGTTACAATAGCTGTTTTTGTACTAATCGGTGCTGCTCTAGGAGAGCAAAAACATAATAAAAATGACGGATGAACGACGAGCAGAAATATTTGAATTTGGCGGAGAATTAAGTGACAGAGAGTTATGTGAATACATAGCAATAACTTGGTCATTGTATGTTGAATTTGTTGACCCTCCTACTGCTTGGGATATTTATGATTTTAAAATGATACCAAAAGCACGTGTCATAGTTCTGTTAAATGAAATTTTTGATTGGAAACTAGAATATAAGTATACTAAAGACTGTTGGTATCTACATCCTTGGAGTTTCTGTGTCTGAAAATAAAATATGAAAATATACAGTAAAGAACGAGATTATTATGACAGTGCAGTTTCTTTTGGTATAGACCCTGAACTTCATTTTTATCGTACAGAAAGTATAAATATTATTATATATACTGGTTCGTGGAACAGTACTCAAGAGTTTGATTTTCCTAACGGATATAACTATCAAGCATATAGGGACTCCAACGGAAATCTCGTTAAACCTGTTACAGATTTTCATATAATAGGGTTTTGCGGACAATTGTATCCTTTAGCTCATTGTCAGGATAATGAAGGCGAGTACTTCTTTTATAACTATAAAGACTATAAAACATGGAAAACTCAGTTTAAAAAAGAGTATTCATACAGAAGATATAGTAGTAAAAGCAGCAGCAAACAATTTTTTGATAGATATTCGGATTTTAAAAATGACAAAACTTTTATAGAATATAATACTCCTGTATTTATAGTAAGTAAAGAATATTTAACTAGCTCTGATATACCTGAAATAACTAAAGAGCAAATAAACCGCAGACAAACAACTTTACGAACAAATATTCTTCTTAAAGAGTTTCAATTCTATAAAATTAAAGATTCTTACTCTGCTTTTCAAGAAATATCTATTTATGTAGGCAATCAACTTGCCAAAGAACCTGAAATTTTAGAAATTTCTGACAAATATAAGATACAGCAGCATGGTTTTGACAAAGACAGCTTCCGCAACCCTATAAAAATAAAAGACCTATGAAAAACAACGAAAACTGGACAATTGAAGAAGGAGCAACTAAGAAAATAACAGAATACAGTGAAAAACCTTATGTTTGCTCTCCAGTTCCTGAAGAAGTGTCAGAAGTCACAGACGACACGACTAACTGCTTGTCTTGTAGAGCGAAAATACATCTAAAGTGGCTAGAAAGCCGAGCAACTCTTTTATTACGTAGTTTAGTGTTACAAGAGGATAGAAAATAACTCTTGACAAGGTATTGACATTGTGGTAAGATAATGTCATGGAAAATTTTCTAATAAACCTTTTTTTCTTGTTTGCGGTGTTCCCTTTATTTCTTGAAGTAATGGCATTGCTAGGCTTTCGTCCATCATCTTTTTTTAATAAATATGTTAAAGAACTCGAAGGAAAAGTACAAGTAGCTAAAGAGAAACTGGAAGTCATAGACTCAAAAATAAATGAGGTGCCTGCGGAAAAAGAAATAAGTTCCAAAGAATTTGCAGAGCGTGTTCTTGAATTATCAGACTCACAAAAAGAAGCTAAAGAAATTATTGCAGGAAGTATAGTAAGCGTGTTGGCAGGACTAGCACTTATATTTCTTTCTGTAGGTTATCTTGTTTGGATGTTTTTTGGGTTATTTACTCCTCAATATCAATATTTTTTAATTATGTTTGGATTAAGTTTTCTGACCGCAGCTTTAGGGAAAATATTTGGCATAGAGTCTGAAACATTCAAAATTTGGCAGCCAATAGACAATATTATAACAATAGCCATACTGTTAGTTGTTATCATGAGTCATATGGGGAGAATATAAAATTATGAATGAACTTACTACACTTTTTCTTGTGGCATCTTTGTTTGTGCCTCGTATCAGTCTTCTGGTTCTATACATGCAGAGTATGGTTCCTCTTAACCCTACTCCGTTTGTGGTTGACGTTATTCTGTCTATATTTATACCTCGTATTATGGTACTTATACTTATTGCATCTACAGTGGGTTTTACAGGATGGTTTTGGGTGCATCTTGTAGCAGCTGTATTTGCTTATACCTCATCTTCCTTATCCGCATCTTCCTCAAAAACTAAATAATGGCATCCGTAAATTTTTACAAACCTAATGTCATACTGGCTATGAAGAAATGTATATCCAGTATAGACGACGAAAGAAGGCATCTTTTTGAAAATCATATAGAATACTGGATGTCTCAGAAAAGATACTTCCTTTTTGGAAGGAATTTCACTTATGAAGAAGCTGAGTATACAGTTAAAAATTCCTGTTATCAAAATGATTGGAAGTATTATGCAGGTAAACGTAGAAATGAAGCAGAAATTTTGCTTAGTATATGTGAATCTGACATGGATTCTGATACTCATATTAACTTGAATTCTGATGAGGCAATGTTAGTTTTAGATTGGAGTAAATAATGACACGTATAAATTACAGCTTAATGTTTCTTATATTACTGGCTTCCGGTATTTTGTCCGCAACTGCACAAAATATTCCTTCTGTTGTGCCAAACACTTTTGTTCAAGACCATGCAAATGTTTTGAATGAAGCCGACGAAGCCATTATTCAAAACACGTTAAATCAATTTAAACTTAAATATAACGTGGAGTTTGGGGTTGCGACTGTTCAGACTATGGGAAGTTATGAAGCTTTCAATTATAGTCTTAAAATGGCTAGAGAGTACGGCATTGGAAGTAAAGAGGGGGAAAAACGTGGGCTACTTCTTTTTCTGGCTACCGATGACCGTAAATGGGCGTTCCAAATAAGTAGGCATATGGAGTATGTCATTACAGATGGCCAATCTGGGTCGATTGGTCGTGCTACACTCGTGCCAAAACTTAAAATAGCTAGTAAAACTGGGACATCTGATGCTTGGCGTGACGCTATTCTTTCTACTATTTCTGCTGTTGAGGCTGTCACTGTGAAAAATATAGCGACTCCTACTCCTGATACTTATTCTGTCTCCTCTACTGATAACAAAAGCAATACTGGTTTATTGTTTGGTTTTTTAGGGGTTATGGGAGTGCTAGGTTTATCGGGTGTTGGGTTATACGGGATAGCAAGGCATAAACGTAAGACACGTGAAGCAATAGAAATGCAAAGATTCTTAAGTCAAGCGGAAGCAAAGCGTGAGGATAAAGAACGAGCAGAGGCGGCTCGAAAAGACGCTGAAGTATTAAGACTTAAAAAAGAAGAAGAGAATCGTATTTGGTTGCTTACTCCAGATGGAGTAGCTGAGACAAAACGACTTAAAAAATTAGAAGAAAATCGTGTCAAAGAAGAAAATCGTGTCAAAGAAGAGAAAGCTCGTCAACTGGAAGAAAAAAGGTTAGCTGACATAGAAGCAGAACGTTATCGTATTTGGTCGGAATCTCCTGAAGGTAAAGCAGAATTAGCTGAACAAGAGCGTAAAAGGAAAAAATATGATGAAGAAAGAAGAGAGCGTGAAGAACGTGAAGAGCGTGAAGAAGAACGAAGACGAGAAAGTTATTACTCCTCAAGCAGTTCCAGTAGTTCCGACTCAAGCAGTTCAAGCAGTGACAGTGGGTTCAGCGGAGGCAGCGACTTTGGTGGAGGAGGAAGCAGCGGCAGTTGGTGAAGAGGATAACAGCACTCCTACTATGGACAGAATTCGCAGTAAAGTAAAAGAACTTGTAAAAGAGGGTCGAGGGAGTGAGGTCAGAATAATAAGCTATCAAATGGCAAAAACAGGAAAATTTTCCTCTACAGCGATACGTATGTTAGAAATTCTTAGAAGTTATGAATAGTTGGTCTGACCAGATACGTGATGATTTTTTAGCTATCATAGCTTATTTCTTCACAGAAGAATGCTCTCATCCAGAAGAAGTTATTTTGGATGAGAGTTTCTATTCTGTGGATGACCTCTCATTATCGGACGCGGATTATTGTTCAAATTTTTATGAGGATTATGATGATTGCAACGAGGAGTGTCACACAGAAGAGTATTATGATGACTGCGATGATGATTTTTTTGCTTGACAACATTATATATTTGTGATATACTATTCATATGGATTTACTTAGTGACCAAAAATTAGAGAAGGCTAGGGAGGCAATCTTTAAAAAGAAGCTTGCTCCTCTTATGGATAAACTTACAGAACTGTGTGACAAACACAGCATGCCTATGCTTATTGCGGTTCAACTTTTTAGCAATGAGACCACAGGAGCTCGGCTTGCCGCT
>Ga0193752_1000193_pt1 | contig 75540 bp, 62 predicted proteins | sample H1c1metaG_FD_144924 | JGI IMG/M metagenome (GOLD analysis project Ga0193752, IMG submission 144924) | Soil microbial communities from a riparian zone of the East river system, Colorado, United States - H1c1 | ecosystem: Environmental > Terrestrial > Soil > Riparian zone | place: USA: East River... | reverse complement strand
CAGCGCGATGGCGAGCAGATCGAATGAAACGGCGGTGACGAACGCAGTACGCGAAGCGCGACGGGCGCGCCTGACCTTCCGATGCGACATGGAATCCCCCCACTAACAAAGTTTCGCGCGGGTGGCGGTGATAAACCGCATCGACCTTCTATGCCCGCGTGTTATTTCGTATCGCCACCGATCTTGCGACGCTCGATTTCGCCTTGTCAATAAATACTTATATTTGCATTCATTAAAAACGACGGGTTTGTGGCACTGCACCAAACTACGCTCGTAACGAATCGCGCGGGAAATCGCAGCGGGATTTATGCGAAACGCGCGAGCGCGCTGAGTTCCGCGACGGCAACGACGAGGTGATAGAAGGTGCTGGCCGGCGCCGGCTCCTCGACGATCTTGCCGTTCACGTCGATGCGGTCGTACCACAGGCCCGGGATCGGCGTGGCGAGGTAGCGCTGCAGCGACTCCGCGGCTGACGCCGCGATCGCGAAGTACTTCGCTTCGCCCGTGAGTCGCGCGGCCAGCGCCCCGGCCTTGAGGCGCTCGGTCTGTGGCCACAGCCGCGCGCTCGCGTCGTGCGGCGAGAAGTCGTCGAGCAGCTGTTGGAGCGCGAGGCCGTCGCTCACGCAGTTCGCTTCGGTCACCTCGATGAGCTTGAGTGCGGCGGCGCGCGCCTTCGGATGTTTGTCGCCGGCCCACCGCAGCAGCAGCCAGGCCCATTCGTATTGATGACCGGGCTCGACGATGCGCCCCTGCACGCCTGCCGCGAACTTCCAATCTGCGTCGAAGAACTCGTGCAGCACGCCGTTGCTGTCGAAGAAATGTGCCAGCGCGAATTCCGCGATCTCGGCCGCGAGCGGCTTCCACAGGTTGCACTCGGACCCCACCTCACAACCTGCGAGCGTGGCTTCGAACAGGTGCATGTGCGGGTTCGATTCCAGCGGCATGCTGGTCGGTACGCCGTTTTCGAATCCGCCGGTGGCGCGTTTGGTGTGCTTCAAAACGGCCTGGAGGAGCGTGTGGGCCTGCCGTTCGCGTTCGGCGCGCCACTCGCCGAGCGTCGCGCCGAGATTGAACGCGAGCAGGCCGAACGCCTGGTCGTAGGTCACCGCGCGATCGTCGGCGACCGAGCCGTCGGCGTTGATCAACGTGCGAAACAGCCCGTCGGGACGCTGGAATTTCGCGAACCAGAAATCCAGGCCATGTTTCACGAGCGTCGCAGCATCACCCTTCCAGCCCAGTGATGGGCCCATTGCGAAGCAATAGGCCTGCCGCGGCGTGACGCGGCAACGGCGCGGCTCCGCGAGCGGCCGGCCGTCCTGGCCGAGGCGTTCGAAAAAGCCGCCCGTCGGATCCACGCCGCGGGTCGACCAGAGTGGATAGGCGGCGTCGAGCAGCCAGCCGCACAGCTGGCTGTGTTGAGCGTGAATACGCGCCTTGTCGTCCATGACTCCTCAGCTCCGATCAGTGACCCGCGGTGGCCGTAGCCGTGCCGTGCACGTACTTTTTCGCGCCGCCGGAGGCGATCGCGAAGACGACAATGATCGCGTATGCCACCGCCGGGAGGAAGTAAGCCACGTGCAGTCCCGACGCGTCGGCGATCATGCCGTAGATGTACGGCAGGATCGCGCCGCCAACAATCGCCAGGCACAGCAGGCCGGAGGTCGCCGCCGGCGCCGCGCTCGAGCGTTCCAGCGTCAGCGTGAAGATCACGGGGAACATGATCGAGTTGAACAGCCCGATCGACAGCGCCAGGTACGCGGCGGTTTCGCCGTGCATCTGGGAGACTGCGAGGCACAATACCGTGGCGCCCACGGCGAACACCGCGAGCAGCTTCCACGCATTCTTGACCACGGCGAGCAGCACCGTACCGATCAACCGGCCGACCATCGCGCCACCCCAGTAGAAACTCACCAGCTTGCCGGCCTGCTCCAACGTGCCGCCTAGCATGTCGGGCTCGTGCAGGAAGTTGGTCATGGCGCTGCCGATGGACACCTCGGCGCCCACGTACAGGAAGATCGCGGCGGCGCCGAACAGCGCCCAGCGCGACCGCAGCGCGGTCATGATCGAAGGCTGCTGGCCTTCATCGACCGGCTTGGCGACATCGAGATGCCGGCGGAACGCCCAGATGAAGATCGCCAGCAGCACGATGGCAACGGCGATGACCAGGAACGCCAGGTCGATGTTGCGCAGCGACTCGGCGCGTTGCTCGGCCGTGACGGCCACGCCTTCCTTCACCGCGAAGATGCCACCCGCAAGCAGCAGTCCCGACACCAGGTACGGCGCGAGGAACGTGCCGAGCGAATTGAACGTCTGCGAGAACGTGAGGCGGAAGTGCGAGCGTTCGGGCGGCCCAAGCGCCGCGGCCAGCGGATTCGCCACCACCTGCAGGATGGTGATGCCGCTCGCGATGACGAACAGCGCGACCAGCACCATAGAGAAGGTGTCGAAGTAGGTCGCCGTCGGAATGATGAGACAACCGGCGACCATGACGCCGAGAGCGAAGATGATGGACTTGCTGTTCCCGAGGCGGGCGATGAGAGCGGCGGCGGGCAGAGACACGACGAAGTACGCCATGAAGAACGCGAATTGCGCGAGCATCGCTTCGGCGTAGTTGAGCTTGAAGATGGCCTTGAGCGCGGCGATCAGCGGGTCGATCGAGACGGTAATGAACCCCCACATGAAGAACAGGGTAGTTACCGTCGCAAAACCCGCGCGCATGCCTTTGTAGTTAGAGTTCATCAGGTCCCTCGGAAAGGTTTCGGAGTTGGAAGGAAATCTTACAGCGCCGCGACCTTCATGAGCGCGGTGCGTGACGGAAGCAGGCGGTGACTGAACGGCAGGATCGCGGCGCCGACCGCCGGCGCGTCGTCGGACAACGCGGCGCGCGCTACCGGCGCGATAGCCGGCACGGTCGCGGTATACGCTTCGAGCCGTTGATTGAGCCGGGTCGCGATCTGATCGACGATGCCGGCGGGCAGGCGCCCGCCGATGAGCACCGCTTCGGGGTTCATCAGGCAATTGATCGCGAGCACGGTGTCGAGCAGCGTGTCGACCGCGATTTCGATCCACGCGCCAATGATGGCCTGGCCCTTCTCGTCGAGACTGGTCAATTCGTGCGGCGCGGACACGCGTATTCCCTGCGCGGCGAGCCGGCTGTACAGCGCCGAGAGGGACACGATGTTCTGGATCTGCCGTTCATGGCCGGAAGCGTCGCGCCCGCGCAGCATGCCGAGCTCACCGCTGCGCCCGCTCGCGCCGCGAAAATGGTTGCCGTCGATCACGAGGCTGCCGCCGAGTGCCGCGGTGATCAGCACGTAGAAGAACGTCTGGTACTTCTTGCCGAGTCCGAACTGCATCTCGCCCATGGTCGCGGCGGCCGCGTCGTTTTCGACGAACACCGGAACGCGCAGGACTTCGCCGAGCAGCGCGGGCACGTCGGTGCTGCTCCACACTCCGTAGTTGGCCGGCTGCTGTGGCAAGGCGGCCCGCGCCATGTCATCCGGCAGCGCCACGCCGACGCCGACCAGTCGGTCGCTTTCGATGCCGACCTTCGTGAGTAGTTTGCCCACGCCCATGCGGAAGAACTGTTCCACGTCCTTCGGCAGCGCGAAATTCTGTTCGCGCGATTCCCGCGCGCGCACGCGGCCTTCGAAATCGAGCACCAGCATGGTGATGTGGTCGCGGTCGACGTTGAGGCCGATGGAGAACCAGCTGTCCGGATTGATGACGAGCTTGGTAGCCGGCTGGCCGCGACCGCCGCGGCGGCGTCCCGCGTCCTGGATCAGTCTCTCGACGAGCAGCCGCTTGGTGATGTTCGCAATCGCCGGCGCGGTGAGCCCGGTGATCTTCGCGAGTTCGGCGCGCGTGATCGGACCGCTGACGCGGATCGCGTGCAGGGTGACGCGCTGATTGTGGTCGCCGGCGCGTTCGAGGTTGGTCCCCGACAGGCGCATATGTTTGTCGGAGGAGCGTGCGCTCATCGGGAGGCCGCGGTGACGGCAGGTGTCTCGAGCGCCGCCGCCCGGATATCAGCGTCGGCCGCCAGTGCCAGCGCACCGAGGGGACCTGCCATCGTGCCGAGTCCCGGCGGAACGATGAACTGCGCGAGCCCCTGTTCGAGTTCGGGCGCTTCGACATAGCGATTGAGGCTGCGCTTCAATTCCTGCTGGATGCGCCCGAACAGGTGCGCCTGCGCGCCCATGACGCCGCCGCCGAGAAAGATGCGCGATGGTGCCGTGGTCAGCACCATGGTGTGCAGCAGCTGGCCCAGTCCGTGCACCACGTATTCCCAGGCCGGATGATCGGCCGGCAGTTGCGAGGCCGGCATGCCGGCGCGCGCTTCGATCGCAGGTCCCGACGCGAGCCCTTCGATGCAGTCGCCGTGAAACGGGCAGACGCCGGCGAATTTGTCGCCATCCTTGCGCGCCACACGGATGTGTCCGAGCTCGGTATGGTTCATGCCTAACACCGAGCGGCCGTTCACGATGGAACCCACGCCGATGCCGGTGCCTACCGTCACGTACGCGAAGTTCAGCAGACCCCTGGCACCGCCCCAGCGCCCTTCGGCGAGCGCCGCGCCATTGACGTCGGTATCGAAGCCCACGGGCGCTGCGAAGCGCCGCGCGAGCCGCTGCGCGACATCGGTGTTGCGCCAGCCGGGCTTGGTCGTCGACGTTATGTAACCGTACGTAACCGAGCCCGGACGCAGGTCGACCGGGCCGAAGGAGGCGATGCCGACGGCGCGCGGCAGGCCGTATTGACCACGCCAGCGATCGAGCACCGCTTCGATCTGCCGCATCGTCTCCTCGCGCTCGCCGGTCGGCAGGCGCTCGAGGGCGCGCACGTCGTCGGGCCCGGTGCCGAGAATGCACACACACTTGGTGCCGCCCAACTCGACGCCGGCGAGTAGTTTGGTTGCGGGTGACAAGGGATCAGCCAGGAACTGGCGCCGCGGCGGCAGATCGGCGCGCGCCGGCCAGACGCGCGTTCGCCGTGGCGAAGAAACTGTCGTGCGTGGGCGCCGCCGCGACGTCCGCCGAGACTTTCTGGCTGATGGCGAGCATCAGGCGTTTGACCTGTTCGAAGTCGACGGTATCCACCAGCGGATCGTAATCGCGCGGCGTAATACCCATGCCTTCGAAGACCCAGAACCAGTCGAGATCGGTGAACAGTTCCGGACGTGTCTGGATGATGCGTCCCGTGGCCCGGTACATCGCGATGCGCTGCGCGAGCGTGTCGGGCAGCGCCATCGCAGCGCATTGTTGCCAGAACGGCGAATCGTCGCGCCGCGGCAGGCAGTAGTGCAGGATGATGAAGTCACGGGTGCGCTCGAGTTCGTCGCCGATGGCGGCGTTGTAGCTCGCAATATTGGCGGGGTCAAACTGCTTGTCGGGAAAGTGATCGAGCAGATTGAACACTGCATTGGTGAGCAGATGCAGATCGGTACCGGCGAGCGGCTCGAGAACTCCGGCAGCCGGGCCGAGCGCCACGACGTTCCGGTCCCAGAACTTCTGGCGGCGACCGGCACAAAACTCGAGGCGGCGCGGTTCGGCGAAGAAGTCGATACCGGTCGCAGCGCGCAGCTCGATCAACGCCGCCTCGTCGCTTTGGTGCGCGCTCGAATACACGTGCCCGACGCTCAAGTTCTGCTGCAACGGCGCGCGCCACTGCCAGCCGGCGGTGCGCGCGTCGATCCGGAAGTACGGCGTTCGCGCGTCTTCGAGCGGCGCCGGGGCGGCCAGGATCCGATCGCAGGGCAACCACTGCTGCCAGCTTTCGAAGCCACAACCCAGGATCTCGCCGATGAGCGTCGCGCGCGGTCCGCTGCAGTCGATGAAGAGGTCGGCGCGCAGCTTGCCGCCGTCTTCGAACTGCAGCTCGTCGAGGTTGCCGTTCTCGTCGCGCGTGGCGCTAACTACCTTGCGCTCGAGCCGGATCGTGCCCGAGCGCTCCGCGATGGTGCGAAGGTAACGCGTTGCCAGACCCGCATCGACGTTGAGCGCGTAGCGCATGTGTTGCGCCACCCCCAGCGAGTTGGTCGGAAAAATGAAGCGATTCACCGCGGCCATCGCGATTTCCTGGCTGAAATAATCGAGCCGGGGAGCCAGGCCCTGTGCCTTGGCCTTGTGCCAGAAGTGATAGAACGGCCGGCGTTCGATGAGCGCGCCGAGCGCGCCGAAGGGATGCCAGAACGAGGTTGCAGGTCCTGCCCAATCGTACAGGCGCTGTCCCAGACTGTAGGTGGACTGCGTCTTGTCGATGAAGTCGTTCTGATCGATGCCGAGATAACGCAGCGATTCGAGGAACTGCGGCAGCGTCGCCTCGGCCTGTCCCGCGGGCGGCGGCTCCGGCGTCTCGATCACGTGGATAGAGCACTGCCCGCCTAGCTTGCGTCCCAGAATGGCGGCCGCGATCCAGCCAGCTATGCCGCCACCGACGACGGCGATCCGCCTGATTCTTCGATCCGGTTCCATTACTACCTTCGAACCCCCTGCCCGATGCGGCGGCGAGGCTAGCCGCGCAACCTGAAACCTGTCAATGAAACGCGCGTAAGCGCTCGAATTTCTGCCGCAGAGAGCATAGGCTGTCGGCGCTCAAAAACAGGAGTTTTTCGATGTCCCCTTCCATGTCCCATGTCCGCAAATGTGGCGCGGCGCTGCTGCTCGTGCCTTTCCTGTTGATCCTCGGTTGCAAAGACGCTGGCAAGGACAAGCCGGCCACGCCCGCAAAAGCGGAAGATCCCGCCGCCGTTCATCCCGAAATCTGGCCCTCGCCCAAGTGGCCGCTGGATAAAGACGCTGCAATCGAAGAAAAGATTGCCGCGCTGCTGAAGAAGATGACGGTGGAAGAGAAGGTGGGCCAGGTGGTCCAGGGCGATATCGCCAGCATCACCCCCGCGGACATGAAGAAGTATCACCTTGGTTCGGTGTTGAACGGCGGCGGATCCGCGCCGGGCAACGACGAACTCGCGCCGCCGAAGAAGTGGCTCGCGCTCGCGGATGAGTTCTACGCCGCATCGATCGATACGAGCGACGGGGGCGTCGGCATCCCGATGATCTGGGGCACCGATGCCATGCACGGTCACAGCAACATCATCGGCTCCGTGCTGTTTCCGCACAACGTGGGCCTGGGCGCCACGCGCAATCCGAAGTTGTTAGGTGAGATCGCGCGCGTCACTGCCGAGCAGGTGCGCACCACCGGCTTCGAATGGACCTTCGCGCCGACCGTCACCGTGCCGCAGGACGATCGCTGGGGCCGCGCCTATGAGGGATATTCGGAAGATCCGGGCGTGGTCGCCTCATACGCCGGCGTCTTCGTGAAGGGCTTGCAGGGCGAGCCGGGCAGTCCAGACTTCCTCAACGGCCACCACGTGATCTCGTCGACCAAACACTTCCTCGCCGACGGCGGCACGGAAAACGGCCGCGACCAGGGTGACGCGAAGATTCCGGAAACCACGCTGCGCGACATCCACAACGCGGGTTACGTGCCGGCCATCGAAGCCGGCGTGCAGACCGTCATGATCTCGTTCTCGAGCTGGAATGGCGTCAAGCTCTCCGGCAACAAGGGCCTGATCACCGACGTGCTCAAGAAGCGCATGAACTTCGACGGCTTCACCGTCGGCGACTGGAATTCGCACGGCCAGGTCGAGGGCTGCACCAACGACAACTGCCCACAGGCGATCAACGCCGGGCTCGACATGTACATGGCGCCGGACAGCTGGCGCGGCCTGTACGAAAACCTCGTGAAGCAGGTCAAGGACAAGACCGTGCCGATGGAGCGTCTCGACGACGCCGTCACCCGCATCCTGCGCGTCAAATTCCGCGCCGGCGTGTTCGAGGCCGGCCCGCCGTCGAAGCGTGCGCTCGCGGGCGACTTCAAGATGCTGGCGGCCCCCGAGCAGCGCGCGCTGGCGCGCGATGCCGTGCGCCAGACCCTGGTGCTGCTCAAGAACAACGGCGGGCTGCTGCCGCTCGCGGCTAACAAACATGTATTGGTTACCGGCGACGGTGCGGACAACATCTCCAAGCAAAGCGGCGGCTGGACGATCACCTGGCAGGGCACGGGCCTCACCAACGCCAACTTCCCCGGCGCGACCTCCGTATGGGGTGGCGTGAAGGCGGCCGCCAAGGCCGGTGGCGGCAGCGCAGAACTGTCGACCGACGGTTCGTACAAGAAGAAGCCTGACTACGCCATCGTGGTATTCGGCGAAAATCCGTACGCGGAATTCCAGGGCGACCTGAAAGTGCTGACGCTGCCGGGTTCGATGACCCAGCACCTCGACATCATGAAGAAGCTTGCGGATGAAAAAATTCCGGTGGTCGCGATCCTCATGTCGGGCCGGCCGCTGTGGCAGAACCGCGAACTGAATGTGGCCCAGGCCTATGTTGCGGCCTGGTTGCCGGGCAGCGAAGGCGGCGGCATCACGGACGTGCTGTTCCGCAAGAAAGACGGCTCGGTGAACTACGACTTCACCGGCAAGCTGTCGTACTCGTGGCCGCGAGACGCCACCGGTACGCCGCTCAACGTCGGCCAGGAACCCTACGATCCGTTGTTCGCCTTCGGCTTTGGGCTCACCTACGCCGCGCCCGCTGAACTCGCGGCGCTGACCGAGGATCCGGGCATTCCGGCGGAGCTCATGTCGACCGGTTCGTTCTTCGACAAGGGCCAGCCCGTGCAGCCCTGGTCGCTGCGTGTTTCCAACGGCGCGGATTCGACGCGCATCAGCAGCGTTCCGGTTGAAAGCAGCGGCGGCCGTGTGAAAGTGACCGCGGTCGACGACCAGGTCCAGGAAGGCGGCCGGCGCTTCGTGTTCGCAGGCGACGGCAAGGCGACCATCCAGATCACCAGCGAGGGCTCGATCGACATGTCGCGCGAAGCCAATGGCGACGTGATGTTGTTAGTGCGCCTGCGCCGCGATGCAGACGCGCCGAAAGACGTGAAGTTCGGCATGGCCTGCGGCGCAGGCTGCGGCGGCTCGCTGCCCTTCGCGGAAATGCTGTCGAGCGTGCCCGTCGGCAAGTGGCACACGATCGGCGTGCCGCTCAAGTGCCTGCGCGGCGTGGGCGTCGATGTGAGCAAGGTCAACGAGGCGCTGGTCATCGAGTCGGCCGGCAAGCTCGATCTGTCGTTCTCGCAGGTGAAGCTCGGTACCGTGGCCGACAAAACAGTCACCTGCAACTGAAATGGGGTCAGACCCCATTTGCTAGCAAAAGGGGTCGGACCTGGCCCCAACAAAAAGGGGTGCTTTCGCGAGCACCCCTTTTTTCAATAGCTGGTAGTTCGATCGATCGAGGTCTGGCCCCTTTTGCTAAGATAATGGGGTCTGACCCCATTAGCGGAGCTGGCTGTCCTTGCTGCCGCGGCGGTTGTATCCCGCGTTGTTGACGACCTCCTGGTCGTGCGCCTCCTGGCAGGCGACGCACAGGCGCACACCCGGAATCGCCTCGCGGCGCGCCTCGGGAATCTTCGCGCCACATTCCGCACAGGATTCGAGCGACGGCCCGGACGGCAAGCGGCTCTTCGCTCGCTTGATCGCGTCTTTGACCGTTGCGTCGATCTGATCCTGTACCGCGCCTTCTTTCGCCCAACCAGTAGCCATGCACGAATGATGGCTCCCCGGATTACGAATGCAAGCGGCGGCCGGCGCCGGTTTCAGTCCAAAAGCTTGAGCTCGGCCAGTACACGCTTGAATTCAGGCATATTTCGAATGGGTGCGAGCAGCGGTTGCCTCCCATGGCGATGATCCCCGGATCGCAAAATCCGACCGGCAACTTCAACGAATGGCCGCCTCCGCGATAGGGCGCATGACCGCATAACCCTCCGCGGTCGGGTGCACCTCGTCGCTCGCGAGTCCCGGCTTCATGCCGCCCTTCCCGTTCGACATCGCGGAGTGATAGTCCGCGTACCTCGCACCGGCAACCTTTGCATAGCTGCTGATCCAGGAGTTCATGTCCATGATCGTCTTAGCGGTCTCGAGCCCCGGGCGCCACGGGTAGTTAGCAGCGGGCGGGATCGCCGCCAGCACGACCTTCATCCCGTTGGCCTTGGCGATCTCGGTCATCGCGCGGATGTTGTTCCGGGTGTCTTCAGGCGTCATCGGCCCGGTATTGGAGGCGATGTCGTTCGTGCCCGCCATGATGTGCACGACGCGCGGGTGCAGCGCGACCACGTCCGCCTGCATGCGCAGCACCATCTGCGGTGTGGTCTGCGCGCTGATGCCGCGCCCGACGATGCCACCGCTGAAGAAGTCGGGCTGGCTCGCGGCCCACCCCTCGGTGATCGAATCGCCCATGAACACTACCTTTGACACCGGACCGAGCATGATGATTTTCTTGTTGTCTTCGCGATATCGCCCGAGCCACGGCCAGTCGGTGAGCAGCCTTTCGGGCTCGAGCGCGGGCGGCGTTCCCGGACTCTTCGTGCACTCCACGGCGGCCGGCGCCAACGCCGGCAGACCTGCGCCCGCGGCGAGCGAATACGAGATCAGCGATCGGCGACTCAGCTTGTTCATGTTGTTGCTCCAGATTTGCGGGCGAGCGCCTTGGCCATCGACTCCAGTTCGACCCCGCGAGTCTCGGGGAATATCGCCAGCACCACGAAAAACTGCAAGACCATGCACGCGGCGAAGAACGCGAACGGCAATGCTTGCGTGTAGACGGCGATCATCGGGAACAGCTGACCGATGATGGCGTTCATGCCCCAGTGCGTGGCGCTGCCCAGCGCCTGGCCGCGTGAGCGCACCGCGGTCGGGAAGATCTCCGCGAGATAGACCCAGATCACCGCACCCTGCGAGAACGCGAAGAAGCTGATGAAGACGATCAGCATGGTGAGCAGCCATCCCTTGCCCTCGCCGGTTCCCATGATGATGGCAACGCCCGCCAGCGCGCAGGCGGTGCCCACCGCACCTATCAACAGCAGCTTCTTGCGGCCGATGCGATCGATGAAGCGCAGCGCAATCACGGTCGCGATGAGATTGGCCGCGCCGATGGCCACCGCCTGCAGGGCATTCGACCAACCCGTGAAGCCCGCGGCCGCGAAGATGTCGTTGAGGTAGTAGAGGATCGCGTTGATGCCCGAAAGCTGGTTGAACATGGCCAGCAGGATCGCGAGCACGATCGGCTTCTGGTAGGCGGCAACGAACAACTTCTCGGCCGAATTGCGGCGCGCCAGCTCGGCCGCACGGTCGAATTCCGCGAGCATGGCCTGCGGATCCGCAACGCCCACTGCTGCGAGATTGGATTTCGCTTCCTCCCGCCTGCCGCGCAGCGCCAACCAGCGCGGGCTTTGCGGAATCGTGTACATCAGGACGGCAAACACGATTGCGGGCGCCGCGGCGATCCCGAGTTTGAGTCGCCACAGATCCGCGCCGCCGGACATTTCCTGCACGACGAAGTTGCTGACGTACGCAACAAGGATGCCCAACACGATGTTGAACTGAAACAGGCCGGTCAATGCGCCGCGCCGATCCGCGGGTGCCAGCTCCGAAATGTAAACCGGCGCCAGCACCGACGACGCGCCGATGGCGAGACCGCCGATGAAGCGGAACACGTAGAAGGATTCGAGGTTCCAGCAGAACGCGCCGCCGAGCGCGGAGGCGACGTACATGTAGCCGACGGCTTTCAGCGTATCGCGCGAGCCGTACCGATCCCCGGGCCAACCTGCGATCAGCGCGCCGATGAATGTCCCGAGCAATCCACTTGCCACCGAGAAGCCGTCCCAGAAACTGCCGGGCTCGAGGTGGAACACGTTGCGTACCGAATCGGTGACGCCGGAGATCACCACCGTGTCGAAACCGAACAGCAGGCCCGCAAGACTCGCGGTCACGATTACGCCCAGATTCCTGGCGCCAAGTTCACTGGATCCAGCCATCGTCCCCCCTCGTCGTTTGCCGCCCATATAAGAAGAGAGCGCGCTTATTAATGAAAGTCGCTTTAGTTATAGCACGGCATCGGGCGCGAGAGTGGTAGCAGCTCGCGGCGAGCTGCGCACGTTGCTCTGCTTTGATTTGCTTTGGGCAGCTAACAATCCGGCCGGCTACGTGCCGCGCGGCCGCGGCGCCGCGGGTTGCTGCATCAGCGCATCCCACTGCGGCGTTGCGCGGAACCAGTGTCCCTCCACGTCGCGGAAGACGTGCCGCACGTTGAGCCCGTAGCCTTCTTCGGCCGGCCCGGGTAGATAGATATAGCCGCGTTTTGCCCGCGCGTCGTACGCGTACTTCACGACGTGGCATGGCGCAAGCGGCGCGCGGGCGTCGCCGCAGAAGAAGGTGATGCGCGCATCCGGCAGTCCCGGCGGCGGCTCGACGATGCCGCGCGACCAGTCGGCGAGGCTGTGCGCGCTGGTGCGATCGCTCGACGTGCCGGGTCCGTTCCAGATCGAGATCATCTGGCCGAGTTCGGGGCTTTCGATGGTGCGCGTCCATCCACCGTCAGCGTCGACCTGGATACGACCGACCCCACCCTTCGCGAGGGCGAGCGCCGGCAACAGCGTGGCGATGACAGCTATGACGTTGGCGGATTTCACTTTGCAGCTCCGCAGGGCCGAATGTGGCGAGGCTACGCCGCATTCAACCCACAGGGAATGTGGAATTTGCCACTTCCTTGCCGCATTGCACTGCGCGGCGGTCGAACTCCGTCGCGCGCCCGATAAGATATGCACCATGACCCAGAAACTCAGCAACATAGACATCGCCCAGGCCGCCCGGATGCTGCGCATTAACGACGTGGCGCGCGAACGGCTTGGCATCCCGGAGGACGCGCTCGAGGCATACGGCAAGTACAAGGCCAAGCTGTCGCTCGATTTCGTGGCGAAACTCAACGGCAAGCCCAACGGCAAACTAGTGCTGGTCACGGCTATCTCGCCCACGCCCGCCGGCGAGGGGAAGACCACGACCACGGTGGGACTCGGCGACGCGCTCAACCTGCTGGGCAAGAAAGCGCTGATCTGCCTGCGCGAGCCCGCGCTCGGGCCGGTGTTCGGCATGAAGGGCGGCGCGGCCGGCGGCGGCTACGCCCAGGTCGTGCCGATGGAAGACATCAACCTGCACTTCACCGGTGATTTCGCCGCGATCGCGCTGGCTAATAACCTGCTGGCCGCGCTCATCGACAATCACATCCATCACGGCAACGAGGCCGGGTTCGACGTGCGCCGCATAACCTGGCGGCGCGTGCTCGACGTGAACGACCGCTCCCTGCGCGAGACGACCATCGCGCTGGGGGGACCTGCGAACGGGTTCCCGCGCCAGGACGGTTTCGACATCGTGGTCGCCTCGGAAGTGATGGCAATTTTCTGCCTTGCGACCAGCCTGCAGGACCTGAAAGAACGGCTCGGCAAGATCGTCATCGGCTACACGCGCGAACAGAAGCCGATTCTCGCGCGCGACATCCACGCGCACGGCGCGATGACCGCGCTGCTGCGCGACGCGCTGGCGCCGAACCTCGTGCAGACACTCGAGAACAATCCCGCGTTCATTCATGGCGGACCGTTTGCCAATATCGCGCACGGCTGCAATTCGGTGATGGCCACGGGGACCGCGTTGAAGCTGGCGGACTACGTCGTGACCGAGGCGGGGTTCGGCGCGGATCTCGGTGCGGAAAAATTCGTCGACATCAAGTGCCGCAAGGCGAATCTCACGCCATCGTGCGCCGTGATCGTCGCGACCATCCGCGCACTGAAGTATCACGGCGGCGTGGACGTGGCGAACGTCGGCAGCGAGAACCTCGGCGCGCTCGAGCAGGGAATCGTCAACCTCGAGCGGCACATTCACAACGTCCGCAATGGGTATGGTCTCAACAGCGTGGTCGCGATCAATCACCGCAGCGAGGACACCGAGGCCGAGATTCACCTGTTGCAGCAGCGGCTCGCGCACATGGACGTCAAGATCATGGTGGCGAAGCACTTCGCCGAAGGCGGCAAAGGCGCGCTGGAACTGGCGAAAGAAGTCGTGCGTCTGTGCGACCTGCCTAACAACTTCCGCTACGTGTACGAGTCCGGCCAGTCGCTGTGGGAGAAGATGAAGACGATCGCCACGCAGATCTACGGCGCGCTCGACATAGTCGCCGACAGCAAGATCCGCGGGCAGATCAAGGCGCTGCAGGAAGCGGGATATGGGCACTACCCGGTCTGCGTGGCGAAGACGCAGTACTCGTTCTCCACCGACCCCAGGCTGCGTGGCGCACCTTCGGGACACGTGGTCAATATCCGCGAGGTGCGGCTGGCCGCGGGCGCGGAATTCGTCGTGATGATCTGTGGCGACATCATGACCATGCCGGGGCTGCCAAAGGTGCCCGCCGCCAACAGCATCGATGTGGACGCAAACGGAAAGATCGTAGGACTGTTTTAGTGGGGACATTTAATATGCCTCCATGCCATCCGCAGACATCGCGCGCGTGGGCGCCGAGATCGACACGCTTTACCGCAAGGAATCGCGCCGCATCTTCGCGACGCTGATCCGCCTGCTCGGCGACTTCGACCGCGCGGAGGAAGCGTTGTCCGACGCCTTCCGTACCGCCATGGAGAAATGGCCGGTCGAAGGCCTGCCCCAGAATCCGGTGTCGTGGCTGGTGTCCGCGGGCCGCTTCAAATCCATCGACCAGCAACGGCGCGAGAAGCGCTTCGATCACCTCGAGGACCGGCCCGACGTCAGTGAGTCGCTCTCGGACGAGTCCGCGGCGCCCGATCGGCTCGCCGAACTACTCGAGGACGATCGCCTGCGCCTGGTATTCACGTGTTGCCATCCCGCGCTCGCGCCCGACGCGCAGGTGGCGCTCACGCTGCGCGAAATCTGCGGGCTGACCACCGAGGAAATCGCCGCGGCTTTCCTGACTCCCGCGCCCACGCTTGCGCAACGCGTCGTGCGCGCCAAGTCGAAGATCCGCGACGCGAACATTCCGTACGAAGTCCCCGCGCGCGAGCAGCTCGCCGAGCGCCTCGACAGCGTGCTGCGCGTGGTCTACCTCGTGTTCAACGAGGGTTACTCCGCGAGCAGCGGCGAAGCGCCGACGCGCGCGGATTTGTCCGGCGAGGCCATCCGGCTCGCGCGGCTCATCCTCGAATTGCTGCCCGAACCCGAGGTGCGCGGGTTGTTGGCGCTGATGCTGTTGCACGAGGCGCGCCGCGAGACGCGCCACACGCCCGAGGGCGAGGTAATTCTGCTCGACGAACAGGATCGCGCGCGATGGAACCGCGCGCTGATCGACGAAGGCGCCGCACTGGTACGCGATGCGCTCTCCTCGCAACGGTTTGGTCCGTACTCCGTCCAGGCCGCCATCGCCGCCGTGCACGCCGAGGCGCCCTCCTCGGCCGACACTGACTGGAACGAGATCGTCGGCCTCTACGACCTGCTGCAGCGGATCACGCCCTCGCCCGTCATCGAACTCAACCGCAGCGTTGCGCTTGCCATGCGCGACGGCTTCGAGGCCGGACTCGCCGAAGTCGACCGCCTCATGGCGAACGGGCAACTCGAGGGGTACTCGCTGGCGCACGCGGCGCGCGCCGATTTCCTGCGCCGGCTCGGGCGCAGCTCGGATTCGCGCAAGGCCTACCAGGAGGCGATCAAGCTCACCGCGCAGGGCCCGGCGCGCCGCTTCCTCGAGAAGCGTGTGGCCGGCCTTCCGCCCTGAATTCCTTTGAGGATTGACAGGTTACGCGCGCCGCACTTTTCTTTGCCAGTCGCTGTCGAAATCCCGCCGCACCGCTCGACTACTTCAGGAACCCCGCAGGGTTCGCACCGGAGACCGCCATGAAATACCTCTGTCTCGTCTACCTCTCGCCCGAACACTGGAGCTCGGCGCCGGATTCGACCTGCGCCGCATACGGCCAGAAGCTCCGCGACAGCGGTCACCTGCTGGGCGGCACGCCCCTGCATCCGACGCAGACGGCAACGACCGTGCGCGTGCGCAATGGCCAGCTGTCCGTGACCGACGGTCCGTTCGCCGAAACGAAAGAAGCCCTCTCCGGTTTCTATCTCATCGAAGCGCGCGATCTCAACGAGGCCATCCAGATCGCCGCGAAAATTCCGCCGGCGCAGTTCGGCAGCATCGAAGTGCGCCCGACGCGCGAGCTCATGGTCGACACCGCGCAGGCGGCGGCCGCCGCCGCGCCCTGAATTCTCCAGATACCAACTACCTTCCAAGGATTTCGTCATGCATTCCCAGATCTTCGTCAACCTGCCCGTCAAGGACCTCAAGCGCTCCGTGGATTTCTTCACGAAGCTCGGCTACACCTTCAACCCGCAGTTCACCGACGAGAATGCGACCTGCATGATCCTCGGCGACAACCTGTTCGTGATGCTGCTGGTGGAGAAATTTTTCGCAAGCTTCACGTCGAAGGCCATTTGCGACACCAGCAAAGCCACTGAAGCGCTCACCTGCGTCGCCTGCAGCAGCCGCGAACAGGTCGACCAGCTCGTCGTCAAGGCGCGTGCCGGCGGCGGCAAGGTGCCGCGCCAGGCGCAGGACCACGGCTTCATGTACGCGCACGGCTATGAAGACCTCGACGGTCACACCTGGGAACTCGTCTACATGACCGGCGCGCCGCCGCAGCAAGTCGGCTGAACCGAGGAGCGTAACCCCTTGATTTTGTGACGTGGATTCGCGCGGCGGCCGTGCGTTGCCGCACCGTATCAAGTGCCTGATGACACGGCCGTTAACGGGACGGGCCCTCAGAAGAACCGTGTCATGCAAAGCTCCGCCGTACCGAAGACCACCGACGATCTCGATCGCGTGGTGCACGCCGCGATCGCCGACAACACGCTCGAGCTGCCACCGCCGCCCCAGGTCGTTAGCGAAATCATGCGGCTCACGCGCGGTGATGCGGCGGCGGATGACAGTGGCAATGCCAGCTCGCAGGAGCTCGCGGCCCTGATTCAACGCGATGTCGCGCTGGCCGGACAGGTGATGCGCGTGGCCAACTCCGCGCTGTACGCGCGCCGCAGTCCCGTCGTCACGCTGCCCCAGGCCATCGCCTGGCTCGGTATGCGCGAGATTCGCAACATTGCCTTTGCAGTCGCGGTCCAGGGCCAGGTTTTCTCTTCTACCTACTTCCGCCACGAGATGAACGATCTGTGGCGCGAGTCGGTGATCACCGCGCTGTTTGCGCAGGAGATCGCACGGCTCAAGCGGCGCAACGTCGAATCGGCGTACCTGTGCGGGCTGCTGCACCGGGCCGGGATGGCCGTCATCCTGAGCCGAGTCGGCAGCGCCGTGCTCAAGCACGGTCTGGCCGTCGAATCCAGCGTCGTCCTGGAGCTCGCTGCGCGGCACGAGGCCCGCGTCGGCACGCACCTGGCCATCGAGTGGCGGCTGCCACCTACGGTGTCCGCCGCGATTTCGCATTGGCGCGATCCACCGCAAGCGGAGCTCGCACGCACCGAAGTGATGGAAGTCGCACTCGCGCGGCAGATCTCCGACGAGATGCGCACACCGGGCGCCGGTGGCGAGCTGCCGGATTCCATGCTCGGCCCAGTGTCGAAGTGGATGGACGAGCTGTCCATCTACCCGGATGAGTTGTTCACGATCATGGCGCAGCGCGCCGCCATCTACGCGACGGCCGAGAGCTTTTCGTGAGTTTCTCCACGGGCGTCAGCGCCCACTACGACGTCGTGGTGATCGGCTCCGGGCCCGCGGGCCAGAAGGCCGCGATCCAGGCGGCGAAGGCGGGAAAGAAGGTCGCGGTCATCGAGCGCGACCGCCGCGTGGGCGGATCCTGCGTGCATACCGGCACCATTCCGAGCAAGTCCCTGCGCGAACACGCCCTGCGCCAGCGCGTGCGACGCGTCGATCTGATGGACGAGCCGATCCAGTCGCTGCTAGACGGTGTCGGCGTGACCGTGGCGGCGCACGATGCCTACATGTCCGCGCAGCTCGAACGTAATCATGTCGAGCTGTTGCGCGGACGCGCGAGCTTCAATGTCCCGCACGAGCTCGCGATGACCCGCATCGACGGCTCGCAGATCACGATCCGCGCGCCCATCATCATCATCGCCACCGGCTCGCGGCCGCGCTCGCCCGCGCACCTGGCGGTTGATCACGAACACGTGCTCGACAGCGATTCGATCCTGTCGCTGGCCTATCTGCCGCGCAGCCTGCTGGTGCTCGGCGGCGGCGTGATCGGCAGCGAATACGCCGCGACGTTCGCAGCGCTCGGCTGCAAGGTCACGCAGGCCGACCAGTTCGATCAGCCGCTGGCATTCCTCGACCCCGAACTCACGTCGTTCTATCTCGAAGAACTGCGCAAGAACGGTGGCGAGTACATTCCCGCCGCCACCGCCATCTCCACGCGCTGGGACGGCGTCTCGCAGGTGCGCACGGAGTTCAAGGATGGGCGCGTACATCTCAGCGACAAGGTTCTCGTCGCCCTGGGTCGCCTGGCGAACGTCGATGGACTCAAGCTCGACGCCGCGGGCATTGCGTTGACCAGCCGCGGCCATGTGCAGGTGGACGAAAACCTGCAGACCACCGCAGCCGGTGTCTATGCCGCCGGCGATGTCATCGGTCCGCCCGCGCTCGCCTCGGTGTCGATGGAACAGGGTCGCCGCGCGGCCTGCCACGCGCTCGGATTGTTGGTGCGCCCTGAGTCCGTCTCGACCCTGCCTTCGGGCGTGTACACCATTCCCGAGATCGCAACGGTCGGCCTCGACGAGCACGGCGCGCGCCGGCAATTCGGCGGCGCGATCGTCGGACGGGCGCGGTTCGAAGAAATCGCGCGCGGCCAGATCAACGGCAGCCAGCGCGGCTTGCTCAAGCTCATCGCCGACCCGGGCGGCCGCCGCGTCGTCGGCGTGCAGATCGCCGGCGACGGCGCCACCGAACTCGTGCACATCGGGCAGTTAGGCCTGGCCGCCGAGCTCGACGTCGACGCGTACGTGGACAATGTCTTCAATTTTCCCACGATGGCCGAAGCGTACCGGATCGCCGCATTCGACATCGTGAAGCAGCGCGGCCGCTCGACGACCAGCGACACGGTCGCGGATGCTGTCTCAGCGGTGTTGTGAGTGGTGTCGGGCACTACTCCTTGATTCGCGTGTCCGTGGCGATCCAGTTCACTTCCCAGGTCTTGCCGCCGTCGTCGGAGAACGCCTGCTCGAAGCGGCAGGAATTCGCGGTGATGTCGGACCAGACGTTGCGCACCAGGATCATCCGGCCGTTGAAGCTCTCGTAGTCGTAGAACTCACCACGGCCGTTCCTGAATTCGCCCACGGTCGGCACGCTGATACCGCCGCCTGTGCTGCTGGCGGAATTCAGACTCCATTGCCCCGCGCGCGGGTCATAGAGCCGCAGCGACAAGACTTGAAGATGGCCCTTCGGCCCCCCGGCCTCGAGTTCCGCCAGATTGGCGCGGCCCTCCCACACCTTGCGCACCACCGTCGTTCCGTCGTACTCGATCCACGTCCTGGATCCGGTGAGCGGCTGAACGAGGCGCCGCAAATGGGTCTTCCACGTGCCGATGTTGAAATCGAAATCGTGTTGACCATCGCGCCGCGCAGCGGCTTCCGCGGGCGGATTCTCCGCGTACGCACGCGTACCGAGCAGCGCGAACGCGGCGAACAACACGGCTGTGAAATTTCGGGGCTTGAACATCCATGGCTTCCTTATCTTCCCGTTCACGCACAGCCTGCCGTAGGCTATGGTCTTTTCACAGGGCCGCTTTCTGTGTCATTCGTAATACCACTTTCGCGCGGCGAATCCTTGTCGGGCCAGATTTATCGCTGGATACGCGAGTCCATCCTGGGCGGCAGGCTGCAAGGTCGCGAACGCCTGCCCTCCACCCGCGAACTCGCGGACCAGTTGCATGTTTCGCGCACCGTCGTGGTCTCCGCGTTCGAGCAGTTGCTCGCGGAGGGTTTTGTCACCGGCCGCGGCGGGTCGGGCACTTATGTCGCCGACGGTCTGCAGAGCGCGCAGCGTTCCGCGCGCGTGAATCGCGCCAAAGTGCGGTTGTCGCGCTTCGGGAAGGCCATGGAAGCCGCCACGTGGAAGATGGATGCTCCGGTTGCCCAGGCACCTGCCCCGCGCTACGACTTCGCCTACGGCCGCAGCGACATCGAGATTTTCCCCTTCGAGATGTGGCGCCGCCTGCTGCTGCGGCACGCACGCGCGGCGCCGATCCGTGAGCTCGACTACGGTCCCGCCGCCGGCAGCGCCGCGTTGCGCGCGGCCATTGCGGTTCATCTGCGTCGCTCACGCGCCGTGGACTGCGATGCTGCACAGATCATCGTCGTCAGCGGCTCGCAGCAGGCGCTTGATCTGATTGCGCGGGTATTGATCGAGCGAGGCGATCGCGTCGCGGTGGAAAATCCTTGCTATCAGGGCGCGCGGGAGGTCCTGCGCGCCGCCGGGGCGCGGCTCGCGCCCGTTCTCGTGGACGCGCAAGGCATCGACCCGGCGAAGCTGCCGGATTCGGCACGCCTCGTGTTCGTCACTCCCTCGCATCAATTTCCGACGGGCGCGGTCCTGCCGCTGACGCGCCGGCTCGCCTTGCTCGAGTGGGCGCGGCGCGCAGATGCGCTCGTGGTCGAGGACGACTATGACGGCGAATTTCACTACGAAGACGCGCCGATCCAGTCGTTGCAGGGCCTCGACGCGGACGGGCGCGTCATCTACATCGGCACGTTCTCCCGCACCGTGTTCCCGGCCCTGCGCATAGGCTACCTGGTCGTCCCGAGATCGCTGACCACTGCCTTTACTTCCGCCAAGTGGCTGTGCGACCGGCACACCGCGACGCTCGAGCAGGAAGCGCTCGCGGAGTTCATCACGAGCGGCATGTACGAGCGCCATCTGCGCCGCGTGCGCCGCAGAAATGCCGCGCGGCGCGCCAGCTTGCGTGCAGCGATCGAGAAGCATCTGTGCGATCGCGTCACGGTCACGGGCTACGGAGCCGGCGCGCACGTGGCGCTGTGGCCGGAGTCGAATGTCGGCGAAAGCACGCTCATTTCCAAAGCGGCGGCGCGCGGGGTGCGCGTGTATGGAATGTCGCCCTATCTACTGACGCCGGCCCTGCGTACGGGCCTGATGCTGGGATACTCGCGGATGTCCGAGACCGACATTCGGGAAGGGATCAGGCGCCTCGGCGCGGTGTTGTAAGGCTCAGCACTTTGCGACCGGGTTGTGCGTCAGCCACTGTCGCGCCTGCGCGAGCGAGCTTATGAAGCGCACCGATTTGTGCGTGCGGTGTTCGTAAGCGAGTTCGCTGAAGCGGCTGCCATACGCGGACGCGTCGGCGACGACGATCGCAAGCCGCGCGCGGTAGTTGGTGAATTTCTGCAGCACCTCGCCCGCAAACCCGGTGCGCAGGTCGAAGAAATCCGCGCTCAGGTCCTTTTCATCCAGCACCAGTCCGCCGTTTTCGACGCTGGCGCCGAGCGCTGTCGCGATATCGCTCGCCGCATCGATGCGGATCCCCGCAGGCTCACTCACTTCGCTGATCGGCCGCACTCATCAGAACTTCTTCGTGAAGGTCAGTCCCACCGTGCGCGGCGTGTTCACGACGATGTACGGCTGCAAACCGCACAGCGGTGTGCTGTTCGTCGGATCCGTCAGCGGTTGGAAGATGCCGCACTCGGTGAAGCGCGCGACCTCCGCGCGCCGGTCGAAGGCGTTCTTCACGAAGAGCTCGAGGCCCCAGCTGTCGTTCTCGACGCCGGCAGAGAAGTTCCAAAGGCTGTACGACGCCTGTTTGCCCAGGATCTCGCGTTCCGCGGTGCGCAGGTCGGTCCATGCGCTGTCTTGATAGACCACTGCCGCCTGCAGGTGAGCATCGAAGTCGCCGAGCTTGAATTCATTGCGCGCGACGATGTTCGCCTTGAGCTGCGGTTGCACCGGCAGTTCCTGGCCGCTCGGCGCCGCCACGACCGTACCTCTCGGCGCGAGCGGATCGGAGCAATCGGTGACCGGCTGGCCGAACAACGGATCGCCCGCAAGAACATAAGGATCCGACCCGTCGTTGTTGTCGCCGCCATACGTGGCGCCGCAGTAATCCGCGGTGGTCTTCGCGTCCAGCCACGACATCGAGGTCGACAGCGTGAAGCCGTCGGTAACGGCCCACAGGAGATCGGCTTCGAAGCCCTTGATGCGTGCCTGTCCGGCATTGCGGATTGAGGTCAGGCCGTTCGTATCCAGGAACGAGTACTGGAAGTCGTCCCAGTCCTCCTGGAACACCGCGCCGTTCAAGCGCAGCCGGTTCTCGGCCCACGTGGTCTTGAACCCGATTTCGTAATTGGTCAGGAAGTCCGAGAGGTACGGCGGAATCGTACCCTTGCGATTGATGCCGCCGGGGCGGAAGCCCTCGGACCAGGTGGCATACAACATCACATCGTCGTTGACGTGATAGGTGACGTTGAGACGCTTGGTATTGCCGTCTTCCTTGATTTCCTTGTCGAGGTTGATGCAAGGCGCGCGGCGGAAGGAGGTCGGATCGAAACACTGCGATTCGCCGGTCATTCCGCTGAAGCCGGCGCCGTAGCCGAAAAAGCCCATGAGCGAATTGTCGGATTCGAAAAATCGGACGCCTGCGGTGGCCGACAATTTCTCGGTGATGTCGAACGTGAACTCGCCGAACAGCGCGTCATCCCGGTCGGTGCGCTCCTGCTCCGTGAGCCACAATGTATCCGGATTGCCGGGGACTTCGAACATGTCCGTCAGGTTTGCGACCCGGTAATCCTGGGTGATCCCGTGCGTCTGCTTCTGGGTGAACGCGCCGAGCGTCACGCGCCAGCGGTTTTCCGCCGGCGAGTTGAAACGCAGCTCGTGACTTTGCTTGGTGTACTTGTCGTTGCCGATGATGAACTGCGACGGATCGACCAGCGTGCCGTCGTTGTCGTACATGTATGAGCCATACGCGCAGCAGGTGTCGTAGAAGAACGAATAGTCGGCGTAGTCGAGTTCCGTCTGGACCGTGCGATTCAGGTGCGCGCCGGCGTACGTAACGTCCCAGTTGCCGATCTTGCCCTGCACGGTGAGTGCGGCCTGCGTCCACTTGTCGTGGGCGTTCTCGGGCAACGCGTGCGCAACCTTGAGATCGCCCACGGTCGGGTCATAACCGAACGAGCCCGTCGAGCTCGACTTCTGCGCCATCACCGAAGGCGTGATGGTCCAGTTGTCGTTGAGGTTGATGCCGAGCGTCGCGCGCACGCCATGCTTGTCCCAGGAGTTGTAGTTGTCCTCGATGCGGTCAGAGTTGTCGATCGCGATCCCGGAGCTCGGAAACACTCGATCGCTGCGCACGTTGTCGATGTAGCCCGGCTCGTGCTTCTTCCAGCCGACGATGCGAATCGCCGCGTTTTCGCTGAGCGGGATGTTGAGGAAGCCCTGCGCCTGATAGCCGAGGTCGCCGGAGAGTTCACTGCCGGTGAGTTCATACCCCGCGTCGAAGGCATCGGGGTTGGGCTTGTTGGTGATGATTCGGATCGTGCCGGCCTGGGAGCTCGCGCCGTACAGCGTGCCCTGCGGGCCGGCGAGCACTTCGACGCGCGCGATGTCGTAGACCTGAACGTCGAGCGGGCCGTTGATCGTGGTGATCGGCTGCTCATCGAGATACACGCCCACGCTCGGCAGAGGGCCTGAGTGGTTGGCGTTTTCGCCGCTGGCCACGCCGCGGATGTACGGGCGCGAAAGACCGGGGCCCAGGGTCTGGTAGGACACGTTCGGCAGGAATTTCACGTAGTCGCCGAAATCGTCGACCTTGAGCTGGCCGAGTTCCTTCTCGCCGATCGCCTGGATCGACAGCGGCACGTCCTGCAGGCTTTCGTTGCGTTTCTGGGCCGAGACGACTACCTCTTCGAGACCCGAGGTTTCATCCGGCTGTTGTGCGTGAACGACGCCCGCCCCGGCCAGCATGGCGCCCGCGAAGGGCATGCCTTTCTTCAGTGCCTGCCGCAGCTTGAGGTTTTCACGCTGGATCTTGCGCAGTTTGCTGCGTGTCATTGTGTTATCCCCGATTCTTTTGAGGATGCCGGGCGAGAGACCATCCAGCACCTAGTGGCGGCGAGTGTATGCCAGCCGCCACGGAATCAAAACTGCGGCGTGTTTGGATAAATCTTGAGCACCGGCCCGAGGGCATTCTCGAGCGGCGCCAGGAATGGCTCGTAGTGCCGCCACTGATCCACGCCATCGCGAAAAATGGGCTGACGCACCTGTTCCGAGCTCGCCGTGCGCACGGCGCGCTGGTTTTCATGAAAACGCAGTACGGATTCCTCGAACGGCAGCCCGCAATACGCCAGCAGCCGGCGCACCTCGCCTTCGGTGTCATCGACCATGTTTTCGTAGAGCACGCGATGGACGCGGCCCGGCAGTACGGCATCGAAATGCGCCATCAATTCGACGTAGTTGCGGTAGTAGCGGCCGATCTCGCCGAGCTCATACGTGAAGTTCTGCCCGCGTGCGAAGTGCTGCTTGAAGCAGGAGAAGCAGCAACCCATCGGATGGCGGCGCGCATCGACGATCTTCGCGTTCGGCAGGATGAGATGGATCAACCCCACGTGAGCGAAGTTGTTGGGCATCTTGTCGATGAAGAACGGGGCCGCCGTCTTGCGCTGGATGCGCGTCTGCGCGATGTACTTCTCGCCGAGCGCGCGCACTTCGTCCGCAGAAAATTTCGCGAGTGCGCGCGGATACGCCGAGCCTTCCGTGCGCGTGGTGCGATTGCCGACCACGCGCGCAATCATGGTGATGTCCGGCAGCTCCTGCGTGCCTTCGACCTGCGAATGGCTGGCGAGAATCTGCTCGATCAGCGTCGAACCCGAGCGCGGCAACCCGACGACGAAGATGGGATCGGGCGCCTCGAACCCCCACCCGGCACGCTGCGCGAAAAACTCGCGCGTGAAGAGCCGCTTCGAACGCGTGACGTGCGCCTCGTTGTCGTCGGCGTCGTAGCGGATCAGCTTGCGGCGCAGCGCATTTCCCGCCGCGTAGTGACTGAAGGACTCCGCGTACTCACCGGCATCCTCCAGCGCCTTGCCGAGCGAGAAGTGGAAGTGAAAGCGGTCGTCGTTGGTGAGGTCGGTGCGCTCGAGCTGTGTGCGCATGATGGCAATTTCGTCCGCGCTGAAACGAAACGTCTTGAGATTCGCGAGGCTCCACCACGCCTCGCCGAACTCGGGCGCCAATTCGATGCAGCGGCGATAGGCCTCGATGCTCGGCGCCGTTTTTCCCGCCGTCTTCAATGCGTGCCCCAGGCTCATCCATACCTTGGGTTGGCGCGGGTAGTCGGCGAGCACCGCCTTGTACAGCGCGATGGAATCTTCGAAGTCGCCGGTGCGGCCGAGAATCGCGGCCTTCAGATTGCGCATGCCCGGATTGCCCGGCTCGTCGGCGAGCAGGCGATTCACTTCCGCCATTGCCTGCGCCGGCTTGTTCTGTCGGTGCAGCACCATGGCGTAGTTCTGACGCGCAGCAGTAAAACCCGGAGCGAGCTCGACACAGCGCGACAGCAGGATTTCCGCGTCGCCCATGCGACCGATGCGCGCCGCGACTTCCGCGAGCATGCGGATGGCGGCCACGTCGGTGGGATGACGCTTGAGGTGCTCGCGCAGCTCGTGCTCCGCTTCAGGAATGCGGTTCTCGGCCAGCGCCAGCGCGGCGTTCATGAGCTTCGGATCGCGCGTGCTGTAGCGGATGTGCTGCGCGAAGGCCGCATCCGCCGCATCGCGCATCTCGAGCGCGCTGTAGTGATCGCCCAGCGCGCGCCAGGCATCGGGAAGATCGGGCTTGAGCTGCACGGCGCGCCGCAGCGCTTCGATGGCGGCCTCGCCCTGCCCCACCTTGCCGAGCGCGAGTCCGGACAAGGCGAGCGCATGGGGTTGATCCGGAAATACCTTCAGGATCTCCGCGGCCTGCTCGGCCGCGGTTGCCGGATCCTTCTCCAGCAGCTGGGTGGCATGCGACAACGCGAACGCCAGTGTGCCCAGCGGTTCTCCGGTGGCGCTCACGGGATCTGATCCTTATTTGCGCTTGCCGCCGACGTCCTTCAGCAGGAAATACCAATGATCGAGCGCCTGGTAGAAAGCCGTCACCGGAATTCGTTCGTTGAGGCCGTGCGAGAAGTCGTCCTTGGGTCGCATGAAGATACCGTCGGCGCCATAGGTCGGAATGCCCGCGGCGCGAAACACCAGCCCATCGGTTGCGCCTGAGGCCTGGTTCGGCACGACGGCCACGCCCGGATGCAGTTTCTGCACGACGCGCGTGATGGCCGCGACGACGTCCGCGCGCAGCGGCGAGGCGTCGCTCGACATCGGCGTACCCACGACTTTGACCTCGACGTTGTCGCCGGCCACGCGCTGCAATGTGCTGCGCACTTCTTCGATCTTGACGCCGGGGAAGATGCGGCAGTTCACGTTGGCGCTGGCCGATTGCGGCAACGCGTTCTCGGCATGACCGCCCGTGAGCATCGTCGCGACGCAGGTGGTCCGCGTCCAGCCGATGTGCGTGGGGCTTTTCGCAATGACAGCCGCCGCCGCGGCATCGGCGGGATCGGCGCCGAACTTCGTCATCGCCGCGCCAAGCTCGCCCGGCGTTGTCTTGCCCGAGGCCTTGAAATTCGCCAGCGTGATTTCGTTGGACATCACCGGGAAACTGAACTTGCTCACCTTCTCGAGCGCGATGGCGAGCTCATAGATGGCGTTGTCGGGGCGCGGCTGCGAGCTGTGTCCGCCGGGGTTGTGGGTAGTTAGCGAGAAATCCGCGTAGGTCTTCTCGGCGGCCGTCAGACTGTAATACAGCGGCTTGCCGGTATCGTTGTCGAGCGCGCCGCCGCCCGCGTCGGAATTGAGCGCGTACTCGGCGTCGATCAGATCGCGGTGATCGCGGGCCATGGCGACGGTGGTGTCCATCGCCGTTTCTTCGTCACCGCTGAAGTAGATGATGAGATCGCGCTTCGGCTTGAAGCCTTCGCCCTTCAGGCGCAGGAAGGTCGCGGTGAGTTCGGTGACGCCCGACTTGATGTCCGCGGTGCCGCGGCCGTAGAAGAATCCGTCTGCTTCGATGAGCTGGTAGGGATCACGCACCCAGTCTTCGCGCTTCGCGGTCACGACATCCATGTGCGACATCAGCAGGATCGGTTTGCCGCCCGTGCCGTCGCCGCGATACCGCACGACCAGCGTCGCGGTCTGATCGCCGCTGACTTTCATCGGCAGAACCTTCACGTCGTCGGCGGGGAAGCCCGCCGCGCGGAATTCACCCGCGAGGTACTCCGCCATCTCGGGAACCTTGTTGTTGCCGATCTGGGTGGGAATCGAGATCACCTTGGCGAAGATCTCGCGCGCCTTGATGTCGGAGGGCCGGGTACCGACCGTGTCGGCCGGGAATGCGGCAAGGGAAAGCCCGACGCTCAAGCTGAGCGCGCAAAGTTGTTTGAGTTTCATGAACGTCCCCAGATGGAATGCCGGCAATCTTACGCTGTCACCGTCGCGCGATGCAGCCGCGCCTTCATGATGCCGTGCGCGGTGAAGACGGCTATGAAGGGCAGGAAGGACGAAATCAGCCGGTTGCCGACAAAGTACACGGACACCGCGGTAGCGACCAAGGTTACCGCCGCCAGCGACCACGAATACGCGCGCACGACGCGCGGCGCGGCATCGACGCCGATGTAGCCGCGCGCATTGAACAAGGTAAAGAAGACGCCGGTCGCGAGCACCCAGTACAGCATCGCCGTGCCCTCGAGGCGGCCGTATTCGGCATTGAGCCAGGGCCAGCGCGTGATCAGCGCCAGGGTGCCGCTCACGAAGTACAAGGCGATGCCGAGGTAGATGCGGTTGAAGACCGCGCCCGCGCGCCACAGGAGCACCGTTCCGGCGGCGGCCAGCGCCGTGGCGGCGTAATACGGCGCGCGCCATTCGACCTGCTCGCGCGGATCCGCCACCGCCATGTAAATGAGGAACACTGCGAGCGGCAGCGCCTCGATGACGCGCAATGCGAAGGCTTTCATGGAATATGATTGTGCAATGGAATCGATGGCGCCCGACTGGGTTTCTGAAACCCGTTTTGGCAAATGGTTTCTGAGCACGGAAACCTGGTATCGCGAAGTGCTCTCCAAGGCGGTGGCCGATCTGCACGAGCTCGCGGGCCCCGGTGTTCCGGCGTCGATCAGCCGCATGATGGACGTCGGCTGTGGACAGGGCCTTGCCTTCGCGCTCTTGCAGCAGCACTTCGCGGCGCGCGAGATCGTTGCCGTCGATGTCGATCCGCGCATGCTGGCGCTGGCGCGAGCAGCCGCGCAGCGCTCGAACGTGCCGGTTGACGTGCACGCCTGTTCGGTCACGAAGCTCGACCTGCCGGATGAATCGGTGGACGGCGTGCTGTGTCACCAGCTCATCCATCACGTGGCGAATCAGCAGGGTGCGCTGCGCGAGCTGCATCGTGTGCTGAAACCCGGCGGCTATCTGTTCCTGAGCGAATCCTGTGAAGCGTTCATCCGCACCTGGACCGTACGCTGGTTCTTCCGCCATCCGCAGGGCGTGCAGCGTCCGGCGGAGGGCTACATGAAGTTAGTCCGCGAGGCGGGGTTCGTGTTCGACGAGGCGCGCGATGTGCGTATCTCGACGCCCTGGTGGTCGCTGTGGGACTTCGGATTCACGCGGAAGATCGGCCTGGTGCGCGCGCCGCCGGAGGCGACGGAACTGCTGTTGGTGGCTAGAAAGGCGTAGTGGTGCCGGGAAGGGGTTTGCAAGCAGCTCGGAAAGTGCGCGCCGCTTGCAAACCCCGCAAACCCCTTCCCGGCACCACTCCGCTTGCATTGCAGCCCCCTACCTTTATTCTCTGCTCCTGCCGCGCCTGAGCGCGGCGTTCTTGCCGGAGGGCACACATGTTCGGCCGCATCGCCAACCTCTTCAAAGGGTTCCTGTCGCTGTTCGTTTCCGGCGTCGAACGCCGCAATCCCGAGGCATTGCTGGAGCTCGAGCAGGAAAACCTGCGCAAGCAGATCGGCAACTTCAACCAGGGACTCGCCTCGCACGCCGGCCTCGCCGAGCGCCTCATGAGCCAGGTGCGCAAGCTCGAAGCCGAGCAGAAAGATGTGCGCGCCAAGACCACCGCCCATGTACGCGCCGGCAACAACGCCGCCGCGGGCCAATACGCGCTGCGGCTGCAGAGCATCGAGGCGCAGCTTGCCGAGAATCGCGTCCAGCTCGAGTCTGCCGAGACCACCTACAAGAACCTGGTCAGGGCGCGTGACCTCGCGATGCAGACCGCTCGCGCCAAGATCGAGAGCCTGAAGGGCGCGATCAACGACATGCGCATGAACCAGGCTATGGCCGAGATCCACGAGATGTCGGCCGGCATGATCACGAACATTGGCGGCGCCGGCGACACGCTGAACCGCCTCGAATCCATGGTCACCGAAGAGCGCGACAAGGCAGCCGGCCGGGCGCGCGTCGCGCGCGACGCGGTCGACATGTCACAGGTCGAGGTAAAGGAAGCCGAGATGACCGCGCTCGCCGACCAGGCGCTGGCGGATTTCGCGGCGCGCGAAGGTATCTCCCTGAAGGGCGCTGCGGCGCCCGCCCCGGCCGAACGATCGATGGGCGAAACCGAAAAGCCTCAAGGCCAGTAGTTAGCTGAACGCCAACACAGGAAAGCCGGGCGTGCCCGCCCCTGCCGCGACGCCCGCCTGGGCCGAAGCACTCGCTCTCGCCTACAAGAGCGGCGCATCCGGCCAATTCATCCTGTTCGGCAACGTTCATGACCGCCTCGCCATCGGCGGGCAGCTTGTAAACCTGTCCGACTGGCTCGAAGGCACGTTGCTCAAGAGCTTCGACATCGTGCTCGATTACGATATGGGCACAGGCCTAAGGATCGAGCGCGGCGGCGAAATTGTCAGTAAATGGCAGGGCGCGGAGCTCCAGCGCCAGATGCGCGAGCCCCTGCAGGCGATGCAGTGGATAGATCGCTACCTGCGTTATCTCGGCAATCTGCGACAACTCGGAACGAACACCAAGAGTCCGAGCGTCGCGGTCATCATTCGCGGCGTCGACCAGATCGTCCCCACCGACGGCGAAGGCTTTGAACACGGCAGCATGTCGAGTCTGCTGCGCGGCTGGTCGTGTGAATCGCCATTCACCGGCCTGCCGCTGGTAAGTCTGCTCATCGCCGACAATCTCAACGACGTCGAACCGCTGGTTGCCAACGGCACGAACGCGACACGCACGCGAGTACCGCTGCCGGAGGCAGCAGAACTCGAACGCGCGCTCGGCATCTTGCGCATCCAATCTCCGAGAGCCTTCGCCGCTGATGCGAACGTCGCCCAGATCGCCGACGCGCTTGCCGGAGTCACGGTGTCGAGCCTCGACGGCCTGGTCAAAATGCGCCACTTCGAAAGCAAACCGCTCGGCGACACCGATCTCGCGCGGCTCAAGAAAGAGCTGGTCGAACGCGATTCCGCCGGCCTCGTGGAATTCATCGAGCCCAAACGCACGCTCGAGGACTACCACGGCCAGGAAGCGCTGAAAACCTGGCTCCGACAGGACATCGCCCTGTGGCGCGCGGGCGATCTCAAGGCGCTGCCGATGGGCTATCTACTGTGCGGCCCGGTGGGCACGGGCAAAACCTTTCTGGTCGAGTGCCTCGCCGGCGAAGCCGGCGTGCCCGTGGTCAAGCTCAAGAATTTCCGCGATCGCTGGGTGGGCTCGAGCGAAGGCAACCTGGAGAAGATCTTTCGCCTCATCCGCGCGCTCGGCCGCTGCATGGTGTTCATCGACGAAGCCGATCAGACGCTGGGCAAGCGCGACTCGGGCAGCGGCGACAGCGGCCTGTCGGGCCGCATCTATTCGATGATCGCGCAGGAAATGTCGGACAGCGGCAACCGCGGCCGCGTGTTGTGGCTGCTGGCCTCCTCGCGCCCGGACCTGATCGAGGTCGACTTGAAACGCCCCGGCCGCGTCGATGTGAAAGTGCCGCTGTTGCCGACCAGCACGACGGCCGAAAGCGCGCAGCTGATTGCGCTGTTAGCGAAACGCTACGGCCTGGAGCTCAAACCCGAAGATCTCGCGCGCCTCGAATCGCGCATGCCGACGTTGCTGACACCCGGCGCGGCGGAGGCGCTGGTGGTCAAGGCCTATCGTCATTCGCGCACGCAGAACGTGGCCGGCGGCGCCGCACTCGACGCCAGCCTCGTGGGGTATCAGAACCCCGTTCCCGCCGACGTGCTCGAATTCCAGATGCGTATCGCAATACGCGAAGCGACGGACCTCAATTTCGTGCCGCCTGCGTTTCGCGCGATGGCCCGACAATCGCCATGAAGGGCAGGCCCTCCTACCTCGCCGCCGCCTTCAATGCCCGGCCCTTCGGCATGCCGATTCCACCCAACTGGTTCGGCATCGCGGCCTTCGGATTCCTCGGCGGCTTCATCAACCCCGGGCTGTGGTTGATAGGCTTGGGGTTGGAAGGCCTGTACCTGTGGTCGCTGTCGCGCAACGAGCGCTTTCGCAAGACGGTCGACGCCGTGGCCGGGGTCAGCGACAGCACCACTCGCTACGAAGACCTGCTGGCTCATCTCGATTCCGCCGCGCAGTCGCGCCAGTACGAAATCGAACAGGAAGCGGCAGAAATCGTCGCCCTGCTGCAGCGAAGCGAGACGCACGGCTCGCAGATCGGCGACGTGCGCCAGATGGCCTGGCTGCATCTCAAACTACTCGCGGCGCGCGCCGCCTTCGCCGAAGTGATCGAAGTCGCCGACCGCGAGCGCAAGAAACTCGAAGACCAGGAAAAACGCTGCCGCGAGCGCCTCGCCGCGCCCGACACGGACGACGAACTGCGCCGCAGTCTCGAGCAGCAGATCGAAGTCATACAGTCGCGCCACGCGGCGCATTCTCATGCGGAGAAGCGCCTGGAGCTGGTCGACGCCGAACTCGGCCGCCTGCGTCAGCAGGTGTCGCTGGTGCGCGAGCAGGTACTGCTGGCCACCGACGAGAACAGCATGGCGCAGTCGCTCGACGCCGTTTCGGCCTCGTTGAACGAGGCCAATCGCTGGCTCAAGGACCAGCGCGAATTGTTCGCGGGCCTCGACAATTTCACCGACGACCCGCCCCCGGCGGATCTATTGGCTTCGAAGCGCGGGGTCAAACGCGCGGCGAAGGTTTCGCAATAGTGAGGAGAGCATCATGGTTTCATGTCGTCATTCACGTCGTCTTGAGGGCGGCTCTGCAGCCGGCAACCTCATCACCATCCTGCTGCTGCTCGGCATCGTCGCGCTCGGCGCCTGGCTGTGGCTCGGCAAGAAGGCCGAAGCACCCGCGAACGGCAGCACGAGCGCCGCAGCGAGCGGCGCCGCACAGCCGGCCAAGGCGGACACCGGCGTCGCCAAGCCCAAAGGTGACGTGCCCACGCCGATCGAGCCCGTCACCGGCACACCCACGCTCGAAGCCGCAAACACCTTCGTACCCAAGGACAACATCCTGCGTATCGACATCAGCGAGTACGCCGGCTACGGCGGCCTGATCGTCGCGAACGGCGGACTCGAGCCCAACCCGGATTCGTTCTTCGCGAAGGAATATGGCTTCAAGGTTGCGATCTCGATGAGCGAGGATGAAACCTGGTCGCCGCTCAACAACGGCCGGCTCGCGGCCACCGCGACCACCACCGACGCACTGGCGGTATTGGGCCGGCAGTTCGACGCCATCGTGCCGGTGCAGATCGGCTATTCGCGCGGCGCCGACATGGTCGTCGTGGACAAGGGCATCGTCTCGATCAACCAGCTCGCCGGCAAGACATTGGCGGCTTCGCAGTTCAACGAGAGCGAGTTCTTCATTCGCTATCTCGCGCAGGAAGCCGGTGTGCCGGTCACCGTGTTGCGCGATCTGGATGCCAAACCGCCGGCCGGATCGCTGGGCCTCGCGTTCTACGAAGATGCCTTCACTGCCTGCGATGCCTATCAACATGAACTGGCGAGCGGCAGCGGCCGGCTCAATGGCTGCGTGGGCTGGACGCCGAAGACGGATGAAGTGATCGAAGCTTCCAACGGCGCGGCCAAGGCCCTCGTCTCGAACCGCAACTTGCTGGTGGTCGCCGACATCCTGGCGGTGAACAAGGGCTTCGCGAAGGCGCACCCGGAGATGGTGAAGGGCCTGGTGCACGGCATTCTCGAAGGCAATCGCCGACTGCGCGACAACCAGGCGGAGAACATCGCCGTGGTCGCGAAGGCATTCAAGTGGAGTGAGGCCGACGCGCGCGACGAATTGGCGCACGTCCATCTGTCGAACTTGCCGGAGAATCGCGCGTTCTTCGCCGGCACCATCGATTCGGCCGGGTCGTTCGGCGGCATCTTCCAGTCGTCAGTACTTGCTTATGGCAGCGTGATCAAGAATCCGTCGGATCCGGCGCGTTTCATGGATGTAAGCTTCCTCGACGTGCTGGCCAAGCGCAGCCCGTTCTCCGAGCAGCAGATTGCGATTGCGCCGATTCGCACGGCCACGCAGGCGGCGCTCGAAGGCGATCCGCTGCTCAGCAAGGACATCCGCTTCTTCTTCGAGCCGAACTCCTCGAATCTCGATCGAAATGCCGCGCAGAACCAGGAGTATCTGCAGACGATCAAGCGGTTCCTGCAGGTCTCGCCCGGATCGACGGTGCTGTTGCGCGGGCATGTCGACAACGCGCGCGTCAACGAGTTTCGTCAGTCGGGCGGCGAGCAGCTCGTGCAGAGCATGGCGTTGAAGGCGATGGAGCTGTCGCGGCAACGCGCGATGGCGGTCCGCGATGCGCTGCTCGCAAAATTCCCCGAGATCGACAAGTCGCGCGTCGAATCGGTGGGCCGCGGTTGGGAAGAGCCCAGCGGCGCCACGGACAACGCGCTGAACCGGCGCGTCGAAGTGCAGTGGTTCACGATCGAGTGACGCAAAAAGATGGGCGGAGGCATCCTGCCCCCGCCCATCGGTGCCTTGAGCTCAACTCACTCCTACCACATCAACTGGTCGCGCAACGCGCCACGACATTGGTCGACCGAGGCGTGATCGTAATCGACGCGTCGGACTTCGAAACTGCATAGTGGCTCGAGTACACCTTGAACGTGGAGTTGCAGGCCTTGCCGAGGGCGATCGTGCCCACCTGACGTCCCAGGATGCGCGAGCCCGAGGAGTTGTGCAGCACGTCGAACACCATCGCATTCACCGTCTTAAGCGTCGGAGTGGTCGTGCCCGTGATCGTAATGTTCACGGTCTTGGCGGCGCTGGCGCTCGAGATCGTCTTGCTGGCCACGGCGCTGTTGGCAGACTCGACATTTCCGGTGTTCACGGCGCGCACCGCGAAGTACCACGTGCCGGATCCCAACGCGGCGATCGTCGTGCTGGTCGCGTTCGGGTCATTGACCGACTTGCTCTGGGTCAATGAAGAAGCGCTGGTGCCAAAGACCACCTTGAAGCCCGCGAGGTCCGTCAACGCGCTGTTGTCGGTGTTCTTGGTCGGCTTGGTCCAGGTGACCGTCGACGATCCGTTGCCCCAGCTGCAGGTCAACGTATAGGACTTGTTGCTGGTGATCTTCGGCAGGGTCTCGCTGCCGGACGCGAATTTCGTGCCGCTCCAGGCACCGCCGGCCGTGCAGCTCGAGGCCACCGGCGACGTCGACCACGTCAGTACAGGAACGAGACTGCCCGTCGCTGAAGTCTTGTTTGCCGTGAAGGCGATCGTTCCCGCTGTCTGCGCTTGCGCCACGGAACCTAACAACAACATCGGCAGGGCCAGGAGTGCGTATTTGAACTTGTGCATTTTGGTTGAACCAATCTCGTTAAGCCAGGCCGGAAGGCATCCGGCGATGGAGCAAGTGTCGAGACGCGCCGGTGGTGCGAGGGCGCGGATTGCAAGAACTGCACGACCTGTAGGACTGTCGCCAAATGAAGAATGCGCAGGACGACAGCCACTTGGAAAATGCCGGCCGAGGGACTTGTAGGGGTCTCCCGCAGCGACGGTGGAGATTTGAAAGGAATGCGCTAGCTAGCGCGTCTGGCGCGCGCGCTCATGGGGCAAAATGGGCCGAAATGCAGGTCCGGAGCGGGAAATTTCAGGGTTTGGCGGAATGCTACGGCGCGCAGTCCGCGAGTCGATCGACCACGACCGATGAAATCAACTGAAAGCGCGTAGAGCGTCGCGCGCAAGCGATGTAGCCGCGTGGCGACGCCGGCGCCGAAAATATGCTTTGGAGGACTATAAAAGAGGAGTCGCAGGCGCGACGCGAGAAAGTGCGTCCGGAGAGTTTCCCTCTCCGGACGCGATGGCGGTCAGTTTGCAGTCCACGTGAAATTCGGAATCTCGGTGATCGCGGTGCCGATCTGAATCGTGACTTCGCGATGCGACTTCAGCTCAATGGCTTTCCAATCGCCCGTGTCCTTGGTCACCACGCCTGCATCGGTGACATACACGACGACCGGCAGGCCCGTGATGCCGCCGATATTCGTCGTCTCGAGTGGCTCACCCCAGATGGCGAACAACTGCCCCAGCGTGAACATGCCGGGCGCAGGCGCTTCCACATGAATCTTTCCGGACGAGTCGTGCGTGTGGATGTTGTAGAAGCACTGCGCCGTCGCACTCGTATCCACGATGCCGATCTGGCCGGGAACCGCCAACGCCTCGCCGTTCAGGAAGATCGAGACGTGGGTATGCACGTGGTAGGTCTCGTCCATGGTCGGCTCGCAGTTGAGTCCCATGACCGTTTGACCCTGGCCACCGTCACCCGTGTCACCCGCTTCCCAATGCGCAGCCCCAACCATGTGGTTGTCATTGAGATCGATGGCAGTCGCCGCTTGCGGCGGTAGCGCCGGTGGATCAGCCGGTTGGGGTGGCGGAACGGGCGCCGACGGTGGCGGGTCCGAGGAATCATCGCCTCCGCCGCCGCAACCCGCCAGTGCCACGCCTAACAAGGAAGCGACGCAGACAGCGCGCGCGTATTTCAGTGACCGATTGGCCGGTTTGCAGATTCTGCTCATCTGGGATTCCCTAATTGAGTTGTTGTGACGCACTAACAACTGCAAGAGGCACGCCAGCAACGGCGGCATTCGAGCCGTCGCGCGTTTTGGCAGGCCGGTTGCGGCACTCCTTGCCGTTGTGTCGCAAATCGAGCACGCATTGTCGCCGCTCCAAGACGAACCAGGCTCGCAACCACCGGTTACGCAAGGAAAAAATACAAATGCATTCGGTGCTTCGTTCAAGCGTGACTGCAAGTTCTCGGGAGTCGCACAGTTGTGTAGGCGGATGCGCGCATGCGCACGCGAAAGTGTCGGCTTGACGGGGGACGTGGCTTGCGGGGGATTTCTGGTGCCCAGTCCGGACCTTTGATATGAAGGGCGGGAGGGGACGCAGAAGCCAGCACGGAGATTCACAGTGATTCCGTTTCGCACAGTTTTGCTCGCGTTTGTTGCCTTGGCCGCGCTCACCTCGGCGCGTGCCGCGGAGACGCCCGCGAGCGCGCCCAGGCGGACCATCGTTTTCATGACCGACTTCGGCTCGCTCGACGACGCCGTCGCCATCTGCAAGGGCGTGATGCTGGGTATCGCGCCCACGGCGCGTATCGTCGACCTCACGCACCAGGTGCAGCCGTATTCGATCGCCGACGGCGCACGTTTTCTCGCGCGTACTTCTCTTTATTACCCGGCGAATACCATCTTCGTCGGCGTCGTGGATCCGGGCGTGGGCACGAAGCGGCGGACGATCATCGCAAGGTCGAAGCGCGGGCAATACTTCGTCGTGCCGGACAACGGATTGCTCACGCCCATCGAGGATCGCGACGGCATCGAGAGCGTTCGCGAGATCACGAATGCGGCCTGGATGTTGCCGCAGCCGCATTCCGCAACTTTTCATGGCCGCGACGTTTTCTCGCCCGCCGCGGGCCATCTCGCGCGCGGCGACGACTGGACAAAGGCGGGGCCCGTGCTGGCGAAGCTCACGCGCCTCTCCATCGCGGCGCCCGTGCTCGACGGGGCCGGGATCACGGGGCACATCGTTGGACTGGATGGGCCGTACGGAAATCTGCTCAGCGACATCAAGCCCGATCGACTGCGCGAGCTCGGCTATTCACTCGGCGATGTCGTGAACATCAAGGTGGCGGGAAAGGAACTCGCGTTGCCATTCGTCACGACGTTCGGCGATGTGCCGGAGGGCCAACCGCTGCTGTACGTCGATTCGAGCGGCCTCGTGAGCGTCGCCATCAACCTGGGGAATTTCGCGACCGTGCACGATGTGGGGCCACCGGCGGAATTCCTGATCGCAAAGAAGGCGCCAGCGCCGAGATAGGCCGCGCGGTCGTCAGGCCGCATCGATGCGTCATTTCTTTTCATGCCAGCGCTCGAATTTCGAGGGCTCGAGCGAGACCGGTGTCGTGAGTTGGTCACGGCTCCTCTGCTATCGTCGTTCCCATAACGGAGTAGCGGAGAGACGTGTGAAGACCAAACAGCCCAGGCATTTCCTGCTGGCATCGGACTTTGATCAGACGCTGAGCCACAACGATTCCGGGCTCGTATTGAGCGAGCTGTTAGGAGTACCGGATTTCGAACACAAGGTCGCGGGCCTCGCGCGCAGCCATCTCGTCCAGCAAGGCGGCGAGCTCGCCTATCTGATCCGTCACGATCCCGCCTTTCGCGGCGTACGCCGCGAGCACCTCGTCGAAGCCGGCCGGCGCGTGCGCCTGAAAGGCGCCCTGCCCGCGTTCGTGGAATTTCTCGAGCGCGGCGTCGACGGTCATCGGTTTTCTTTCTACGTCGTTTCGGCCGCCCCGCGCGAAGTGGTGGTGTCCGCTCTCGACGGCATCGTCCCCCCTGAAAACATCTTCGGCACCGAACTGGATTTCGATCCGCAGTCCGGTGAAGTCCGCGCGATCGACAGCGTGCGCGCCGGCTACGGCAAGGTCGCGGTGATCGATGAGCTCGTGCAACGCCTTGGGCTCAATACCGATCGGGTGATCTACGTCGGCGACGGAAGTTCCGACATTCACGTGATGCTGCACGTCAACAACGGCGACGGCTTCACGATCGCCGTGTCCGAGAACCGGCAACTGGCACGCATTGCGCGAAGCACCGTGCTCAGCGACAGCGCCAGCAGCGTGCTGGTGCCGTTGCTGGATCAGGTGCTCGGAATGCGGCCCTCGGACATCCGCGCGCTGCTCGAATCGGAGGGCCTGGTGCTGGATGAGTGGGAAAAGGCGCGCACCGATCGCGTGATGATCCGTGAATCGTTCATCAACGCCGTTCCGGCGAGCGGCGCCGAGCCGGTGCTCGCGTGATCGACGCGCTGGGCTGGGTGGCGACCGCCATGTTCGTGTCGTCTTACTTCTTCAAGCGCCCCGCGCTCCTGCGAGCGGCGCAGATGTCGGGCGCGGCGTTGTGGATCGTGTACGGCGTGTCGATAGGGGCGATGCCCGTGATTGTCGCCAACGTACTGGTGTTCTCCGCGGCGGCCTGGACGATGTTGCGGGATAGGCCGGCGCCCCTGGCTGCCTGACAACAGGCAAGCGGCGTGGCGACAAGGATCTCGTGACCCGCGTCGCCGCGCCTTGCATCACCTGTAGCAGCGTCCGTAGAACCCGAAGTGCCCGCGGAACCAGCCACGCCAGCCGTGGTGTCCTGACTTGCGCACACACACCTCGAGCCCATAAGCGGTCACCGTTCCGCTGATCTCGTTCGTCACGAAGAGCATCGGCCGACGGTTGGGGCTTTCGTTGGCAGGCACGAACAGCAGGCCTTCCGGCCCCAGGTCACCCGATTCCGGAGTCGTGACGTCGGCGGTGAAGTCGCGATTGTTCACGTAGTCGACGAACAGGGGCGAATCGGGATCGCTCACGTCGTAGGCAGCGACACCGCCGGTGCGCTCCAGGCCGACAAATGCGTAGGTGCGCCCGCCTATCTCGCCGAGTGTCAGACCTTCGGGTTCCGGTCCCTTGTTGTCCGAGCGGTCGTCGAAGTTGTTGTTGTCGTTGCTGGCGTTGAAGTTCGCCGGAAACTCGGCCGCGGTGATGCGTTCGAGCGCGGCTTCGCTGTCGAACACCTGCGTGCCATCAGTCTTCCAGATGGAGAACGAGCGGCCGCCGAGCGTGAACAACTGGTCGTAGTCCCCATCGCCGTCGGTGTCACCGAGCGTATTCGTGACATTGAGCCGACCGAGCGCGGCATTCTGCTTGAGTGCCGCGGCGTTCGGGAATGCAAGCGGGTCGAGCAGCACGGACCCTGCGCCCACACGCACCTCTTCCGTCAGGCCCGGCCAATCGCGCGCGTCACCTTCATTCGCCGTGACGAGGTAGGTGCGGCCGCGCACGGTGAAGTTTGCGATGGCATCCGGCTCGTACATGCCGAGCACCGGCCAGGCACGGATATTGACGCTGTTGTCGCGGTCGGACGCATCGAGGCCCGGATCGCTGATGATCCCGAGCTCGACATTCTCCGGAACGTAGCCGTCCTTCAACGTGAATCCGCCATTGGCGAAATTGATCAGGGCCGTGCGGAAATCATTGTCGTTCACCACGACGAGACGGCCGTCATCGAGCAACGTGAGGCCTTCGACCTTCTGCACTCCCGCGTAGCCGGCAGCCGCGAGATCGACGTGCAGCGTTTTGGCGAGCGGCGTCACGCCGACTGCGATCATCTCCGCCGATGTCATCTGGTCGAGCGACTTCATCACGCCGCCCACGTCATACAGCGTATCTACTGCACTCACGTCGGTCGCGCCCGCGAGCTGGAACGCATAGATCTTCTTGGTGATGTTCTCGACCGGGATGGCGGGGACGTTGTCGTCATCGCGCTCCACGGCCAGGAAGCCCCCGCCCGGAACCGAGGTCATGTCGCCGATCTTGTCGGCGCGCGTGTCGGTCGCCGCAACCGGAACCGGGTTGTCCATGATGTACATGAACTGTTTCGTCGCGAGCGTCGCGGGATCGAATTCCACGACGCGCACGTTGCGCAGGCCGTTGAGCACGGTGTTGCTGGTGCTGGCCGGGTTACGGATCGGGCTCTGGACGAACGCGTACAGCTTGCCGTCCTTCATCGCCAGCGCTTCCATGCCGCGGTTCTGGCGGCGATTGCCGAGAACGGCCGGCAATGCTTCGATGCCGAGGGCTCCGGCAACACCCGGCGCCGGCACGGGCAATCCCGCCGCGGCATGGACACCCTTCGGGATGTAGCGCTGCAGCAGCCGGCCATCGTCGTCGAAGTGGTAGATAGCCGGACGGTATTCGTCGCACAGCCAGAATGAGCCGTCTTCGTCGACCACGATGGCTTCGAAGTCCCCGCCCATCGGATCGAGCGGCAGAATCCGGCCGAAGAGATCGATCGGCACCTCGTCGTTGTTTGGCGTGTTGGGCGTAGCACTCGCGAGCGCGGTGTTCGGCAGACCGGTGAGCGGCCTGCCATTGGAGTTGCGCAGCAGGATCTGTTCCTTCAAGTCGAACTTTCCGTTGGCAGGATCGAGCGTGAACCGCACCAGGCGTGGCGCGAACCCAGGGAGCACGAATGGGCGCTGCGCCGTAACCGGGTCCGGCTCGGCGTTTGGACCGCGGTCCGTATTCACGATGAACTTGAGCTTGCCATCGGCCGTGACACCTTCGAAGGCGAGACCCGAGAAACCGCCGAGGCGGATGACGTTGCCGCCCGCAGTGGTGCCGATGGGCGGCAGCTGTTCGTTCGGCCATTCGTAGGTCGCGACGGTGTACGGCGCCTTGTTCTGGTCCTTGTAGCCGAGCGGCGTGACTTTCAGGAACTTGCCGCCCCTAACATCCAGTTCCGCGATCGCGTTGTTTTCCTGCAGGGTCACGTAAGCCTTGCGGGAATCTGCGGAGACGGTGATGTACTCGGGCTCGAAATCCATGGCCGCCGACGCGCCCGGTCCATAGATGCGGATGCCCTGCGCGCGCAGCGCTGCTTCCTTTCCGTTGTATTGCGTGAAGCGCGCGCTGCGCACGTCTGCGCTCTTCAGTTTCTTGAGCTGGCGCTCGTCGCGCGGCATTTCGATGATGCTCACCGACCCTTCCGGATCGGCGAAGCCGACTCCGTAACCGCTCGGCTCACCTTCGTTGGCGATCAGCAGGTATTTGCCATCATGCGTGAACGTGAGCATGTCGGGTAGCGATCCCACTTTCACGGAAGTGATCAGCTCGCCGTTGACGCGATAAAAGGCGACGGTGCCAGGATCGGTTTTGACGGCGTTCGCGATGGCGACCGCGACCACGCCGTTCCGCACGGCCACGCTCGTCGGAGACCCGAAAGCCGAGACGTCGATGGGATTGCGACTCTTGAGGTTTTCCGGATTGCTGGCGTCGACGATGCCGACCTTGGAGTTGCCCGCGTCCGTCACGAAGAGGCGCTGCGTGCGCGGATCGTAGGCGGATATTTCCGCGCCGCCCGTGTTGACGCTGCCCAGCGGGACGATCGTCAGGGGCGAAGAGGAAGGAGAAAATGATGGGCCGTGCGCGTAGGCGGATTCAGCGGAGACAAACAAAAACGCCATGGCAACCGCGAGACGGCGGTGAGCGGAACGGTACATGCGGGAGACTCCGGCTTCTTATTAGAGACCGATGTATGTACGCGCCGATTGTTGCGCCTGCGTTAAGCAAAGTTCAGAGTTCGATAGATCGTCATTTGATCAACTGCCAGAAGATTCCCGCGATTGCGATGAAGCCGGCGGTGAAGGCGAGCGTGCGGATGTAGGGAATCGCGAACCAAAAGACCACCGCGTGAACCAGCCGCGTCCAGAAGAAGAAGACCACCCAGAAGGCAGTCATGCCATTCGACTTGCCTGCCAGGTGCGCCACGAGGACGAGCGCCGCGAACGGCGCGAACACCTCGACCGCATTCAGGTAGGCACGGTCAGTGCGCTTTCCCCACAGTGGCAGCGGGCGTGGCGTCGGATCGCGGTAGTTTGGCGGTGTCAGGAATCCGTTGGTCATCACCTGGCAGGTGACATAGGGAATCCACAGCGCGGCGGTCAGGATGGCCGTGTACGAAAGATAGGTCAGTTCGGTGGTCATGTTGGCTTCGCTCCAAAGGGTCCGCTACATGTCCATGGCCTCGGCGATCTCCACCGAGCCCCCGTGGGCGAGGATGGGACAGCCCTTCGCCTTCTTGAATGCCTCGTCGAGCGTCGGCGCCTCGATCAGGCTGTAGCCACTTGCCGGATTGGCACCGCCGTCGGAAACCACCGATCCATCCGCTTTGACCGTGCTCGACTTGCCCACCGGATTGCCGCCGTCGATGACGGCCGTCCCCATCGAACCGAACCACTTGCCCCATGCATCCATTGCCTGTTTGACGTCCGCCGGGTTCGTGGCGCGCTTTCCACCGTGGTAGACAAACAGGTACTTGGCCATGATTTCGCTCCAGCGCTGAGTTGAGGTGCGTGCGGACTGGAGAATATCGACTACGATCCGGCCTGGCATTGGTGGAAATGTTGATAAATTCGCCCCGCCATTGTGAAGACTTCACATCCGACCATGACTTCCGCACACGATCGCGATGCGCTCAGCCGGACGCTGGCGCTGCTTTCGGACGCCGGCGTCGTGCCGCAAGCCGCGGCTGCGCTGTCCCGCGGCATGCGCGCGGCGGGCGAGGCTCTGGGCAAGACCGTCATCGACGAGGTCCCCGCCTTCTCCGTCTCCGGCAATCCACAGGTTCTGCCCGATCTCGAACGGCACGCGGGCGAACATCTGGCGGAGATATCGAGACTGCTCGGCGGCGGCGCGGCGGGTGCCTTTGAATTCGTGCGCGAACATGCGCAGCGGCGCGCCGAGCAGCGCTTTCCACTCGAGGCCACCCTGCACGCCTATCGTTGTGGCCACCAGGTGCTGTCGCGCTGGATGAGAGATGCTGCCATCGCGGCTGCGCCGGGCAATGTCGAGCGTGCGGTCACCGCGATTGCGGACTTCGCCATCGAATACACGAATGCGATCAGCACGGTGTGCGCGGCCGAGTACGTGACGCACACGAGGATCATCGCGGAATCGGAAGGCGACCGCCGCACCGAGCTGCTCAATGTCCTGGTCAGCGGGTTCGATGAGTCGGATGGGCGCGTCGCGCGCTTGTTGAAGCGCGCCGGCTATCTCGAGCAGCGACTGTCTTTTTGCGTCGCGCTCGTGCGGCCAGTCGATCCTCTGGAAATGGAAAACCCGGCGCGCCCGCAACGGATCATCGAATCGATCGGGCAGGCAGTGGCCGCGATGCCCATTCGGACGCTGCTCGGGACTCGCGATGGCGCGGTGACCGCCGTGTTTTCCGACAGCCGCCGGCTCTCGGGCTGGACCGCGCCGCAAGCTCAGCTCGCCGCACGCGTTCAGTCTTCCCTGCTGGTTCTGGGACCGGCGGTGCTGGTCGGGATCAGTACCGATCAGCCCTCCACCGCGTTCATTCCCGGCGCGCTGCGCGAGGCAGCCGTGGCGCTCGACTTTGCCAGCGTGAGCGAGCGGGTAGTTAGATACTCGGATCTGCCGATCCGGCGCCTGCTGCTGCATCACACGGCCGGCAACCTCAACTCCGCGTTGCCTGCGTGGATGGCGGACCTGGCATGCGCGGACACGAAGGCACAGGGCGCCCTGATCCGGACACTGCGCGCGCTGGCCGATGCCGATCTCAACGTGCAGAAGGCAGCGCGAACGCTCGGCGTCCACCCCAATACGGTCTACGCGCGCATGTTGCGCATCGATGAACTGACCGGGCTCGCCTGCCGGCGTTTCCACGATCTGACGGAGCTGCTGCTCGCGGCCGACTGTCGGCAACCTCTGCCGTAGCGCCGTGCGATTCAGCGCTCCCGCGGGATGTGCGCAACCTGGCTCAATAGCAGCCATCGTGGAAATTCGCGGCACAGGCCCGGCGGCCCAGACAACTGCATTCTCCCGGCGCGCAGCTCGTCCTTCATCGGGCGAATTCCGCGCCACACATCAGCCAGGCTGCGCACGCCGGTCGACAGTCGCACGGTCGTTTCGTAGCCGGGGTCCTTCAGGCATACCTCCACTTCGCCGTCGCGATGCATCAGCCAGTAGCGCCGCTGTCTGGATGGCGCATCCACGAATTCGATTTCGATCACCGTTCTGCCGGGCGGCATGAGCTCCGTGTTCAGTCGCCGATGTATCGTCCACAACATCCAGCCGGGGTCGAGATCCTTCCGCCTGATGTCGCGCGCCCAACGCTGGCCCCACTCGCCGATCGACATCAGGATGGGTTGCAACGCAAGGCCACCGCGCGTCAGTAGATAGTCCGACGCGCCACCCGCACCGGCAGACCGCCGCTCGACGAGTCCGGCATTCTCCAGGGACTCGAGCCGCTGCTTGAGCAACGTCGGCGACAGCCGCGGCACTCCGCGGCGTATTTCGTTGAAGCGCCGGGAGCCGTTCAGCAGCTCGCGCACGACGAGCAGCGTCCATCGTTCCGCCAGCACCTCGGATGCCAGCGCGACGGGACAGAACTGTCCGTATTCCTGACGCAGGCCCTAGCTTGCTGTCGCGGACTTGCGCGAAGCAAGTCCAGGCCGATCCAGTTTTGTGACTAGTCAGGCGCCGTGCGGCGCGCATGCGGCCGTAGCGCATCGACCTGAGACCAACTCCGCTTTGTAGGCGCGCCCTACATGAGCAACCGCGCGCGCGCCTCGGACGGGGTTACGAGCGCCCCATCCTTACGTCATCGTTTGCCGACAGCCTCTGAACGAATGCCAGCCGGGACTGCCTTACCGAGTAAGGTTATTCGTTCAGGGATCGTTCAGAGGCTGCTCGTATGATGAACACCATGTCACTCATCTCATTTCGGGGCGCATCTCGGGCAATCGCGACTTTTTCGCTCTGCCTCGTGTTTGGTCTGGCTCGCGGTCAGGAGAACGCGCCGCTCGATGCGGACCCTCCGGATCGCGCCGCCCGCCTCAGCTTCGTGCAGGGGGATGTGTCCCTGCAGCCAGCTGGTGAGGACGAATGGGCGGACGCGATCGTCAATCGTCCGCTGACCACCGGAGACAAGCTGTGGACCGATCAAGGTGCACGGGCCGAAATCTATGTCGGTCAGGCCGCCGTCCGCCTCGGCAGCGACACGGGTTTCTCGTTCCTGAACGTCGACGACGACACAATCCAGATGCGTGTGACCGCGGGCGTCATCAACGTGCACGTGCGTGCGCTCGACAGCAACGATCAGATCGAAATCGACACGCCGAATCTCGCGTTGTCGCTCCTGCGTCCCGGCGACTATCGCGTCGAAGTGAACGACGCGGGCGACACCACCGTCGTGAAAGTCAGCGAAGGCGAGGCTGAGGCGAGCGGCGGCTCGCAGAACGTGATCGTGCATGCCCAACAGGCCGCCACGTTCACCGGCGATGAACAACCCGCCGCGCAGTTCGCCTCGCTGGGCGCGCCGGACGAATTCGATTCCTGGAGTCTCGAGCGCGAGCGGCGCGACGACCAGGCAGCGTCTTCTCGGACTGCGCAGTACGTGGCGCCCGATGTCACGGGATACCAGGACCTCGATGACAACGGTACGTGGAGCTCGGACGACGAGTACGGATACGTATGGACCCCGACGCGTGTCGCGGTGGACTGGTCGCCTTACCGCGACGGCCGCTGGGTGTGGGTCGCGCCCTGGGGTTGGACGTGGATCGACGATGCGCCGTGGGGCTACGCGCCGTTTCACTACGGTAGATGGGCGCACGTTCGCAATCGCTGGTGCTGGGTGCCGGGGCCGCGTCATGTGCGCGCGGTGTATGCGCCTGCGCTGGTCGGATGGGTTGGCTCGCCTGGTGTCAGCGTCTCGGTCTCAGTCGGCGGCGGCGGAGTCGGCTGGTTTCCGCTCGGACCGCGCGAAGTGTATGTGCCGGCGCGCCGCTACAGCCACCGCTACGTCGAACGCGTGAACGTCTCCAATACGGTGATCGTGAATCGCACGTACATCACCAACGTGTACAACAACCGGGAAAGGAATGTGACCTACCGGAATCGCGCAGTGCCGGGCGCCGTGACGACGGTATCGCGCACGACCTTCACGTCGGCGCAGCGCGTGCGCGGCCGCCAGATTCGCGTCGATGAGCGAGAGATCTCTCGCACGACCGCAGTCGCTCCGCGCATTGAACCCGTTCGCGAAAGCAGATTGGGTGCGGGTGAGGCGCGCAGAAACGTGCGTGTGCCGCCGCAAACTGTCGTGAACCGCCAGGTCATCGTGAAACGCAGCCCGCCGCCATCGGCGGCGCATTTCGCGCGGAACGTCGGTAAACCCGATACGAAGCGCGAACAGCCGGATCGGCAAAGTCGCCCGCAGGATCGCGCCGATCGCAACGAGGTCCCCAACCGCGCCCGCCCGAACGCCGGTGGCGATGCCACCGCGCGACCTGAGGTCGATCGCAACGCTGCGCAGACGCCCGAGCGCCGTGGTGAGCGCGTTGAACGCAACGCAAACACTGTGCCGAACTCACGGGACGTCCGGCCGCCGCAAGACAGGCCGCGGATGGATCGCCCGGCGCGCGCAGATCAGCCGCAGGTGGACGAGGCCGCACGCCGCGCCCAGCAGTCACAACAGCAAGAGGATCGACTGCAACAGCAGCGCCAGCAACAGGAACGGCGACAGGCCGAAGTACAGCAGCGGGGACAGCGCGAGCAGGAGCCGCGACAGCAGGCAGAACCACAGCAGCCGGAGCAGCGCGAGCAGCAGCAGCGGCAACAGGCTGAGCAACAGCAGCGGGGCCAGCGTGAGCAGCAGCAGCGGCAACAGGCCGAACAACAGCAGCGGGGCCAGCGTGAGCAGCAGCAGCAGCGGCAACTGCAAGAGCGCGAGCGCGCCGCGGGACAGCAACGGGATCAGGAGCAGCAACGCGCCGCCGCTCAGCAAGCCCAGCAGCGCGAGCGTGTCGCCGAACGTCAGAACGCCGAGCGTCCACCGGCCGAGCGTCCACAAACCGAGCGTCAGAATCGCCCTGAGCCGCAAAAGCCGGCTGAAAACAAACCGCAGCCGCAGAAGCAGCCGGACCGCAAAGATCGGCGCCAGCAGGACGATCAGAGAAACTGAGGTTACGCGTCCGACGTACGCGCAGACGCATGCTTGCACGTTGCGTCAGCGGCAATCCCGGCAATTTGCACACCTGCCGGCAGGCTCCGCACGCCACCATGTCTCTCCTTAGGTAGACGCGGCAAATCACGGTTTTTCGGCAGAATGTCGACATGGCTCAAACCACCGTTGCCAGCGCCGCAGGCACGACGCCCGCGCTCTCGCCTGGAACAACAGGCGGCGGAGGTTATGCGGCGGCGATTGCCGCGTTCGTCATCTGGGGCCTGTTTCCACTCTATCTAATAGGCCTGATGAACGTATCGGCGATGCAGATCACCGCGCATCGCGTTGTCTGGTCTTGTGTGTTCGTGCTCGGGTGGCTCACCCTCAGACAAGAGCTTGGGCAACTGTGGGCCGCCGTGACGCGCAAGGGCGTCTTGATACGGCTGGCCGCCAGCGCGTTCTTCATCGCCGTCAATTGGCTCGGGTTCGCGTGGGCGGTCAATCACGGCCACGTACTCGAAGTGAGCCTCGCGTACTTCATGGGTCCGCTGCTCAACATCCTGCTGGGCACCTTCGTGCTGTCGGAACGGCTGGATCGCACGCAGTGGATAGCCGTCGGTTTTGCCGCTGCCGGAGTTGCGTATCTCACATTCGTCGCAGGCCACACTCCATGGATCGCGCTCATGGTCGGAAGCTCTTTTGCGTTCTATGGACTGATTCGCAAGACGGTGAGCATCGACGCTCTACCCGGGCTGGCGATTGAAACGATTCTGCTCACACCGTTTGCCGCCGGATATCTGATTTGGTGCGAGGTCCACGGAATGGGCACGCTCGGCCGTATGAGCGGACCGGTCGATGCCCTGCTCCTCCTCGGCGGAATCATCACCTCGGTTCCGCTGTTCCTCTTTGCTTACGGTGCACGACGGGTTCCGTTTTCGACGATCGGCGTGCTCCAGTTCATTACCCCGTCCATGCAGCTGGTGTGTGGCCTGGTCGTATTCGGAGAGCCCTTCGAATCCGCGCGCGCAACCGGCTTCGTGCTCATCTGGGTGGGGCTGCTGATCTACGCGGGAAATGCGCTGTGGCGGGCACGGTCGTTCAGGCCTGCCACGACGTAGCGCGGGCGTTACGACATCAAACGACTCGGGCGGTGACGATCCAGGCGCGCGAGTCGAATAGCACTCCGCTCTCGGTGAGATGGCCATCGAGCATCCCGCGGAGTTGATCGAGAACGCGTTCTTCCGCGTCGCCATCCAGGTTGGCGAGCATGTCCTTCGTATTCTTGAAACTGCACACGATTTCGCATGCCGTGTCCACGTCCGGCCCGTAGTACACAGGCTCGTGCACTTCGGTAAAGCTGACATCACGGAAGCCTGTCTTGTGTAGAATCGTTTCCACGACCAACGTATCGGCAAGCGAGAAAGGTTCCCGCCAAAAAGAGGTCGCGGAAACCACGTGATCGGGGACCGTCAGTGCCTCAGGAATCGCATTCGCCCATTCGTTACGCTCGGAACTCTGCCACACCATCATCACCAGGCGCGCACCGGGCTTCGAGGCATGCGCAAGGTTTGCGAACGCGGCAACCGGGTCCGCAAAGAACATCGTGCCGAACCGGCTGATGAGCAGGTCGAAATGCGCTGGCTGAAATCGATGGACTTGCGCGTCGCCCAGCTCGTAAGCGATGTTCTTTAGGTCGGCCCTCAGCGTCAGACGACGGGCGCGTTCAAGCATTTGTTCGGAGATGTCCACGCCGAGCACGCTGCCGAATGAAGCTGCGCGCGCCGCATCACGCGTGGTCTGCCCCGCTCCGCAGCCGACATCCAACACTCGATCGGTCGGTTTGATATCCGTGGCCGCGCGCAAGTGCGCGTTGTGGCGACGAAGCTCGGCGTCATAGTGATCGGCAATTGTAAGTACAGACATGGGCAATCCCGGTTCATAAGAATCTGGTCCACCACGCACGTGTGCGCGCCTTGACGCGTGCAAAGCCGCGGCACGGAAAATAGAGAATCGCGAGCGTGACCGCCGTAGCCAGATACACCGCAGGCAGTCCGAAACCGTACGTCGGCGGCGACCCAGCCGGAAAATCGCCGTTCCAACCCAGCCATTCGTGAGGCTGACCGCTGATCAGCGCCGTCAACAGTGCGAGCGTGTGCAGCACGAACAAGTGGAGCACGTAAAACATCATCGGCACCAGTCCAAACGTGCGCACCACCGCACCGAGCGGCCCGAGTGGACGCCCGCCGTCGTAGCGCTGGAAAATCGCCAGCACGAGCGCGCACACACCCAGCGTCATGAGCAGGTATTGCAGCGAGGGCGGATACTTCTCCACATTGAAAAAGCCGATGACTGCGTAGTCGATGCTCGCGCCCGACGGAAGGACGAAGTCACCCATCGCGCCGCCGATGGACGGTTGCGAGGGATTTCCATACACATTCGTCAGGCGCAGCACGACGAACAGCGCAAGCATTGCAACGCCTGCGATCAAGAGCATTCGCCTGCGAGCGCCGACGTCCTTGGCGAATAGCGGACCTACGCCATAACCCAGCGCAGCAACGCCGATCCATGGGATCAGCGGGAACAGCACGACGAACTCGCCGTCCCACGGAAGCTGCGCGCTCCACGGCGCGTGCAACAGGCTCCAGATCCAGCCAGCGCTCCCGAAGTCGGCTGCTCGCAGCGGATCGAGCAGGTTGTGCGCAGCGATCATCGCGATTCCGATCACCAGGGCGACAATGTTCGGCGCGAGCGACAGCACGCCCACGAAGATCATGGCCCACCCCAGGCACCAGATGACGCCGGCGATGCCGTGGCCCGGGTTGAAGCTCCACGCGAAACCCACCACGGTGAGCTCGAGCACGATCAACCAGGCGCCGCGCAAAACGGCCAATAGCGCCGTCGATCCGGTAGTCGCACGGCTGCGTGACAGGTGGATCGACAGTCCCGTGAGAAAGAAAAACGCCGGCGCACACAGGTGCGTGACCCAGCGGGTGGCGAACAGTGGCAAGTTGGTCGCCGTCATGTCCTCCGGCGAGACGTGGGCGCCGGAGAAGTAGTAGCGTGCGTGATCCAGCGCCATCAGCATCATTACAAGACCGCGCAGCACATCGATCGACACGAGCCGGCCACGCCCCAGCATTGCCGCGGCTGGTACGTTGCTCATGGCTACAGTGTCCCGCTCGCCGGCTTTTCTCTATCCACCCTGCGCCCGCCGCGCGTCCACGCGTCGATCCCACCCGCGAGTGGCCTCACCCTTGCAAAGCCCTTGTCCTTCAAGCGTCGCGCCACGACCGCAGCGCTGGCGTCGTTCGGACAGTCGCAATAGACGACCACCACCGCGCCGGCATCGAGCTGCAGCCCATCGAGGTCCACGGAGTGGATGCTCCCCGGGATCCATCCTGTGTGCGCACGACGTTCCGCCGATCGCACGTCGAGAATCGTGAGTGCTATCTGCTCCCGCATGAGCGCTTCCAGCTCCTCCGGCGTGAGCCGGGCCATCCGGATCTGCAGCAGGAACTGGCGGCGCTGGTGCCACTTGACTGCAATGAACAGCGCCACCGCCAGCGCGAGCAGCAGGAGCGCGTAGTTTCCGAGCTGCTCCAGGGTCAACAGCACCGCGCCGACTGCGTCGTGAAAGATCGCGCCGATCGCAACGGCTCCTGCCGCCCACAGTGCCGCACCAATGCCGTCATAGACGACGAATCGCGCGACGTGGATGCGTGATTCGCCTGCCAATGTCGTGGCAACTGCCGCGAGCCCCGGAACGTACTTCGCGAAGATGAGCGACTTCGCCCCCCAGCGGCCGTAGATCTCTCGGGTTGCACCGACGCACGAATCAGGCGACAGCGAGATCTTGCACATCAGCCGGATCATCGTCGCCCCGAAGCGCTTGCCGCACACGTACCACAGCACATCCGCCAGCACCGCGGCGAGGATCGCAACGAACAGGATCGGCGCCAACGACCCTCCCCGATCGACCTCCAGGGCGGAGGTCACGATGATGGGTGGATAGGCAGGGGTCGGCAGACCGCCTTGGTCGAGCAGCACGCAGACGAATACGACCCACAGGCCGTAAGCCTCAATGAATTGCAGCAAGGCTTCCATCGGGCAATTGTGCACCTGCCGGATGAAAAGAGGTTCATTCCGGCTCCGCCGGGAATTGCACGTACGCCCGAACCGGAAACGTGGCGCCGCCTCGCCACGCAATCGGCACCGCATGCAGCCGGCCGCCGTCCCGCGGGAGCGCGGCGAGATTGGTCATATGCTCACAAATCGGGATGCCGGCACCTAGCAGGATGGTGTGGGCCGGCCGGGCGAGGTCGCCCATGTCGTCTATGTTCACGGAGTCGATGCCGACGAAGGCGGCACCCGAACGCACGAGCAGTTCGCAGGCGTCCGCGGTAAGAAATGGATTCTCCCGCCCATAGCGCTCTGTGCGCCAATGCTGACTGAAGTCCGTGCGCACCAGCACTGCAGCCCCCCGCAGGTCTGCATCCTGGAAGAGCTCCCGACCCACGGCACGTCCGGATGTTCGGGCGTCGAAGACGCGAACCGGCACGTGGGCCACGCGCTCGAGGGGCAATCCCGCCAGGTCCGTTGCTCCGCGATGTCGATGCAATGGGGAATCGACGTAGGTACCCGTGTTGCCGCACAGATGCAGGGAGGCGATCAGGAACTCCGACTTGTTCTGATAGCGGGCCCGCGAACTGTCGTGATCAACAATGATTTCGACCTCAGGCACCGGCAACCCTGGGTAGGTCACCATGCGCGGCTCGATGACGTGACTGATCTCCACGAAACGTGGCGCAGTTCGTGACATGTGTGTTTCCTTCCTGTCGTTGCTCGTAAAACCAGGCACAGACGCTGCGGCGGACATGCCGATCAACAGCGAACGTCGTGTCATGCCGCCGCATGATGTCCGGGCCTCTTTCATGGCGGGCAATCTAAAACGCAGCCGTGGAAACAAGCGTGGGAAGCTACCTGAGCCCGCTCAGCAATCGATGGAAGCGTGGCTCGCGGCGCAGGTTGAAATAGTCTGGATCGTTCTCCACCCAATCGCGCTTTCCGCAACCTCGAGAGAACGCACTCTCGAGCAGACCCAGCGCTTCATCCCGCTGGTCCAGCCTCGAGTGCACGCAGGCGATGTTGACCAGTGCACTCGTGTCATCGGGGTAAAGTTTGAGCGCCCGCCGCGACCATTCCAGAGCGCGCTCCGTCTGACCATCGTCGATGAGCGCGCCAGCTCCCAGGGAAAGCGCGCGGCCGTCTTGCGGATTGAGTGCGAGAACCTGTTCGGCGCGACGGATTCCCATTCTTACAGCCTCACGCGCGGCGTCTTCGCGACCCAGGGCGCGCATCGCGGTTCCGAGCAGCATCGGACTCTGAAAGTCCTCCTGGCGTAGCTGCGTCGCCGCATCAAACAGTTCGGCCGCGCGCGTCATGTCGCCACGCGCGAAGGCAGTCCGTGCAAAGAAGTAGTAAGCCTCGAACAGGTATGGGTTGATGCGAATCGCTGCCTCGAATTCGCCAATGGCTTCGTCATGGTTCTTCGAAAGCGATCGCGCAAGACCTCGTGCGAAGTGCGCCTCGGCAAGCTGCGGCGCGGTTTCGAGCGCCCGCCGGCTCGCCTGCTCCGCATGAGCGAGACTGACCTTTCCGGGATCGAACCACTCCGCGAGGCAACTGTGCACGATCGCAAGACCAGCCCACGCCGGACCGTAGTGCGCGTCGAGCTCGATGGCTCGAACGAACAACTTCCGGCTCGCGTCCAGCCCTCGCTGCATCATGCGAGCGAGCTGCTGGCGTCCCTGCAGGAAGCAGTCATACGCATCCTCGCTCTCGCGGTCGGTGGACTCGAAGGAGACAGGCGCGGTTCTCTCCGCTGTTGCCGCGTGCCACGCCTTACCGAGGGGAGCGCTGTCGAGACCCTCGGCGCCGAAGAGTCTGATCGACGCCGCGAGATGCTCTTTTCCCTCGTGAAAACGAGCGCGACGCACAAGTGCGCGCAACAGGTGCTCGTGCGCACGAACGTCGAACGGCGCGAGCTCGAGCCACTTCTCGACATGCCCGAAACATTCGGCTTCCGGAGCGCTCGCGACGAGGCGATGGAGCAACTCGACTCGCCAGGCGTGGAAGCGGCGCCGTTGCGCGAGCAGCCAGCCCGTGAAACCCGGGCAGCGCTCGAGCTCTATCCCTTCGAGGAGATCGCCGTTGAACAGCGTCAGTAGCGCCCGCACCGGCTCCGGCGCCAGCGTGGCGAAACCAGTTCGGGCAGCGCGTTGTATTTCAAGGGCGTCGACGAAACTGTCCGTGAGATCGATCCGAATGGAATCTTCGCTGCAACGGACGCGCTTCGCTCCAACGATCCCGCGCAACTTGCTCAGATACCAGCGCAGCTCACCACGCGCATCGGCGGCAGTGTCGAACAACAACGCGCAGAGCCGGCTTCGCGGTGTGGCACGCGGCGTCAACGCGAGATACACGAGAAGGGCCCGCGCCTTTCGCGATGCCGGCAACGCGACCGCGCGGCCGTCCTGCGATACGGCCAGCGTTCCAAGCATGCACAACTGAAAGCCGCCGGCCACTTCAGAATCTCCTGTGGTACTGCCGGAGAATAAAAGTGAAGGCGCTCGCAAGTCCCGGGAGAATGCCGGGATTTCTCCGGAATGACGGTCGACTTCCTGCTTTGACGGAGTAAACAAGGTGCGTGACAAGGCGCCCGTGCGTTTGACGGTGCTGACGCTCGACGGCAAAGGCGACATCACCGGGATGACTGTCGTCGTACCGCCCGAGCAAGTGGCGAAGTGAGGTGCGCCCGGGCGAACTACCGGCAATGCGCCAGGCTCAGGTCGACCAGCACGGGAAAGTGATCCGACGGCACGCGGCCTTCGATGACCTGCGAAAACACTGCGTACCTTTCCACGTCGATTCGACTGCCTAACAAAATGTGGTCGATGACCCTGGACTCGGTTGGCGATGTCTTGAACTCGTTGAATGTCCCTGTTGGTCCGAATGGCGCCGACTTCGACACTGCGCGCGCATCGCGAAGCTCCAGCGGGCCCTGTGTCATGACCCGCATCTGCTCGCTGTCAATCTCCGAATTGAAGTCTCCAAACACCAGGACTTTCTCGCAACGCCGCGCATTCGCTTCGACCCAACGCAACATCTGCGCGGCCGATTGCTGGCGCGCGACGACCCCGATGTGATCCCAGTGCGTATTGACTGCGAGCACGACTTGCCGGGTGCTGCGCATTCGTAGACGCACCCACGTGACGATGCGTGGATAGGCCGCATCCCAACCCTTCGAGGGCACTTCCGGCGTCGGCGAAAGCCAGAACATGCCGCCTGCGAGAAAATCGAACCGGCTCTTGTCGTACCCCACGGGCGAGGCCTCGCCCTTCTCTTTGCCATCGTCGCGTCCGCCACCGAACAATCGATACTGCGGCAGTTCCGCGGCGAGATCGGCCTTCTGGTTGGGCAGGACTTCCTGCATCCCGAAGATATCCGGGCGCAGCCACAGGACCTGCGCCGCGACCCAATGGCTTCGATTCGTCCACGCGTTGACGCCATCGGAGGCCAGATCGAGGCGAATGTTGTAGGTCATCAATCGAAGGCCCGCTGGCTCCGTCGCCGGTGCCGCGCCCGCGAGCACCGAGAACATCGTTGCAATGGCAACCAACAGCTGTTTCATGCGGAAGTTCCGGCGCACTTCAGTGACCGCTTTCGGTCTTGATGGACCAGGTCATCGTGGCCACTGACCCGGCGTCGAGGGTGGCGGAAAACGAGTCTGTGCCCGTTACGACTGAAAACGCGCGTCGCTCCGCCGCCGTATTGAGAACGATTAATACCGCCGGGCCCTTCGCGTTGCGAAACGCCGCCGTTTCCAGGCCGTCAACTCCGGTTTCGGATTCGATGCGGCGCGCGCCTGGCTTGACGAAGCGACTCGCGTGACCGAGCACGTAGTACTCGACGTTGCGCGTCACTGCCCCGCTCTTGCTGTTGACGGTGACGACTCCGCGGCAATCGCCGCAACCGCCCAGGTGCGGACCGCTGGCTTCGTCCAGCGCCAGGTTCCAGAGGATCGTGCCGCGACCCCAATTGCGCACGTTGCCGATCACGAGATTCTGCGTCATCCACGACAGCGTCTCGCTCCACTTCGGCGCCCAGTTGCCTCCGGAACATTCCGTCATCCAGGTCTCGGTGTCCGGAAACTTCTGATGTATTTCCGATTGAGCGCTGACATCGCCGCCATAACAATGCCAGGCAATGCCCGCGACATACTGGCGCGCGCGCGAATCCGCCAGCACCGCGAGCGGCGACTGCGGCTGATCCCAGTTGTGGTCCCAATCGAGGAGCTTCACCTGCGGCCATTTCTTCGCGAGCATGGGGCCGAGATGCACGCTGATGAACGCGGCGCGCTCAGCGGGTTCCATGCGCATTCCCGGGTAGTCAGACGGCTCGAAGTGCGGTTCGTTCTGCATCGTGATTGCATACACCGGCACGCCCTCGGCCTTGAACGCAGACAGCGTCCTGTCGAAATACCGCGCGTAAGCATCGTAGTTGCGGGGTTCGAGCTTTCCTTTGATGAGACTGCCGCCAGTTTTCATCCAGGCCGGCGCGCTCCAGGGTGAAGCGAACACTTTCAACGAAGCATTGATCTTTCTCGCTTGACGCACGAGCGGCAGGACATCGACGCGTGCGCGTTCGATCGAAAACCTGCTGAGATCTGGATCCGACTGACCAGCGGGCATGTCGTCGAAGCTGTAGTGTTCCCGGGAAAAATCACTGGCGCCGATCGGCACTCTCGTCAGGCTCAAGCCCAGTCCCGTTTCGGGATCGAACAATTCGCGCAATAGCGCATCCCGCTGGGTTGCGTTCATGCGTCGTTGGATCAGCCACGCGGAGCTGTCGGTGAAGGAGGCGCCGAATCCTTCGATCGTTTGAAATTGGCGAGCAGGGTCGACATGAATCTGCAATCCACGGGACGCTTTGGCATTCGATGGAATTGGCGCGAGGCTCGCGAGGCGTTGCTTGCCATCTGCACTCGAGACCCAGATGTGCGCGACCGCCTTGGAGGTGGCGGGAGCGTCAGCAGCAAGACAGGCAGAACTTGCGGCCAGCAGGAGGCAAACCGCCAGGCGGCGCGTCCAGCGCCGCGCGCCGCCAAAGACCGGCCCGATTGAGACTCGCTGCGAAGTTCCCGGAATTTGCATGTTGGGACGATAACGCCAGAACGGACCGACGTCGCGCCCGGTTAGCCTGTTTCCGCGGAACGCGGCGAATGAGCTGCGCTAGGTTCGGCGTCGCACAGAGTGTCAACGAACGTCAGCGTAGGCTGACAGTTGTGCTACACGAATTTCTTACGGCCAACAGGCCCGAGTTGATCAATCGATGCCGTCTCAAGGTCACCAAGAGAGTTGCACCCGAGATTCGCGCCGTTGAGCTCGACTACGGAATACCGAGCTTCCTGGATCAGCTCATCAAAACTCTGCAAGTCGAGCAGACGTCTGAGCCCCTGCGGAGTCGAAGAATTTCCGGCCCCTCCGGCGGCGGACCCGCTGCCTCCGAGATCGCGGTCACGGCGGCGTTACATGGGCGTGAGTTGTCACATCAGGGCTTTACCGTTGACCAGGTCGTTCATGACTACGGCGATCTGTGCCAGGAAATAACGGGCCTGGCGGCCGAACGTGGCGTGCCGATCGAGATAGACGAATTTCGGACGCTCAACCGCTGTCTCGACAACGGCATCGCCGACGCCGTTACGGAGTATGTTTTTCAGCGCGATGCCTTGCTGGAGAACAAGAACGTCAACGCTTTGAATGAACAGCTCGGAATCCTCGCGCACGAATTGCGCAATCATGTTCACACGGCGACGCTTGCCGTCCTGGCCATCAAAGCGGGAAATGTTGGAACAACCGGAGCGACGGCAGCCCTGCTCGACCGGTCCCTGATTGGCATGCGCAATCTCATAGATCGGTCGCTCGCCGGCGTGCGCCTGACAGCCGGCATGCCTTCACGCGTCCAATTGATCTCCCTGGCCGATTTCATTGCCGACGTAAAGATATCGGCCTCTCTCGACATGCTGACTCGAGAGTGCACATTTACGGTTGGCGACGTTGACCGCGAACTTGCACTCGATGTCGACCGGGAAATCCTTTTGTCAGCGGTCGGGAACCTCCTGCAAAACGCATTCAAGTTCACGCAGCGTCACACCGAAGTCACTTTGAACGCCTACGCCACCTCGGATCGGATCCGGATCGACGTCGAGGATCATTGCGGCGGCCTGCCTCCAGGAGCTGCAGAAGAAATGTTTCTGCCGTTCAAGCAGAACGGAGAGGATCGATCTGGCCTGGGACTTGGACTGACAATCTGTCGGCGCGGCGTGGAAGCCAACAATGGAGTCCTCCACGTCCGCGACCTGCCAAATTCGGGATGCGTTTTCACGATTGATCTGCCTCGACACTCGCTGGCATAAATAGCGGGCTTTCGCACTTCCCAGGATGGCCCGGCGCACAATTAATACTGCGCGGCCACTGGGGCAGGCAAAATTGCGCTCCCGTGTGCGGTCACAGGAGCGCCAGAAGAATGTCTCGATCCTTTTTTTTCTCCGTCGCATCGCTCCTGTTGCTCGCCAATGCGCCGTCCTGGGCATGGGGTGAACTCGGGCACCGGCTCGTGGGCGAGTTGGCCCAGCGACAACTGACACCGGAAGCGAATGCGCGGGTTCACGAGCTCTTGCGAACCGAACCAGTGCCGGCACTGGCCGGGGTTGCGATGTGGGCCGACCAGCTGCGCGCATCCGACCCCGAGCGTTTCAAGGCAACCGCCGCCTGGCACTACGTGAACATTCACGACACGTCTTGCCGATTCGTGGGGTCACGCGACTGTCCGGACGGCGCCTGTGTTCTCGGGGCGATCGACGCGCAGAGTCGACTGTTAGGCGACCCCGCGCAGCCTGTCGAAGTGCGCCGCGACGCGCTCAAGTTCATCGTGCATTTCGTGGGAGACGTGCACCAGCCCGTGCATTCGAGCAACCGCCCGGACAAAGGCGGGAATGAATTTCAGATTTCGCTGCGCACGGATATTCCGCCCGAGGAGTACGCGCGCGAGCGGTACAAGAACGGGATCATGAGCACGAATCTGCACGCGGTGTGGGATTACTACGTGCTGGCCTCGGCCAAACTGACGCTCGGCGACTATGCCGATCGTCTGGCGGCTGCATCGCGATCTGCCACGCCCCAAAGCAGCCCTGCAGAGTGGGCCAGGGATTCCTGCGAGCTCATCGATCGGCGTGCACTCTATCCGCACTCCCACAAGATGAATGCAAAGTACCTGAATGCGATGCGTCCGCTGGCGGAGCAACGAGTTGGGCAGGCGGCGGATCGACTGGCGCGGCTGCTCAACGAGATGTTCGCCTCGCATTGAAGCTCATGCGATGGCGCTCGGACGGCTGGACACCGTTTCGTACCAGCGTTTCAGCGCCGTTTGATCCACGCCCGCAGACAGCTCGAGCGCCTTGGCGAAGTCCAGTGTCACCAGTGCGGTGATGTCGGCGGCGGAGAACTGCTCGCCGGAGACGAAGGGCACCTGCGTCAGCCTCTCGTTCAGATCGGCGAAGAAATCCTTCACGCGCAGCACGCTGCGCTCGATCAGCGCCGGAATCTGCTCGTAGTCGTGCGGGCCGGCGATGGCGCGGCCCTTGAGCCCCGCAACCTTGTTGCGCACGCCCTCCATCACGGCTGCGAAACCTTCGAGCTCTGCGCGCCGCTCCCACATCGCGATCAAGCCCTTCTCCCTGGGCGTGACGCCTAACAAAGGCTTTTCGGGAAATGCCTCGTCGAGATAGCGCATGATCGCCGGCACCTCGCCGATCGCGGTGCCATCGTCGAGCACCAAGGTCGGTACCACGCGGCGCGAGTTGATCGCCCGATAGGCCTCCGAGTGCTGCTCCTTCTTGCTGAGGTCGATCGCGACAAGCGGAACTTTCAGGCCTTTCTCGGCCAGCAGAATCCGCACGCGCCGTGAATTCGGCGAGGCGGGCGAGTGATAGAGCTTCAACGTCTCGGGACTCATGACGCCAACCCGGACAGGAACATCGAGACATGGCGGACGAATAGTTCGGGATATTGGTGCTGCGCGCCGTGATTGGAGTCGGGGTAGATGATCAGCTGCGCATTCGGGATGTTCTGCTCCATGATGAAGGAGTTGACGGTAGGCATGATCACGTCGTTGCTGCCGTTCACGACGAGTGTTGGCTGCTTGATCGTCTGTAGATAGCCGTAGGACCCCTCTCGCTGGGCGCTCCACATCTCCATCGCTTCGATCTGGGCGGGCGCGACCTGGTCGTTCACCTCGGGATCGCGCCCCGCCTGACGAAGATGCGTGCGCTTCAAGAACTCCTTTCCCGCCGCCTGGCCTGCTGCGGACGGACTGAACTGGACCGCGAGCCAGACATGCTCGGGCGGATCATAGGCGGCGCCGAAAATCCGCTTTGCGACCTGGGTCAGCGACTCCATTCCCTGACCGCCGCGCGGACCGGTGCCCACCAGAATCAATTTGCGGACCAGATCGCGCGCCTGCAGCGTGATCTCCTGCGCGACCATGCCGCCAATCGAAAAGCCGAGCACATCCGTCTGGTTCAAACCCAGCGCCCGGATGAAGGCGACCGCATTGGCGCCCATCTCCTCGAACGTGGTCGGGACCTCGCCTGTGCTGCTGGAGACGCCTGCGTTGTTGAACAAGATCACTTCGCGGTCGCGGGCCAAGCCATCCGTCACCGCCGGGTCCCAGTAATCCATGGTGCCCGTGTAATGCTGGTTGAAAACGATCGGTACGCTGCCAGCCTTGCCGAAGCGGCGATACGCGAAGCGAATTCCGTTGGCTTCCACGAACTGGGTGGGCGCAGTCTGGTGATTGTGCTGAGTCATTGAGATTCCCCTGCTAGTTAGCGGGTCTTGCCGCCATCGACATTGAGGACATGGCCGGTGATGTATGAAGCTTCATCCGACGCGATGAAGACGATCGCGCTGGCAAGTTCCTCGGAGAGGCCGAGGCGAGCCATCGGAACAGTCGTCACCAGAGCCGCCTTGTTCTCCGGCGTCCTGGTAAAACGGGTCAACATGCCTGTGTCCGTAGGACCAGGCGCCACGACGTTCACCCGGATGCCGGATTTGGCGAGCTCGAGCGCCACCGACTTGGTGATGCCTTCGACGGCGTGCTTGCTGCCGACATACACGGAGGCGCCCGCCGCACCTTCGTGCCCGTAGGTCGACGAGATGTTGACGATGCTGCCGCTGCCCTGATCCTTCATGACGCGCACTTCGTGCTTCATGCTCAAGATCACACCGAGAACATTCGTGTCGAACGTCGCGGCATAGCTCTCGGCGGTCTGGTCAGTGATCGGGCCGACCTGGCCTTCGGTGCCGGCGTTGTTCACCGCGACATCGAGTCGGCCAAACCGCTCGACCGTCTTGTCTACGAGAGCGCGGACTTCATCTTCCTTGCGGACGTCGGTGTTGATGAACTCGGCCTCCGATCCGAAGGAGCGCAGCTCTTTGGCGAGCGCCTTGCCGGCTTCGTCACGCCGACCGGCGATGACCACCTTCGCGCCTTTCTTGGAAAATGCGACCGCGGCGGAACGACCGATGCCTGTGAGGGCTCCCGTGATCAATACGACTGGCTTGTTCATTGCGAAACTCCAAATACAGATTAGTGCGAATAACTTCTTCAATAACAGGGATTACCCTGCCTGCATGGCTGCCACCGTAGGCCTCCGTAGCGCGCATGAAAAAGACTTTGTAAGCTGGCGGCATACTTCCCAGGCATGAAACTGCGATGGAGCTGAGGCATTTGCGTTATTTCGTAGCGGTGGTCGAGGAAGGCAGCCTGACGACCGCCGCCGCGCTGCGGCTGCACACTTCTCAGCCTTCGCTGAGCCGGCAGATTCGCGACCTGGAGTACCAGGTCGGGGCCGAGCTGCTGACCCGCAGTGTCCGCGGCGTCGAGCTAACTACCGCGGGTAGAGCCTTTCTCAGCCATGCCCGGCTGGCGCTCGCGCAGGTCGATGCCGCGGTGGAAGCGGCCCGCAAGGCCGCGCAGCCTGCAAAAAAGACATTCGCCATCGGCTTCCAGACCGGCCACGAGATGACCTGGCTGCCGCGCGCCATGCACGCGCTGCGCGACGAACTGAAGAACATCGACGTCACGGTCTCCAGCGACTATTCGCCGGATCTCGCGGAGGCGCTGCTGCGCGGCCGGCTGGACGTCGCGCTTCTGCGCGTCGAGCCGAACTACGATCTGGCCTACGAGGTCGTGGATCACGAACCGCTGATCGTCTTGATGCCGAGCGATCATCCCCTCACCGAACGTGCGGCAATTCATCCGCGCGATTTCGTCGGCGAGGTCTTCATCGGCGGTTCGAAGAAGGCCGCGGTATTGCGCGCCGTGACCGAGGACTATCTAGGCCGCTGCGGGCTCGACATCAAACTCAATCACGGGGTGGACAACATCTCGATGGCCATGTCCCTGGTTGCGTCAATGCGCGGATTGGCCCTCATGCCGGCTTATGCCAAGAATTTGCTGCCGTGGTTCGTGGTCAGCCGGCCCCTCGAAGGTGAAGCTCCGACGATTGACCTGGCCGTGGGTTACAGCAAGGCAAACACGTCGCCCATTCTCAAGCTGTTCCTTTCCAAGCTCGAGGAATTGCGAGCGCCCCTGCCCCTCCCTTGAGCTAACTAGCGGCCTTTGCCGCTACTTACGCCGTGGTGTATTTGCGCCGCTTCTCCGCGATTTCCGCGCTGGCCCGCTCAATGGCCTCGACTTCCGTAGCTTTGAGCAGCCCGTCGATGACGCGCGCCAGATGTTCTCGCATCGCCGTCCGCGCACCATTGGAATCTCCGCGCTTGAGCGCGTCGACCACCTTGGTGTGCTCGTCAATTCGAGGCTTGACGCCCATCGCCCTGACTTTCTGGCTCAAGAGCTTGTACTGGGGGGAACGCTGGCGGGCATCCCACAGCGTCTTTACGGCAGCAAACAGGGCACTGTTTCCGGTCGATTCTGCAATCAATTCATGGAAGCGGCGATCCGCATCCTCGCTTTGCGCCACGTTGTGTTCGTTCTCTTCCTTCATTTCACTGACGAGGGCCGTGAGTTCCGAAAGTTGCTCGGGAGTAATCCGTTGAGCGGCGAGCGCGCAGGTTTCCGATTCGATCGCACGTCGCGCTTCCAACAATTCAAAGGGCCCGAAGTCGGTGATTCCCGCCACGCCGCCCTTCGGCACCGTAGCGATTACGTGCACACCGGAGCCGTAGCGCACCTCGACCAAACCATCGAGTTCCAGCGCAATTGTCGCTTCGCGTACCGAGGGTCGGGACACTTTGAAGCGCTGCGCCAGATCACGTTCGGAGGGAAGTCGCTGCCCAACCGCGTGGGTGCCGCTGGCGATCTCCGCCCGCAGTTCCTCGGCGATTTTCTCGTACCGGCGTCGTGCGTCGCTCATTTTCGCTGCCTAGAAACTGAACCTCGCGCGAACTCCAGCGTAGCGTTCGAAATCGCGCGGTAGCAGCGCATTGATCGCCTGCCTGTTGCCAAAATTGCCGTTGCTGTTCGCGTAGTTCGCGTAGTACTGCTTGTCCAACGCGTTGTTCACGAAGGCGATGACCTCGTAGCCTCGCTCGTCGTCGCGCACTCCAATGGAGAGATTCAGAAGTCCGTAGCCCCCCTGCGCGCCCTCGGGATCCACGCTCAACGCGTAGTTGACAGCACTCTGGTAGACATACGCACCTTGCAGCACACCCTCTAGAGAACCACCCATGGGTCTCGAAAAGTCGAATCCGGCTGTCGCCTTGAATTCAGGAGCCTGCGGTGGACGTTGGCCGCTCAGATCCTGGCGTGCCGGCGTTCCGGCGCAGCCTTGCGCGGCGGTCTGCCCGGGATAGCACTGCCCTAGTGGGAATTCCTCGATCACTGCGTCAACGTAGGCGAGCGAGGCGTTCAACTGCAGGTGCTCACCAACAGTCGCGAGCGAGTCGATTTCAACGCCGCGAGTCCGGACTTTGCCCACGTTGGAAAGACGGAAATTGAATGAGCCGTCGGGCAGGAACTCGATGCCCTGCGCCTGGAAGTCGTCGTAGCGAACATCGAACACGCTGGTGTTCAACGTGAGGCGGCGATTCAGGAACTGCATGCGCGCGCCGACTTCGTAGCTCTTGGATGTCTCGGGCAAGACTGGACCTGCCAGCTGGCGATTGAGATTGAATCCCGTCGTCAGGTCGAAAGTCTGGCCTTTGTGACCGGTTGCGTACGCTGCGTAGACCATGATGTCGTCGGTGAACTGATGCTGCAGTCCGGCCCGATAGGTCTCGAACCGATCGCTGGCATCCCCATCGAAGAAGGCGCTGCCGTTCTGAATGTCGAGGAATGTGTAATCGATGTCTTCTTCCTGATGTCGAATTCCCGCGGTGAGCGTCGTGCCCTCGATGAATTCCCAATCCGCCTGGCCGAAGATCGCCTTTTGTGTGGAATCGGAACTGGCAACCCAACGCGCCAGCGCGAAGACAGGACCGCGAAAGAAATTGCGATCGAGCTGCGTGTCTCCGTAATAGAGACCCAGTGTATAGCGCAGCGCCTGATCGTCGGACGACAACAGACGGAGCTCCTGTGTCAGCTGTTTGGATTCGAACTCGCCGACCTGAAAGTTGTCGATGGTGGGGGCAGAGGTGTCGTCCTGATCGAGCAGGTCTTGAAGTTCGAATTTGTCGTACGAAGAGATGGACACGAGCGTAAGCGCCGCAGGCAGTCCGATCTCTAGCTTGAGCGAGCCGCCGTCACCTTTGTAGTCGGTTCCGGCCGCGAAGTTGTTGCTGACGTCCGTATTGTCGGCATCGGCAGTCACATCCGGGAGCGTCACGGAATTCGGCAGCGTGGGATCGTTCCTGAGCAGCGCGTCCGGAGCGAGCCGCACAAAGGGTCGCCCGACAGTCGTTTCACCATCGATGTAGTTAGCCCCGAGGGTAGCGGTGAAGTTTTCGGACGGACTCCACACGAATTTGCCATTCACCGAGGTCGACTCGCGGCCGTTCACATTGTCGCCGTTGAATTTGTTCTTGACGTTTCCGTCGTACGTCGTGTGCTGCGCCGAGATTCGATACCCCAAAGTGTCGCCGATGGGCCCGGACAGGCTGAGTCCCCCGACGAACTCTTCATCCGAGGTCGCCAACACATGCGCGCTTCCTGAAAAGCTTTCGGTCGGTCCGAAAGTCACGATGTTGATCAGACCGGCCGACGCCGCCTTGCCATACAAAGTGCTCTGTGGACCACGTAATACTTCGATTCGTTGGACATCGGAAAGATCGGTGAACGCGCGCGCTTGAAACGCAACCGGAACATCGTCCACTTGAACCGCGACGCTGGGTTCGACGCCAATGCTGAATGCAAACGTGCCGATGCCACGGATCGATACAGATGCGTTCACGGGATGCTCGGCTGGCTTGATCACCAGCGAGGGAGCGATCCGGGTGAGGTCCGCGAATTCGTGAATACTGGCGCTCGCCAACTGGTCCGCGTTGATGACCTGTACCGCCTGCGGGACCTCCTGAACAGATTGCTCGCGCTTCGTGGCGGTGACGAGGACCTCTTCGAGTCGGTCCGCGGGTTCAGGGGACTGCGACTGGGCCAATTGCATGCATGACAAGCCCAACAGGCCGGCACTGCCGACAAACAACAGTTTCTGTTTCTTCACGATCCCCTCCCAGGTGCGACAAGACTACCCGTTAGACCACTTTCACTATGAGGTGGCTATACCCCTGGCGTCAACTGGTATACCACTATGCACAATGGCCCTGCTTGGGCAACCGAGACGCTGCGCGCCATATAAGAAGAGACCGTGAGGATCCGCGCGTTCTACAAATTCTGCCGCTTAAACTTCTCTCGACGACTGATCGATCGGCCCGCCACCATGAAATCGCCCTGGCCTCGATAGTGAAGCGTCCGTGGATTCTTCGGGCGCGTCGCAACGTGCGCCTTGACGACTTCCCAAATAAAAAATCCGTAACTCGAGATCATCCTGGCATCGGCCAGTTGGCACTCGAAGTTGGCGTAGCACTCCTTGATCAGTGGCGCGCCGACTTTGTCGGCTGGCAGTGGCGTGAGCCCAAACTTCTCGAACTTGTCGACCTTCCCGCCGGTGCAGTTGCCGACTCCCACAACCTTGTCGACGAGATCGACCGTGGGAACATTGATTACGCATTCCTTGGATCTGCGAATCATCTCGAAGCTGTGATTTTCCTCCCAGATGTAGCAGCCGAATAACGCGGGCTTGAACTGCATCATCATGTGCCAGCCCATGGTCATGATGTTGGCCCTGCCTTTCCAGGCAGAGCTCACCAGTACGATCGGGCCGGTCTCCAGATGGCGCCGGATCTGCCCGAGTGGATATTTTTTCTTCATGAGACTCTCCGAATCAGGATCATGAATTGTGTTCCTGTCGTCGCGCCGCGCGCGTGACTATTGGAACTTGAACCGCGCGCACGGTCCATTTCCACGTAGCGGTTCTGTTAGACCACGAACTGTCAGAGAGCGCCGACGACAATGACGCCCGACTGCGCGTGATTCGTTGCGCTTGACTCCAGTGTCTTAATGCACAACCATATGGTTGTGGATGCACTCAACCTTACCTTCCTGGCGCTGTCGGATCCGACTCGACGAATCATTCTCGATCGGTTGCGCAAGGGGGCAGCGACGGTGAACGAGCTGGCCGAACCCTTCGGCATCTCGCAACAGGCAGTCTCGAAGCATGTTGCATATCTCGAGCGCGCAACTCTCGTGGAGAAGCGCAGGGAGGGACGAGAGCAGCTCTGCTCGCTGCGGGCGGAGTCACTCCGGGAAGCCCATAAGTGGATAGGTAGCTACCGGCAATTCTGGGATGGCGCGTTCGATCGATTGGACCTGCTGCTGAAAGACCTGAACCGACCGAAACGGAAAGGCAGGAAGATCAATGCACGCAAAAAACGCTGATCGATCAACCGATACCCGCACGCTCCTGATCGAGCGCATCTTCGATGCGCCGCGCGAGCTGGTGTTCGATGCCTGGACGAAACCTGAGTATCTGATGCGGTGGTTTGCGCCACGCGGCTGCACGATCCGCTTCGTCGAGATCGATGTGCGGCCGGACGGGAGATTTCACTCCTGCCTCCACAACCCCTCTTTCGGCGATTGCTGGTGTGTCGGCGTCTACGAGGAAATCGTGCGGCCCGAGCGCATCGTCTTTTCGATGGCGGTAGCCGACAGCGCCGGTAACGAGATCGATTCCGCGCAGGCCGGACATGATGACAAGTGGCCGCGCGAGACGCTCGTGACCGTCACGTTGGAGGACCTCGGCGGCTCCACCAGGCTGGCCCTCGAGCAGAACGTTCTCGAATCGCTGGCCAAACGAACGGGCGCTCATCCTGGCTGGGTGCAGATGCTGGATCGGCTGGCCGAACTCGTAAGTGAGGAGATCTGACAATGGTCGACAGGCATGGCGCCTCAACGTTTGGAGCGCTCATCAACGTCGCTGCGCTCGCGTTCGCAACGGCGTGCAGCGCCAGCGCATCCGCCGACAGCCAGGATCGCGGGGCCTATGCGGAAGTGAATGGCATCAGGATGTACTACGAGATCCACGGCGCGGCTCGCGGAACACCGCTGGTGCTGCTGCACGGCGGCGGCTCGACGATCGACGTGACCTTCGGCCAGATCCTTCCCTTCTTCAAACGTCGTGTGATTGCCGTCGAAGAGCAGGCGCACGGCCGAACCGGCGACCGCAACGCCCCGCTCAGCTTCGAAACGTCCGCGGACGACGTCGCCGCACTGCTCGACCACCTGAAAGTCCGGCAGGCGGATCTGTTCGGATTCAGCAATGGAGCGAGCGTCGCGCTCCAGGTGACGATTCGCCATCCGCAAAAGGTGCGCAAGCTCGTCTTTGCTTCCGCGATGACCAGGAGAGACGGCGCGCATCCCGAGCTCTGGAACTTCATGCGCGGCGCCGACATTTCCAACATGCCGCAATCGCTGAAGGACGCATTTCTGAAGGTGAACCCCGATCCAGCCAAGCTCAAGACGATGCATGACAAGGACGCCGAGCGGATGCGCAACTTCAAGGATGTGCCGGACGCGGATTTGCGCTCGATGCGCACACCCACTTTGATCCTCATCGGCGACCGCGACGTCGTAAAGCCGGAGCACGCCGTCGAGCTCACGCATCTGATACCGAATGCGCGCCTGCTCGTTCTCGTTGGCGGACATGGCGATTACATCGGCGAAGCAACCATCACGCAGCAGGCGGGTCGCGCTCCCGAGCGTACTGCAGAACTGATCGCGGAGTTTCTCGACTAAAGCGCCGCCTGCCTCGTGTATTCGAGCTGCATGGCGACCATGCGCGCGGTGTCGATGCCGTAACGTACGGTTATCTGGTGCAATGCTTCGTCCAGCGCGTCCGCTGGCGGCAGGTTTCCGATCGGCGCGAGCAGTCGTGTCGCAGGCCAGTCCGTCGTGGCCATCTCTGGATAGATGCGGATACCGTTGCGTGACTCGATCGCGTTCGTCGTGGCGGCAATAGTCACCGCGCGCGAACGAAAGGTGCGCGACCAGGCATCGGCGACTAGCGCCAGCGTCACCTCGTCGACGCCAGGCGTGAGCTCGAGTCCCAGGTCTTCGTGGCTCCAGAACGCCAGTTTGTTAGCCATCGCCGTCAGTGCAAACGGCCGCGTGAACTTGAAGACCGCACTGTTGTGACGCGCACCCCAGCGCCGAACGCCTAACTGCGCCGCAACGGCTGCGGCCTTCTCGCGGCCGGCGATGGCTTCGATGAGTGTCAATGACAACGGCATCGACGCACTGATTCCCGTGGTCGTCGCGACTCCCCCATCCACCACCAGCCGCCGGTTCGCAACGTATTTGATCGAGGGATGCGCTTTGAGCATGTCGTCGAGGACGTACCAATGCGCCGTCGCGCGTTTGCCGTCGAGCAACCCGGCGTTCGCCACCACCAAAGCTCCCACGCAGACACCAATGATGGTTGCACCCTTGTTCCGTTGCGCTTTGACCCATTGCAGCACCGCCGGATCGTCCGGGCGTTGCATGGCGGGGACGATGACGAAGTCCGCGCCGTCCGGGTGCCGCGCGTCGAATTCCGCGATCGTTGCCTGCGGATCGACCTTGAACACCGGATACAGCTTCATCGGTCCCGACTTCGTTGCCAGCGCGATCACGTCCGCGACGTCGGCGCGCTTGAGAATGCCGTAGGGCATTAGATAGTCAGTGGTTTCGGTGCCCTCGTTGGCGCCAACAATCGCGATGAGCGGACGCTGGCGTTTCGGCGGCTTGAGCGCCGCGAGCGTAGCGTCGGATTCTTCCTGCGGCACAGGCGGCGGCGTTTCGACAATCGGTGCCTCCGGTAGCGACATGATCCAGGCGCCAAAGCCCACGATGCCGAAGGCGATGGCCCCCAGAGTGATGCGCAATATGAGTCGCTTGTTCAATGTGCTCGCTCTTCAGGAACACGATGCCAGCTCGCGACAGTTCATGCCACCTCGGTTTCGGAGACACCACTGTCAGCATTGGACCACTGCGTTTAGGTGAGCCTTCTCCTGATGCGTCGAGCGCGGTATGCGGATACTGCGGGCAACTCAAGGAGCTCCCATGCCGTACGTGACCACCGCCGACAAAACCCAGCTCTATTTCAAAGACTGGGGCAAAGGCCGACCCGTCGTGCTGATCCACGGGTGGCCGCTCAGCGCCGACTCATGGGAGGACCAGGCCCTTGCGTTCGCAAACGCCGGGTATCGCGTGATTGCGTACGATCGCCGCGGGTTCGGCAGGTCCTCACAACCCTGGAGCGGTTACGACTACGACACGCTCTCGGACGATCTGGCTGCCGTGCTCAAAGATTGCCAGGTGTCCGAAGCGTCGCTGTTCGGGTTCTCGATGGGCGGCGGCGAAGTCGCGCGTTACATGACCAAGTATGGCGGCGCCGGCATCGCGCAGGCCGGCCTCATCGCATCCATTGTGCCTTACAAGCTCAAGACCCCTGACAACCCGCACGGGACCGAGATCGCCGTGCTCGAGGAGACGCTCGCCGCCATCAAGGAAGACCGCGCGAAATTTTTCGCGGAGTTCTTCAAGAAGTTTTACGGCGTGGGGAAGACGGGTTCCAACCAGGTGAGCAAAGACGTGCTGCAAGTGTCGTGGAACGTGGCGATGCAGGCGGGGCTGAATGCCACCCTCGCCTGCGCCGAGTCGTTCTTCAAGACGGACTTACGACCCGACCTCGCTTCGTTCAAGGTGCCGACGATCGTCATTCATGGGACGGCGGATGAGAACGTGCCGATTGATGCGTCCGGGAGACCGGCAGCGAAGGGAATCAAGAACTCGACGCTGATCGAGTATCAGGGGTCACCGCATGGAGTGCTGGCGACAGATAAAAAGAGAGTGACGGACGATTTGCTGAAGTTTCTGAAAGGATAGTCGTGACCCGATTCCACCCGCCTCAGGGAAGCCTGTGCTCCAGCAGCCAGTCGTAAATGTTCTGGTCGTACAAATCGTATTGCGACAGTCCCTGGCCGAGCCCCGTCAAACCGAACACCGCTGCCTGAACATCGTTGTGGCCGATGCCGGGCAGGACCGTAACCTTGGCTCGTTCCACCGGGCTGCAGTCATTGATGGAGTTCACAGTGAGCACCTGTTGTTCATGCCCATCACCCTCCCCGTTGAATGCCCAGACCGGCGTACTTTTGAGCACGCATCCGGATGATCCGGCGTAGCCCGCCGCCAGTGTCACCGTGGCCGCGAGCTCGTCGGGATAACTGAAGGCGTAGTCCCAGGTATCGGCCGAGCCCTGGCTGTGCCCCGCCATGTAGATGCGCCTGGCGTCGATCTTGTAAGTATTGATGGCGTAATCGACGAAGCGTTTTTTCGCGGCTGCACTGGTGCCGCCCCAGATGGTGGCGTCCTCGCACTTTTGCGGCGACAGCACAATGAAGGGTCGTGAGTTGTCCCACAGGCCGTCCTTGATCAACTTGACCAGATTTCCCTGTTCGAGAATCGAGAGCGGCGCCTGGACGGCGTGGTCATTCAGGAAGCGCGCGTTGCCCCAGCCATGCCAGAAAACGAGCAGCGGAAACGTCTGCTCAGGATCATCGCCGTAGTTCACCGGCAAATGCTCGTAGTAACCCATGTAGCCACGCGTGGTGCCGATGTCGCGGGCGGTGAGGCTGGCGAACGTGCCGGCGCTGACCCGCACCAGGCGCGTGCGGGTCAGCGCCGGCACGTGATGGAGGTTTTCGACGTTGTATCGAATCAGGTAGTCGCCCACGACATTGGTATCGAGGGTTGCAAGGCCGATGACCTGGATCTTGCTGCTGATATCGCCTTCGTCCAGCGTCACGGCCCTGGCGCCAGCGTCGACGTAGTTAGTACCCAGCGGGTGATGTATGACTCTCGGCCCGGTCAGAAAGATCACCGGGTGATTCGCCTCGCCACTGTCGAGGGGCACGGTCGAATTACACACCGTGTGCAATGGATCGGCTGCGGGGATGACATCGGGGGTCGGTGCCGGATCCGAGCCGCCCTCGCCGCCTCCTCCGCAGGCCGCGAGCAGCATCACGAAAGTCGCCAGCGAAACAACGCTGGTGAATCGGGCAGTGCTTGTGCTGGGATCTCGCATGGCGGCACCTTTATATCAAGGGACCGCCAGGCGCGCCCTGAAATGCGCGCGGCGCCGGAGAGATGGAGCACGGGAGGGGGACTCCTCGGCGCCGCGCGTCTTACCTGTTGTTTGTTTTCTATCTACCGTTCATTCATTCCTACTGAACTATCACCGGCTGCACAGGCGCTCCATTCACCGAACCGCTGAACACGAACTGCGACCCCGGGTTCAGCCCGACGTGGGCGGAGGACGAATTGGTGATGGTCACGTTGGTGAGAACGGCGCTGCCGCGCGCCCCGCCCATGGCCAGGATGCCGGCACCGCCATTGTTGGAGTCGTCGATCCTCACGTTGGTGATCTGGGCACCGGGAACTTCGCCACCGCCGGTCTTGAACTGGATGCCGTCGTAGGTGGAGTCGAAGATGTCGGTATCGCGGATGACGACTCCTGGGATCGGCTGTCCAGAGGGGAACAGCGTGATCGCGCCGTACTCCTGCGCCTCGCCGAAGAAGATACCGCCACATCGGAACAGTCCGTTGTTGGCGATTGTTGTCGTGCCTGAGAACGGCAACGGCGAGTGATCGGTTGCCAGCATGATCCCGGGGAACGTCATGGTGTCGTAGACCAGGTTGTTCTCGATGCGGTTGTTGGCGCCGCCGTAGATCGCGATGCCATTCGCTCGCCAGGGCAACTGGACCGTGTTGTTCAAGAACACGTTGTCGCGACCGACATCAGCCTGGGCGTTCTGCACGAACGGATTGGCCCACACTGCCAGCGAGTCATCGCCGGTATTGCGGAACGAGGAGTTGAACACCCTCGACAGGCGCGTCCCGTTGCTGAAGTTGATGCCATCGGCATACGTGTTACGGATGCGCATGCCGCTGAAGTCCAGCCCGTTGCCCGGGTTCCAGTAGGCCGGCGTATCGCTGAAGTCGCGACCCACCCACGCGCCGACGTTGACGTGCTCGATCCACAGATTGGTGAACCTGCTGTTCAAGCCAAAGCGTCCGTTCAACCCATGCCCGCGATTGGCGCGATTGGTCGTCATGCCGAAGATGGCCAGATCGGAGATCTGCACGTTGCCTTCGATTTCGAAGCCGACGTTGCCTTCGTGCGGATGGTTGATGTTGCCGACCACCAGGTGCGGCTCGGTGTTCGTGAACAGCACCGAGTACCACATGCCAGCGCCGCGGATCACGACGTTACGGATACCCAACTGGTTGAACTGCCCCCGGGTCGGATCCGGAGTCAGGATCTTCTGCTCCTGGCGGAAGCGGCCCGCGGGAATCCACACGCACTGGATGACGCCGTTCTGGTCGTCCATCACCGCCTGCTGGATGGCGGCAGTATCGTCCGTGTTGTCATTCGGCGTCGCGTTGTAGGGCGCGGACGTGATCGACACGCAGCCAGCCGGCTGGGTGAGCGGCGGTGCCACCTGCTCCAGATCGATCAGGTCGATGATGTAGAACGACGCCGTATCCGTGCCGTCGCGCTGCAGCCTGAAACGCGTGCCCGCCGGGTAGCTAGTGGCGAGCAGCGCATTGGACTCGTCGAACAGACGGCGCGCGTCGGGTCCCGGCGAGTTGCTTAAGCCTTCGGTGTCGTCGGTGGTCCCGTACAGCCAGCTGTTGCGCGACGAGAGCGTGATCTTCTGCACGAAGGTCAGAGATCCGCCCGGCGGCGTGACATACAGGCTGATGGTTGCGGTAGTACCGCCACCACCCCCGGCATCCGGGATCGAGTTGCGGACCACGATCGAGTTGGCCGGCGCGGTGGAGGTGATCTCCACGAACTGGCCCGTGCTGCTCAGGCGCACTGATTGGCGGCCAGAAGACTCGGTGCCGAAGTTGGTGTGCCCGAAGGTACGCGTCGCATTGGCCACTTCCAGTGTGCCGTTGTGAGTGCCCGCCTCGGCTTCGTACTCGACATAGGGCACCGCCGCTCCGCGGCCAACAACAATAGAGCGCGAGAGCGTGTTATTGCCCTCGTTGGTCTCGGCGACGATGCCAGTCGCGTCGGCCGTCGCGGTGATGGTGGCGCCGCCACTGGTGGCGGCCCAGCTTCCGCTGATGGTCACCGGCGTTGGCGTGTTCACCGGGATCTGCGGACTATTCGTGTTGTTGAGCGTCGTTGTGCCCACCGTGATCCGCGTCGTGGTGCCGGCTGCAACGGCGGTCGTGCCGCGGTTGTTCAACGTCACGCTGAACGTCACCGCCGCTCCGACCGCGGGATTCGCCGGGTTGGAAGCGATGCTGACGACCTCGAGGTCCGGACCCGGAGCCTGCGCCACCGTCAGCGTTGGCCCGGTGGCAGAGTTGTTAGCCTCACTCTGCTCCACGATCGTGCTCGGGTCATCCACCCGGACCGACAGCGCGCACGAGCCCTGCGGCAGCGTGCCAATGTTGAACGACACCGGCGTCGACGCACCCGCGCTGAGTGTGTTGACGTTGCCGGCAGCTCCCACCTGCGTGGTGCCGCAGTACGCCTTGATATTGGTGGCAATGGGCGTGGCCGACGTGCCGATGTTGCTGACCGTCGCCGTGACGGTGACGGGCGTGACCTCGGTGGGCGAAGACGGCGAAGCGGACACTGCCGACGCGGTCAGATCCGGATTCGGACCCGGGACACCCATGATGATGACTTCAGCCACCTGGCCACCGGGGGCACCCGTGTTGGCCGTGAAAGTCAGCCGCACGTCCGCTGCCAACGCAGCAGTAGCGGGCACGTCCACCGACACCGTGTTGTTGTTCCCGGGCGCCGTGGTGCCGGGGGTGAACACCCGTCCCGCAGAACCCACCAGTGTGGTGAACGTGCCGCCCGACTGGTCGCGGCCTTCGATGGAGTAAGTCTGCGTGCGCTGACCCCAGGCCGGATCCGGATTCAGGCGCACGGTCACCGAGCAGATGCGGTAGTTAGTACCGAGCGGCACGGTGAGCGTCACGTTCGGGAACGGGCCTTCCCAGTACGAGGTCAGGCTGTTGTCGTTCGAGTTCGTCGCCGGGAATCCCCCGGTGGTCGCCGAGGCGACCGGAACCTTGCCCACCGTGACGTTGATCGGGTTTGTGCAATTGACCACGGGCGGGTTGATTGCATTGCCCGACAGCGGAACTGTCAGCGACGGGTTCGTGGCGTTGGAGTTCACCGTCAGCGTGCCGCTCTTGGCACCGAGCGGGTTCGCCGAGTTGAACGTCACGGTCACGGTGCAGGTGGCATTGGCCGCCAGCGCGCCGCAGTTGTTGGTCTGCGTGAAGGGCCCGGAGATGCTGACACCGGAGACCGTCCCCGTGGCCGTGCCCGTGTTCGTGATCGTCACGGCACGCGACGAGGAAGTGTTGATCGCCAGATCGCCGAAGGCGACCGGGCTCGGACTTGCCGAGAGCGTCGCGGTGCCGGGCGGCACGCCGGTGCCACTCAGCGGCACGGTCAACGAGGGATTGCTCGCATTCGAGCTCACCGTCAACGTGCCCGTCTGCGCGGTCGCCGAGGTCGGCGCGAATGTGACCGTCACCGTGCAGGTGGCATTGGCCGCCAGCGTGCCGCAGTTGTTGGTCTGCGTGAACTGGCCGGTGCCGCTCACCGCGACACCCGTGACATTGCCCGAGGCGCTGCCGGTGTTGGTGATGGTCACCGCGCGCGTCGAAGACGTGTTGGTCGTCTGGCTGCCGAACGCCACCGGGCTCGGGCTTGCCGAGAGCGTTGCCGTGCCGGGTGGCACGCCGGTGCCCGAGAGCGGCACGGTCAACGAGGGATTGCTCGCGTTGGAGGCGATCGTCAACGTGCCGGTCTGCGCAGTCGCCGTGGTCGGCGCGAACGTGACCGTCACCGTACAGGTGGCGTTGGCCGCCAGCGCACCGCAGTTGTTAGTCTGCGTGAACTGACCTCCGCCGCTGATGCTCACCCCCGTGACATTGCCCGAGGCGCTGCCGGTGTTGGTGATGGTCACCGCACGGGTCGAAGACGTGTTGGTCGTCTGGCTCCCGAAAGCCACCGGACTCGGGTTCGCCGACAGTGTCGCCGTCAGTGAAATACCGTTGCCGCTGAGCGGCACCGTCATCGCCGGGTTGGTCGCGTTCGAATTTACTGTCAGCGTGCCGCTCTTCGCGCCAATGGTAGTCGGGCGGAAGCTCACGTTGACGTTGCAGCTGGCATTCACGGCAAGTGTGCCGCCGCAGTTGGTGGTCTGCTGGAACTCAGCTGAAGCCGTCACGCCAGAAATCGAGGCAGCGGCCGTGCCGGTGTTGGTCACCGTAACGGTGCGTGCCGCGGACGTCGTGTTGATGGCCTGGTCTACAAAGGCAAGCGATGCCGGACTCGGCGATAGCGTCGCCTGGCTCACGTTGTTCACCGTGATGGTGAAGTCCGGGCAGGGATTCACGACGCCGCGCGTGTTGTTGGTCATGTTCAGCGTATTGAATGTCACCGCGCCGATCGCGGGACCCTGACCGGGTTCCGGCAGCGGGTTGCAGTACGCCGCATTACCCGCGCGACCGTTCAACGGGAACGTGAACGTCGAGTCGACGTTGCTGTTGTCGGCGCGTGGATCGTTCGCGCCGCTGATGGTCGTATTGGTGAGTATCGTGTCCAGGATCGGAGTGGTCGGCTGTCCGCCGACGTACTTCGTCTGGAACATGATGCCCATGTACGTCGGATCCTGGATGTCCACGTTGTTGATCCGAATACCGGTGAACGTTCCCTCACCCGAGTGGAGCCACAGCGCCGGGAACACCTGGTTGCCCCAGAAGTGACCACCGCTTCGCACGATGGAGATGTTGTCGAACGTCGTAATGCCACTGAATCCGATGAAAGATGGGATGTCGAAGTTGATGGTCGAGATGGTGACGCCGGGATAGGTCAGTGTGTCCGCAATGTAGATGTTGCGGATCGTGTTGCCGCCACCGCCGTACATGGCGACACCGGCGGCGCGCCAGGTCGTCAGCGAGGTCAGGTTTTCAAACAGGTTGCCGCTGTTGAT
>Ga0193752_1000192_pt1 | contig 75958 bp, 50 predicted proteins | sample H1c1metaG_FD_144924 | JGI IMG/M metagenome (GOLD analysis project Ga0193752, IMG submission 144924) | Soil microbial communities from a riparian zone of the East river system, Colorado, United States - H1c1 | ecosystem: Environmental > Terrestrial > Soil > Riparian zone | place: USA: East River... | reverse complement strand
GGAATCCCGCAGCTGCGTGATGGTGAGCGTGACCGGCTTTCCATCGAGCGAATCGCGCTGCGCATCCAGCTCGGCCGCGTTGATGGGCGTGTACTCCACCGCCGTCTTTGCCGTCAGCGTGCCGAACAGCGGCGCTTCGAGCTTCCTGCGATGCGCGCCCGGAACGGAATCCGCGCCTGCGGTGAACAGCGCCAGCGCCTTCTGCCAGTCGTAAGGGGGACAATACTTCGGCGCGGCCGATGGCGCGGTCGCCGCGGTCTCGGCCGCCTTGATCTGTCCCTTCGTCGCACTGAGGCTCGCCATCAGAGCGTCGAGTGACGAGCCGCCCGCGGGTGCGGCCGGCGGAGCCGCAGAGGCGACCTCGGCGGCGGGCTGCTTTTCGACGGGCCGGACCGTCGCGCCGACAGTCGCCGCGACGGATTTCCATTCCTCCGTGCCGATGCGCGACGGCAGCGTGAACAGCCGCGCCAACGCCTGATCCGCGAACTGCGGGTCCACCGGCCAGCCCGAAACTCCGAGTTGGTTGCCCTCGAGCAGGTATGCCGAATCGGCTTCCACGCGCCGCATCCAATTCGTGCCATCGGCGAACAGGTATTGGCAATCGCACAAGTGGTTGAAGCCGTTCGCGCCGAACCGGTTGTTGCGCAGCGCGATGTTGTCCTGGGGCAGCGCGGCGCGAATGCCGTAGTTGTCGGCGAACCCGATGATGTTGGAGTCGAGCTCGATGCCGCCGCGTCCCTTCAGCTGGATGAGAGTGCCGCGCGAGCTCGACTCCCCGCTGCCCGCGCGCTGCGTGGGATCGCAGGCAAACAGGATGGTGTTGTTGCGGATCGCGCCTGGGCCGGCGCCATTTGCGTTGAACACGAGCGCATCGCTGCTGGTGTTCACGATGACGTTATTCTCGAACACCCCGAGCGCGCAGTCGATCACCACGGCACCATCGGAGGCGTTGACGAACAAGCAGTTGCGCACGGTGATTGGCGAGTCCGCGCCACGCAGCCGCACCAGCGGCGCGAGCGGCGACGTGCCGAGGTCGAGCGAGCCATCCTTGTAGTTGTTCCAGCTCGCGCCGTCGAATACGAATCCGTCGAGTACCAGGCCGTCGCTGTTCTCTTCCGAATAGATAGGCGTTCCCGCCGGCCGGCCCTTGGCCTTTTCCTCCGCATCGAGCGAGAAGCGCGTGGGGCAGGCCCACGGATCGCGTGTGTTGAACCCGGCGTCGTAGCCGCCTAACAAGGCGAGATTGCGCATCGTCAGCAGCCACTTGCCCGAACGCAGCTTGCCGAAGTATTCGCCGCCGGCAACGTGGATGGCGTCGCCGCCTTCGCATTTCTCCAGCGCCTGGAACGGATCGCGAAATGGCTTCTCGCGGCTACCGTCGCCGCCGGACGATCCGGCGCGCACGAACCAGTCACGGCCCGCGGGCCGTCCAGGCAGCGGTGGCGTGAACATCGGCGCGGGCGTGACGGACTCGACGACGAGCGTGGCCTTCTGCCGGTTGTTGCCCGTATCGGTGCGATACACGCCGCGCAGCCAGTAAGTTTTCTCGACTTCCATGCCGCGCGGGTAATTGCGGCCCTCCCGGTACTGCCGCGACGCGAACGAGTTGCGCGGGATGAGCACGTAGAACGAATTCTCGTCCGAGCCAGGGTTGTACACACGCACACCCATATGCGTCTCGACCGACGCGTCCGCGAGTAGTTGGGTGTTCTGCTCGCTGCCGAGCCCGACGCGCAGCTCGACGCGCGTGTTCGCGAGGCCGGCATCCGGCGTCACCGTGGCCGGCCAATCGATGCGCTGGTATGCGGCTGGCGTGGCCACAGGAACGCGCGAGCCCGCCGGGCCCGGCAGCTCGACGCCATGGAAACCTTGCTTGGCGCCGAAGACGAGATTGCCCATGTCCTGCGTCGTATAACGCGGCGCGACCGCCCCCTTCTGATCTTCTGCGCGCACGTCGGCCGGCGCGAGTGCCGGCAAGCCCGCGGCGGCACGCAGGATGGTGGCGGAATCGAGCGGCGGCGTGGCATATCGGGCGAGCAGATCGCGGGTGTATGCGTCGAGCCAGATGGCGGGAACTCCCGTGATCGCGGGATCCTGCACCACGTTGCCGGCGCAGGCTTTGAAGCCGATGTCTTCGATCTCCTCGAGATTCTTCTCCTTGATCTCGCCCTTGAAACCGCTGGTGTTGCACGCGATGACACTGCGAGGCGAGGCGAAGAAGAAGTTGCCCTCGATCGCGACACGCTGGACGTCCAGCAGCACACCGATCGCGGAATTGCCGCAGCCGACGAACACGTTGTTCTCGATCACGGCGGGCGCCATGACGCGCACGCCCTGCGAGCGATCTCCGCCGCCGGCCGCCGGATCTCCCATGTCGTGCATGAAGCAGAAGGAGTTGCCCCGCACGGCAATGGGCTGCTCGATCAGTTGAGTCGAGCTGCGCAGCGTGAGCATCGAGATTCCAATGATGCTGAGCAGCAGGTTGTTCTCGAAGCGCGAGCCGGTACCGGACAACTCCACGCCGCCGGTGCCGCTGTTCATGAAGACGCAATTGCGGATGACCACGTTCGCGCCACTGAACGAAGCGATGGGTCCATCCATCGTGGGGATCCGGCCGATGCCGTCGCCAGGCTTGTCGCCGTACTGATTGCGGTCGGCGGAGTCGAAGCACAGGCCGTCGAGGATCAGGTCGGAGTGATTGTCACGTCCGGAGATGAGGTTGTTCTCGCGCGCGTATTCGTAACGTGGATAGCAGCCGAAGACGGATGGCGTCTTCCACGGTGTGCGCGTGCTGAAGTCTCGCGAATAGCCACCCAGCAAGGTGAGATTCGGCGTCTCGACGATCCACGACGAGCGGTCGAAGCGGCCGTAGTACAGGCCTGCGGCGACATGGATGGCGTCGCCGGGCTCGGCGCGCCGCAAGGCAGCCCAAGGGTCGTGGAACGGATGCCCGCGCGAGCCGTCGCCGCGCACGCCGGTGGGCGCGACGAACCAATCGACGGGGTCAGGCATGAATCTTCTCCATAATTCTTCCCGGCGCGCATCCTTGCCGGGAGCAGGCTACTACCGCGAGCATCTCTGCGCCAGCCGGCAATCCAGCACGTTCATGTGTTTCGATGTAGCCAGCGCGACGATGTCGCTCGAAACAATCAAGGGCTTGTTCGCCTCAAAGGTGCTGCCGCATTTGGCTGCGATCGATTCGATCGAGAAAGTTGCGGACATCGCTGAGGAGAGTTTTCCCTTCGTCAAGGGGAAGCTTTATTTCGAAGCCGGCCTACGTGATCGCGCTAAGCCTCAGCTCGAGAAGCACATCGAGTACTTGCGCAAGCAGCCTCAGGTCTCGTCCATCGTGAAAGGCATGAATGAGACTGTCTCCATGCTGGAGCAATGCTGAAGCGATTATTGAGGCTCGGTTTTAGCGCGAAGCCGAGCCTACCTCTCCATTCGCCAAGTGCAGGGCTGGACTCCGCGCCAGTGCCCTACGCCAGCGCCTTCTTGAACAGCGCCAGCTTGCGCGCCCATCCTTTCTCGGCGGCTTCCGCATTGTGATTCTGCGAATCCGGCGGCATCCAGCCGTGGTTCGCGCCCTTGTACACCTCGATCTCCGCCGACAGCTTCGCATCGTCGAACGCCTTGCGCAGGATGTCCTTCGACGTCGGGTCCTTCTGGTCGTCGTTGTCCGCGATGGCGATCAGCATGCTGGCTTTCATGTTCGGAATCAGCAGGTGAGGGCTGTTCGCGTCTGTGGTTGTTAGTCCACCGCCATGGAAGGAGCAGCCGGCGCCGATGCGTTCCGGCAGCGATGCCGCGGTGCGCATCACGATGGGTCCGCCCATGCAGTATCCCGTGGTGCCGATCTTGCGGTGCTTTTCAACGCCCTTTTGTGCATCCAGCCAGGCCACGAAGGCTTTCGCATCGGATACATGCGTGGTGGCGCTGAGCGTGCGCGCGTAGCTGAACGCATCCTCGCGGCTGGCAGGCGCGCCTTTGATGGAACGATAGAAGGGGTTGACAGTGAGTACGGCGTACCCCGATTCCGCTAGCCGCTTGCCCATGGCGCGGAATGCGGGGCGCAGGCCGAATATGTCCGGCCACACCAGCACGGCGGCGGTGGCCTTGGCAGGGTGCACGAAGTGGGCATCGCAGGTGCCGTCGGGAGTCTTAATCTCCACTTCGGACTCGGAGACTTCGGCGGCTGCCGCGACTGCGGGCAACATTGCGGCTAGCGTCGCGCCTAAGCCTAAGGCGCCGAAGCGGCGGCGCGAGAGATCGCTGCCGCGAAGGATATCGTCGTCTGAATCGCGCTCGCACATGACAGGCTCCTGCCGATTAAAGGTGGTGGGGGAAGAACTCTAGCGGGACCCTCGGTTGCCGGTGAGCCGACCTAAGCCGTCCCGTTTGCGCATTGTAGTGCGCCTTTTCGTCGAGGCCGGTATCCTGGGCCTGAAACGCTGGATCGGATTGCCGGACAGACAGAAAATCACCGTCGGCCGAGAGCGACTGAGATTTCCCGAAGGGCACGATGCTGTTAGGACTTCCGTTTTGGCCGATCGCCTGATTGAGACGCGTCACTTTTGCGCCGCCGGCGGCATGTGGCAGGCTACATCTGCGAACGGAATGCGCAGCAGACTGACAAGCCTGTCACCCAGCGTCAAAGATATGAAAATCAATCGCTACCTGATGGACGCATGTGCCCAATCAGCGGTCACTCCTCAAAAAGTTCTTCCGCCTTCATTTGGCCCGTGAGCACCTTGTAGAAAGCAGACTGGCCGCCGCTCCCTGGCGCGAAGTTTCTGCTCGTGAAATCCTTATCCGAGAGATCGACGTGAGCAAACGCCTTTAGGAGGTCTTTGGCGGATGGCACATCCTTACCAGTCCCTTCTTTCGTTTCTTGATACACGTCATCTTTCAAATACTTCATGAGTGCCTTAAACGCATTGGACTTTGGCAGCAGGTTTCCTTTTGCTCGAACGTCCTCCCATGCCTTCGGCCATTTCATTCGAACTGCATCGAAGTAATTAAAGACGATCTCGTAAATCGTCAAATCCCCCTCCTGTCCTTGCCGAAAGAACACATTGAAAGGGCACTTCGCCTCATCGGAGACTTTCAGTTTACGGCCGTCCAATATGTCGTTCCGATCCCTAACAGGATCCTCGGAAAGGAATTTCACTAGTGCCTCGACGAAAGAAGCTTGCGTCAGCGACTCATGGCGACGTCCCGGCGTCGCAACCCCAAGTCTCTTAATTCGATGGAAGAGCGGACTGCCTTCATTTCGATCAAGCGCCACGGCTATGTGGTGGGCAGACTTGAATGGATTCCGCTTCTTTGCGAGATCTTCTAGATCGTACACAAGGCTTCGATTCACCTTGGTCTGAGCGAGGTTCACCGTAGCGAAAATCTTCGCCTGCTCTGAAATGTCGATCCCAACGAATATCGCCACGTTCAAACTAAATGGACCCTTCAGCTCGACAAACTTCTCATTCTCATCAAGGAAGCCAGCCAAGCGGTGCTGACCGTCAAGAATCTTCGCGATTCGCTTGTAGGGTATCTCCTCATTCTCGTCGGCCATGGCAGCGGGATACAGCGTCAGCATCCCAGTCTTTTCATCGTACTCAGCACACTTCTCGTCGACAGACACAATAATCGCTGTCGGAAATGTCGCGTCACTAGACTTGATGTACTGCCGGATTGAATCGACCCTGGTTTCCTTGAGTGGTCGTTGAATACCGAGATACCGCTCGATGTCCCGTTCGTGCAACCGGCGAATGTCGGCAAAGGCAAGGTCAACAAGCTGCCTTGCGTCGATTGAGGCCACGAAAAATTCGCCAATGGGCTGTTCCACGATCTGTGCGGGAACTGTCAGCAGCTCTCTTTCATTACTCATTGGTGAGTTCCTTGCTGACGAGCAGCTGCGGCTTTCGCAAAGGCATCTTCTGCTTGCCTCTCAATGACTTCAAACTCAACGCTGTTCCGATCATCCAAGATCGCGAGCCACCAGAAGTAAATGGACGCAAAGTACATCACCGTGCTTACGGTACGCCAAGAATTCGGATTTGAAATTCTGTCGTTTTGATACAGCCAGCAAGACAAAAACATGATGCATAGAGTACCGATGAGAACCCAACCGGCGCCCCCGAAAATTTTGTGACTTCGAGGCCAAATGACGCGCGCGAATAGGAGGTAGAACACGGGAGCAAGAAAAGCTGAGGTGTAAACAAGGATCAGATTGATACTGAGTTCTGCTGAAAGCTCCTCGGAAAGTGATCGATCAGAATCGATCTTCGGCAGTATCGAGAAGAAAATAGGCAAGGTAGAGAAGAACCAAAGAATCAATACTTCTACCAATCCTCGCCAAGCGACCGCGAATGGAAATGAAAATGGGGACCCGAGAAATGGAACGCGCTGAACGAACTTCAGAATGCCCTTGCCCGCGGCAAGAATTGCAGGCGCGATAGTCACAATTGCCGGCCTGTGTTTGAGCCCCGCTTCGCTGAGCTGACAAAATTTATTTTTATGACCAACTCTTCGTACGCGCCACGTTTCGTGGCGTCGTTAGCCAATACACTCTGTCTAGTTAGTATTCTCTTTGTTCCTATACCTTTGTATAGCCGTCTTATCGATGCGTGATTGGCATTCGAAATAAGGATTGTTGCGCCCCGACTCGCCGCTCGTACCACCGAATCGCGCAACCTAATTTGATCGTCCCAAGAAAAGAGCTTTTCATTGTATTTAAGAAAGCCGTTCAGATTGTGCTTCACCGTATACGGCGGGTCGACAAAAACGAAGTCGCCTTCGCGTGCTGTATCGATGATCGACTCAAAATCGCCTAACTGAAGAGTGGCCCCTTTTATTTCGGTCAAAAGGCTCCCTGCAGACTTTAATCCGTTCCTAACAAGGTTAAGCCAAGTCCCCCCGAGTCTATCTCAATACTTAGCTAGTATGAACAATGCAAGGCGACGTACGTCACGATTGTCAGCCGAATAGCTAGTTAAATGCGGGATACCTTTCTCTCAGCCGAATCAAGCCTCGCCACTCGTACTTCGCGCGCTTCTGGACGCCGTGCTGCCATGTTGCGATACACCTTGGCGCGAAGGAGCTTCGTGCCGGTCGTGGCTCTGTAGGCTGTGTCTTCCTTGCGAACCTAAGCGAACGGAGGACGTTTTCAATGTGTGCGGTCATTGATCGGCGACCATTGCAACGCGATCGCCACCGAATCGCCGAGTCCACCACTGCCGAACCCAAAGTAGCTAAATCTTGCTCGATGCGATGTTCCCCAACTTCGCCTCCAGAGCCACAATCAGTGCATCGAAAGCGCTCCGCTTGTGCTTGTTCAGTGCAGCTGCAGGATTCGCGGCCACAAGATCGGCCAGGTCCGCCTTAATCTTCGCCTTAAGTTGGTCGGACCATGGTTTGCCGGAGTGTTTAAATGCGTTGCGCATCCGTTCGGACCACTTGCCGTTGCCTTTGAACTTCGGCGAAAGAGTCGAGACTCCGTATGTGTTCAGCAAAAAAACAGAATAGAGCGACTCATCGAACATGTCTTCAATTTCCGACTCGCTCATACCAATACAAGTAGTAAACGTCACATCGGCGATGCCTATCAGTCCATCATCTTTGGCCTTCCCAAATGCCTTTAGACCGCAGTCATCATGGTCCAAAAACGAGTGCGCTTCACACATGGCCTCTCGAATCTGACTCAGTTTGTAACTGAGGTTCGTGCCACCTTGCAGGGACTCAATTCCAAGCGATTGCTGCGAAAGCGCTGTAGCTAGAGCCTTTGAATGCTCCTTGAGTAAGGCGCCGAGACAGCACCTGTCCTCTTCGCCTTCGACGACAAGAATCACTTCTGCATGTTGCAAATTATCAGAGGCGCGGACTCCAAGAATCTCCCTTATCTGCTTAACGTCTCGCGCCGGCGTCGCTTTGTTGTGCTGAACGAGGATGTTGGAACGGATACTCGCGCGATCAACGAACAACGGACAATGCGTAGTCATGATCACCTGATGTTTTCGGGCGATATCCACGAGGACATTCCGGAGTTGATGGATCGCGTTGGGATGTAAGTGAGATTCGGGTTCTTCAATAGCCAGAATTAGGTTACGTCCGGCCACGCTGGTCTCGGACGCATGACGCATCAGACTCAACGCTGCCAGACTTTGGACTCCATCGCCTTTTCTAATGAGCTGTGTAGGAGTTCCATCGTCTACAACGATTTCACACGAACGGCGAAGCGCCCGAAATCGCTCTCCTTGCGGTATTGACACTCGAACTTCGCGAACATTTGGAAGAAACTCCTTCAGTGTGTCTTTCAGGCTCGCCGAAATCTTATCGAGCACTGGCTGTTGAATCTTAGCCACCGCGTCTAATGCGCTTTGAAAGTTTGCATCACCCTCTACGGCTTCAAGTTCCTTTTCGACTAGTTCTCCAACAATCTCATGCACAGATTTCGCCGTTCGAATCGCTGGGATGTAACTCAGATTTATTCGGGTTGAAATGAACTTGGCGATTTGCTCGCTCTTTTTCGAAAGAGCGGCGCCGCCCGGCCCCTTCTTCAGCACTTTGAAGCCTGCCTGATCTTGCCCCAAAGCCAGCTCAATCGGCAGTGTCCCATTGAGTTTGCTTCGGACATCTCGCTCAAACTCAGAGATTTCAGCGGGTGAGAGTTGAAGCTCCAGATTGAAGATTGACTCTCCCCCGGGCGAACTGTCCTGAAGCGAGACAGGGAAGTCAGTTTCCCAATCGTAAAATTCGGTGAAGCGCTCCGATGAGCGCAATCGGCCGCGCTGGATTCGAATGCCTCCAATTCGACTGAGCATTTCTAGCGCCGTTACCAGCGCGCGCAGGATGTTTGACTTGCCCTCATTATTAGGGCCGATCAAAATAGTGGAGCGTCGAATTGGTAGTTTGTATGCCCGAGTGATACTTCGGTAGTTGGTGACCGAAAAAGATACGAATTCCATTCACGCTCCTGTGTTGCCAGCTCGCAGTATCGCGCGATGCGCCAACCTTAGGGTGAATCCATTAAGACGAAAGGCATGCTTCGTCAAAGGGTGTTAAGGGCAACTGTTTGTTAGGCTATGGACGCCTAAAGATAGGCTCACCACAAACCGTTGTCTATTCACCGGGCGTGGTGCGGCGACACTGTCGCCACGACCCGCTTGTCTCATCGGTCATGAGGTCCAGGACGCACACCATGACGCCGAACAGGATCCAGAGCACAGTGAGTCCCGACACCACCCAGCAGAGTGGTGCAGCACGAGCGTGAAGACGAGCCTCACGATGTCCTACTTGCCTAGTCGACCGATTGCGGGAGCATGACTATCTCGACGGGAACTCCTGGCGATCTGCATCGATCTATCGATCAGCCAGGATGAAGCAATTGATAAAGTGTCCCGCACATCCGGAGTCCACGCCGGCAACGGCAGGAGCGCTCGATGTATCTTGACGAACCCCGCCCCCAGATCGGCTACCGAGGCAACGCAATTTCCCGGGCCAAAGACGTTGCTTTCAAGGTGGCCATACTCGCCGGCGGCGCCTTGATGCTGGCGAGTGCATTCGTACTTTCCCTGGTCTTCCTCGCGATCGGGCTGGGCGTCGTCCTGATCGGCGGCGGATATCTATGGTGGAAGACGCGAGAGGTGCGCAGGCAGTTGCGAGAATGGATGCACAGCCAGCCGCAGCCTGGCGGCGAAATTATCGAAGGCGAAGTCATTCAAGCCGAGGCGATTTCGCGCGAACGAACTGGTCGCTGACTCTCGGCGGCGATTCGCACCACGCGCGAGATGCCCCTCACCTCGTTCACGAAGCGAGGTCCGTGCCGTGATGGTCGCCAGGGGGTGATGCGTGCCACTGCACAATCATGACGCGTATCATCGATTTTCCACCATCGACTCGGCCAACTCGGACCCACTTTCTTCGTGAAACCTCTCCTCAAGCACGAGTGCTGCTCATGCGCCTCATTGACAGCTCTCATCGCGGCCGTCTTCTTCTGGTCGGGCACCACTCACGCCGCGTCGTTCTACTCAGGTAGACCGGCCGATCCGCGCGCGGTGGATTTCACCGCGCAGGCATTCGGCGCGCACGCAAACGGCACCGGTGACGATTCCGACGCGCTACAACGAGCCATCGACCGCGTGCAGGAGACGACAGGGGCCGGCGTATTGCTGATTCCCGAGGGTCGCTATCTCTTAAGCAAGACGGTCTACGTCTGGCAGGGCATTCGTCTCTTGGGATATGGAGCGACGCGTCCAGTCTTCGTGCTTGCCAAAGACACGCCGGGATTTAAGGAGGGCACCGGCCGCTACATGGTCCACTTCGCCGACAATCGGCCGGACGCTGCAGCGCCGATCGTCGATGCCAGCGAGTTCACGTTCTTCAGTGGCATGAGCAACATCGATTTCGAAGTGCAGGATGGAAACCCGGCGGCGATTGCCATCCGCTTCCACGTCGCGCAGCACAGCGAACTCACACACATGAACTTCCGGATCGGAACTGCGCGCGCGGCCGTGGAGGACATCGGCAACCAGGCGAGCGACATCCATGTCGAGGGCGGGGAATACGGCATCATCACCAAGCGCACCGCGCCGGTGTGGCAATTCCTGCTGATGGATTCGAGTTTCGAGGGTCAGCGCGCGGCCGCCATCAAAACGCAGGAAGCCGGCTTCACGCTGATTCGCGTGAGCTTCTCGAACATGCTGGTGGCGCTGCAGGTCGCGCCCGGTGAGGTGGAGCAGCTCTACGGTCGTGATCTTCGGATGCAGAACATCCGCGATGCTGCGTTCGTGGCGGGCAATGCTCGCAACGCGCACTCCGCGGTGACGCTGATCAACATTGCATGCACTGATGTTCCGCATTTCTCCGCGGGCGAGCAGTCGATCAAGGCACCCGCCCGACACTACGTGATCGATCGCTTTTCGCAGGGCCTGATGATCGGGGCGGATGGCCGGGAGCAAGGCATCGCGCTGCGCCACCAGGAACGCGCGCTCGCCAAACCCGCGCCGACGGTACCAACCGACATCCCACAGACTCCGGCCATGGACAATTGGGTCAATGTCCATTCGCTGGGCATTGCCGGTGATGGCAAGACTGACGACACCGATGCGCTCCTGGCCGCGATTGAAAAGCACGCCGTCCTGTACTTTCCCAGCGGCACGTACCGCGTGAGCCGCCCGCTGATGCTCAAGCCCGATACGGTGTTGATCGGTCTGAACCCGGCCACGACCCAGATTTCTCTGATCGACGGCTCGCCCGCCTTTGGCGGCGAGGGCGCGCCCGTGGGAATCATCGTCGCGCCAAAAGGCGGACGGAACATCGTGCGCGCGCTTGCCATCACCACTGGCAACTCCAATCCGCGCGCAGCGGGCGTGATCTGGATGGCCGGAAAGAATTCATTGCTGGACGATGTGTCTTTTCCAGGCCAACGGTTCTTCGGTTCGGGCTTTCGCGGGTTCACCTTCCGTCGCCCGACTCCTTCGGCAGGCGCGCCGCCGGTTCGGCCTAACTTCGCGTTTTCGCCGGCCGCTGCGGATCTGCTCATCACCCATGGCGGCGGCATCTTCCGCAACAACTGGCCACACGGCTCGAACGCGAGGATCGGACTTCGGGTGGAAAACACCGACACGCCCGGGAAGATCTACCAGATGTCGGTCGAGCACCACATGCGGGTGGAAGCAGAGTTCCACAATGTGCGCGGCTGGGAAATGTACGCATTCCAGACCGAGGAGGAGAATCCCGCCGGCGCGAACGCTTATGCGCTGGATATCGAAGATTCCAGAGAGCTGCTGTTCGGCAACACGTACATGTATCGCGTATCCCGCAACGTGCTGCCCAAGACGTACGCGATCGTCACGCGCCGCTCTGACGGAATCGCTTTCGAAAACATGAAAGTGTTCAGCCAGACGCGGCTTGCATTCGACAATGCGGTGTACAACGAGGCCAACGGCGCCTTTGTGCGTTCGGATTACTTCACGCGCTTCGCGGTGAATGCGGGTTCGAAGCCACGAGCTGCCTCGTCCCCGCCCGGGTCGTTATTCGATCTCGCGACGGTGCAGCTGCTGAAAAGTGGTTTCAGCAACGCTTCGGGCCTGACCGTCGACGACGAGGGCACCGCCTTCTTCACCGATGCCGCAAAAGGAAAAATCTACCGATGGAACGACGCCGGGCGAACCGCTGAGGTGCTGGCGGAGATCAAAGGTCAGCCGCAAGTGCTGGGCTTCGTCGCACCGGACAATCTGCTGGCGATAGCCAACGAACGCGCCGTGTATCACTTGAGCTCCACCACGCCTGGCCCGGCCGAGCCCGTCGCGGAAACGGCGGAAGCATTGCCGCAGACGACACTGCTCCTGCCAGTGGGCCTGCACAACCAGCTCTCCGTGATGCAGGACATGATGGAACGCCGCGGTTACGTCTACCGACCGCGAAGCAACACCGCGATCGTGAGCGCCGTGTCGAACGAGCACCGCGGCTATTACTACGCGCCCGGCACCCGCTTGGGCGTCATGGCCGGTGGCACGTGGCGGCCCAATCTGCAGAGCTCGCAACTCGCGCCGTTCGTATCCGGCACGTCTCACTACCTGACGAGCGAGGATGATGGCCGAACTTACCGCGTGACACTCGAGGCGGACGGCAAGCTAACCAGCACGGTCTTCGCCGAGCGTGGCGGCACGGCGGTCGTCAAGGATACATCCGGAAACGTGTACATCGCCGGTAGCGAGGTGTGGATCTACGACCGCAATGGGAAGCCTACGGGCGTGCTCGAGATTCCCGAGCGGCCCGGCAGCTTAGGCTTCGGCGGGGCGGATCGGCGCACGCTCTACATCGCGGCGCGCACGTCTCTCTACTCGATCCGCACGAAAACAGCGGGACGCTGAGCTCACTCACGCGCAAGATGCCCAAAACCTCCGTGCAGATTTCCACTCGGACCCCGAAAGGGCCGCAGACGGTGGAACAACAGCGCTTCCAATTCCTGATCCGTCAGATCGAGGACGCGCGCAAGGCATTCAGCGATCTGGAAAACCGCATCGAGGCTTTTCGCCGGCTTCGCCAGCAAAAACTGCAGCCCGTCCGTGCCTCGCTCACTCGCGCCCTGCGCGAGACGATATTTGCGATCGACCGGCTGCTGGATCAGCGCGGATGGTCACGCGCGGAACAGGCCGCTCTCAGAGATATCCTGACGGGAACAGCCGAGGTCGTGATCGAGGTCGCGGGTGAAGATCCCGAGATCAAGGCGGTCTACAACAAACACAGCAACGTGGACTTCGATACCGCCAAGGATGAGGACATCCAGCGTCTCAAGGCCGATGCCGAAGCGTCCACAGGCTTCGACCTTGGCGAGGATGAAGGCATCCGCAGCGAAGAAGATCTGGTGCAGCGACTCTATGAGGAAATGGCCGCGCGAGAGACTGCGGCGAAAGAACGCGACGAGCCTCGAACGAGGAAGCCCTCGAAACGCAGCGAGGACAACGCACAGCTTGCCAGGCAGGCCTTGCGTGACATCTATCGCAAGCTCGCGAGCGCGGTGCACCCCGATCGCGAGTCCGACGCGGCCCGACGCGAAGAGAAGAACGAGCTCATGCAGCGGATCAATCAGGCGTATGCCGCGAACGATCTGCTGTCGCTGTTCGAGATCCAGATCGAGATCGACCAGCTCGATCCGGAGCAGATCGGCAATCTCGGGACACAGCGTCTGCGCCACTACAACCGGCTGCTCTCGGAGCAGCTCGAGCAATTGCGCAGCAAACTCCATGCACTCGAAGCCAGCGCAGGGGCGGACGACGAAAGCGATTTTGAGGGCGGCTTCAGTGCCCAGAAACTCGAGATGCGGTTGCGGCGCCAGGCACGTGGCTTGCGCGCGGAAGTCACGCGTCAGGAACAGTTGCTCCGGGTACTCGCGGACAAGGCGGCCACCCGACGCTGGCTCAAGCAGCAGCGTCAATTCGCAAAGTTCGACGACGACGAAGTCGAGGACTGACTGGCAACGCCAGAGGATGGACATCGTCCGACAAACAAGACGGTATTCCGGAGGCCCAGGCTCGCGCAGCGGCGTACTACGATGTCCACCGGTAACCAATGCGCAGATTCCTCCCACTCTGGATCATATTGCTACTGACGATCGGCGCTGGCGTGGCGATACGTTACGGATGGATCGTCGTGCCCGCGCAGTGGTCACCCTGGGCGCCGCTCGATCTCGAGGCAACTCCAAACTTCCTCACGCGATACAAGCTGTCGAGGCTGACGGCCGATGACGCGCTGTGCCGCCAGGTGCTTCAACACGCCGCCGTCGAATTCGATCCGCTCCCGGACCGGGCGACCGGCGCGAACTGTGGATTCAAGAACGCGGTGCTCATTCATCGGACTTCCGCCGACGTGGGCGAGGATTTCTCGGTGACCTGCCGAACGGCGGTTTCGTTGGCATTGTGGGAGCGGCATGAGCTGCAACCGGCCGCGGAAAAATACTTCGGTCAGCGCGTGGCTGCCATCGAGCATTTCGGCAGCTATTCTTGCCGCAACGTCTACGGGCGCCCCGAGGCGACGCGCAGCCGACATGCCACGGCGGAAGCCTGGGATGTGGCTGGCTTCGTGCTTTCGGATGGCCGGCGGATTCGTGTCGCGCGCGATTGGCAAAGCACGAAGGTTGAAGCCGCGTTCCTGAGAGAGTCGCGCGACGGTGCGTGCCGATTTTTCGACGGCGTGCTGAGCCCTGACTACAACGCGGCCCATCACGACCACTTGCACCTCGACCGAGGTCCATATCGCATGTGTCGTTGATGGCGGCGATTGAACTCCGGCGATCTGTATCGATCTATGATGGGTCCGGAGGAAGAAATCGATGAAGTGTCCCGATGCAATCTGACGAACCCCGCGCTCGAATCGCCTACCGCGGCAGTGCGCTTTCCCGGGCCAAGCAACTGGCTTTGAAGACGTTCATAGTCCTCGGCGGCACCGTGGTGCTGGCGGGTGCATTCCTGGTTTCCTTGGTATTCGTCGCGATCGGACTGGCCGTCGTGCTGATCTTCGGCGGATATCTATGGTGGAAGACGCGAGAGCTGCGCAGGCAGTTGCGCGCACGGATGGAAGAGCAGCAGCAGCCTGCCGGCGAAGTCATCGAGGGCGAGGTGATTCCGCTCGAGCGAACTCGGCGCTGATAGATAGCCGAGCTTCCATAGGGCGCCTAAGCTGTGCGAATGATGCGCTGCTGGACCCATACACGACCGCTTGCGTTGCTGACCGTGGGGCTTGCGCTTCTGGGAGGCTGCATGTCAGCGCCTCCGCGCGAGCCGCCAATCGATCCCGATGTGGCGCGTGCCGAGATAAGCGGGCGCATCCCGCCCGCGGTTGCGAATCGTGACGGCTGGGCCATCGACATCTTCGCGGCTCTTGAGGCGCTCGAAGTGCGGCCGACGGCGCGCAACATTTGCGCGGTCGTCGCGGTGATCCAGCAGGAATCGGGATTTCAGGTCGATCCGGCCGTGCCCGGACTGCCAGCCATGGCGCGCCGGGAGATCGATGAGCGCGCCGCGCGTTATCACATCCCGGGTGCCCTCGTTACCCTCGCACTGAACACGCGCTCACCCGACGGACGGAGCTACGCCGAGCGATTGCGTGAAGCCAAAACCGAACGAGCCCTGAGCGAGATGTTCCAGGACTTCATCGGCGTGGTGCCGCTCGGTCGCCAGCTCTTCGCCGATCTGAACCCCGTGCGGACTGGCGGGCCGATGCAGGTGAGCATCGCGTTCGCGGAGGCGCACCTGAGGACCACTAACTATCCATACCCGTTAACGGAAGTCCGGCGCGAAGTATTCACCCGCCGCGGTGGACTCTATTTCGGCATTGCCCACTTGCTCGACTACCCGGTCAGCTACGACTCCATGTTGTATCGCTTCGCCGATTTCAACGCGGGGCATTACTCGAGCCGCAACGCGGCTTTTCAGCAAGTGGTGAGTGCATTGGGCAGGACTCGCCTCGCGATCGATGGAGATCTTCTGCGCGAGGGCAGCAACGAGCCGAGCCAGACCGAGCTCGCGGTGCGCAAATTGGGGTTGGGTCTCGGCGAGCGACAAATCCGGCGCGATCTCGAGCGCGGAACCGAGCACGAGTTCGAGGAGACGAAGCTCTATCGAAAGGTCTTCGAATTGGCGGACGTTCGCGCGCCCGCGCCGCGCGCGCTGGTGCCCAACATCCGTCTGCAGAGCGTGAAGATCAGCCGCAAGCTGACCACCGAATGGTTCGCACAGCGCGTGGATGACCGTTATCGCCGTTGTCTGCGGAGCAAGTAAAGTTCCGCGAGCGGTAGCTCGGTTTCGCATCTATACGCAAAGCGAGCTGACGCGCTCTCAATTTTGACGCGAAGCATAAGGAGATGGACGCACCTGGTGGTACGGTTGCGACCATGAGGACGCCTCCACGACAACCGCTCCTGGCGCTGCTGCCTCTCGCAACCATGCTCCTGGGCGGCTGCACCTCAGCGCCGCTGCGCGAGCCGCAGGACCGGGCCCCTTTACCCGAGGGGTTCCAGTCGGAGGGAACATCATTCGTTCCAGGCCTCTACGCCCACGGCGTCCAATTCGAAGATGAAGACGATCTTCAGCAGTCCGTGAGCGCTGCCCGCAACGCCTGCATCGCACGAGGCCGCAATCTCGAATACTCGGCTGACGCCCGCAAAGTGTCGAACAGCCAATATTGGCTGTATCGCACTGGCAACGAGACGGTACTGTTCGTGACCCGGGTCAGGGTCCACATCGACATCGAACTTTGCCGCGCAATCGTCAATGAAAAACGTGAAGTCACGCGTAGTGTCGAGAAAGCTGGCGCTTGGCCGTCGCCGTTCCTGGGCAGGCGCAGCTGTTCCGTATTCTCGAAGAAGTGTTACACCGCCACGAAGTTCGGTATCAAGGAGCGCTGCCGTGCCGAAGGTAACGGGTTCCAGGTCACTCGCCATTGCGTGTCGATCGAACGGGGCCCTTCGCGCGGTTTGCTGCTTGAATCGGTCTACGAATCCGACGACATGAGTGGTTATGGGTTCTCCGTGACAGACCTCGAGGGTAATGTGGCTCTCGACGAGTCCCTCTTCGATCAATCCCGAACCTGGTAACTCTTGGTACAGTCGCTGCCATCGGGACCCTGTCGCGCAAATAGCACGCCAAAGCAGGCGTTATTAGAACAAAGCAGAAATTGGAAGCAGCGCCATGATCATCAGAATTCCAGACGAATATTTTCAGCAGGTAAAGGCAACTGAACCCGCAGCCGCGCGGCAATACCGTGTTGGCAGACGAGGTTTCGTAGGGTCGGCATTGGCGGCCGCCACGTTGCCGCTGGGTCGTGCGTGGGCGGATGCGAACGACGTCGCGCTGCCTGAGCAGCTGCCAGCCATCGGGCTCGATGGCAAGCCGATTACGATTGCGCGTGCCGACCTCAAGGAGTTTCGCGCCAGCCTGCGCGGGCAGTTGTTGTTGGCCGGAAACGATGGATACGAAGAGGCTCGCAAAATCTGGAATGGCGTATTCGATCGTCATCCCGCGTTGATCGTGCGCTGCGCGGATAGCGACGACGTCGTCAAAGCGGTCAACTTCGCACGCTCGCATGGAGTGCTGACCGCGGTTCGCGGTGGTGGACACAGCATCTCCGGTCAATCGTGTTGTGAGGCCGGGTTGATGATCGACCTGGCTCTCATGAAGGAGATTCGCGTCGACACCGCGAAAATGACTGCGCAGGCGCAGGCCGGCGTGTTGTTGGGAGACTTCGATCGGGATAGCCAGGCCGTGGGATTGGTCACCACGCTGGGAACTGCGTCGGATACCGGAATCGCGGGGCTGACGCTGGGCGGCGGGTTCGGTCGCTTGCAGAAAAAGTTTGGCTTGGCATGCGACAACCTCATCGGCGCCCACATCGTGACGGCCGACGGCCGGTCATTACACGTGAGTGAACGTGAAAATCCCGACCTGTTCTGGGGCATCCGCGGTGGTGGCGGCAACTTTGGCATCGTCACGAAATTCGAATATCGGTTGCACAAGTTCGGGCCGAACTTGTTGGCGGGGAACCGGGCGTTTCCGGTCGCACGCGCGCGCGAGTTGATCCCCGTGCTGCTGGAGTTGATGGCAAGCGCCGACGACGACCTGGGCTACACCTTCGGCCTGACCAAGTCGGCACCGCCCGGCCAGCCGGAAGGCAGTTACCTCGAGATGGAGATGATCTACACCGGAAATCTCGAGCACAGCGATCGCGTGCTGGCATCACTCGACAAACTGGGCAAGCCGGCCTTCGACGACATCGCGATCAAGCCGTATGTGAAAGCGCAGATGGGTGTCAGCGGCGCGGCGCCGCGCTCGTTGCCGCCGGGATTGCGCATCTATTCGAAGTCGGGTTTCGTCTATGGCTCCGCCGACAAATTGCTGGATGAGATGCTGGCGCAATTCGCTGCGTCGCCAAAGTACATCGGCGACATGGGATTCAGCCCGATGGGTGGGGCGGTTGGCCGCGTGAAGCCCGATGCCACGGCTTTCTGGAACCGGAACTCCAACTACATGGTCATGTTGCACGGCGCCTGGATGGATCCCTCGCTGGATTCCGCCGCCGTCGAGGGCGGTCGCCATATCTGGCAGGCGCTGGAGCCCTATACCAGGGGTCATTACGTGAATGCGGAGCCGGGCGCGGAAGGACAGCGTCTGCGCGACACCTATGGCGACAGCTATCCGCGCCTGGTCAAGCTCAAGAACCAGGTCGACCCGACAAATCTGTTTCGACTGAATTCGAATATCAAGCCGACGGTGTAGAGCTCCGGGAGACGCTCCGCCCGGGGCGCGGACACGATCCTCGCGTTGTTCGAGCCGGGATCGGAAGCCGCGCCGGCAAAGCTGACCGAATTCGACCGGGCCTACCTCAAAAGCCTCTATCGCGTTCAAGGCCGGGGCTGGTTCCATCGCGCGCGAGAACAGGCAGGCCGTCCCCTAACTACTTGATCTCACTTCTCTGGCGTCGCATCCTGTCCAGGTGCGCGTTACATTGATGGAGAGTTGCATGACTAGCCAAAACGACCAATACGACAATTCGACGGAAGTCGATGCTGGACGGCGCAAACTCCTGCGCGCAGTCGGCGCTGGCGCAGTTGCATCCGCGATCTCGCCCGTATTGGCCGCCGAGTCATCTCGGCCACTACGTTGGGGAATCGTCGGCACCGGTTCAATCGCAAGTCACATGGCGTCGATGATAAAGCTGGCCGCGCGCGCTGAACTGGCAGCCGTCGCCAGCCGGAAGATTGAAACTGCAAGAGAGTTCGCGAGCAAGCATGGCATTCCTGGCGCGTACGGTTCGTGGTCGGAGATGTTCGCGTCGAACGCCGTCGACGCTATCTACGTTGCTACGCCAACCGCCGCCAGGGAAGAAATTTGTTTGTTGGCTGCGGCTCACGGCAAGCACGTTCTTGGCGAAAAGCCCTTTGCCAATTTGCCATCCTTGCGTCGCATCACATCAGCCTGTCGTAAAAACGGTGTCGGCTTCATGGATGGCACGCATTTTGTGCATCATCCGAGAACCGCACAGATCAAGACCACGATGCGCGAGAAAATCGGCTGGCCGTGGTCGATCGATTCGGCGTTTCAATTCGGCCTCTCGGACGCAGACAACATTCGTATGGATCCCAAGCTCGAGCCTTATGGTGCGATTGGCGATGCCGGTTGGTACAACATGCGAGCGGCCGTGGAGTACACGGCGCCTGGCGTCAAAGCAGTCGGCGTGGGTGCATACGTTCGCCGTGACAAGAAAAGTAACGCCGTGATTACCGGCAGCGGAGTCATCGCATTCAGTGATGGATCAACCAACACTTGGAATTGCGGCTTCGAAGCTGGCGCTTTCAATATGGACCTGAGGTTATCTGGTGCCGGCGGTCAATTCAGTCTCAATGACTTCGTGCTGACTCAGGGTGATGGACCCGCCGAGTACGTCTATCGCAAGGGCGGATTCGGTGCTGGCGGAACGTTAGAGCGCATAACGGTTCCCTCCGCGAAACCACCCGCGGCGTTGATGTTCGAAAACTTTGCAGCCATGGTTGGCAATCCCGATCTTTTCGAAGCAAGCGTGGCTGCGAGTGAAAGGACCCAAGAGTGGCTGGACGCGATTTGGACCAAGGCAATACAAAACGAGCGGGGAATCGCGTGACAACAAAATTGGCCCGTTCATTCAGCCTGTGTGTCCTGGCGCTGACTTTCGCAACTACCGGCAGCACTGCGCAGTCCGCATCGGATGTTGTGGTCGTAGTGCACGCGGGGCGCTTGCTCGACCGTCCCGGTCAGGCGCCACGTGGCGCATCGACAGTCCTGATCCGCAACGGCAAGGTTGAGGCGATTCGCGAGGGATTCCTGGACGCCGCCAGCTACCCGGGCGCGCAGGTCATCGATCTGCGCGCCAAGTTCGTGCTGCCTGGATTGATCGATGCGCACGTCCATCTCGACAGCGACCGGGCCGGACAGGAAGGGTTGGTCGAGAGCCTGACGAATGGGCCGGCATACTTCGCCTACGAAGCGGCGGTCAATGCACGCAAGACCCTCGCCGCAGGGTTCACGACCGTGCGCAATCTCGGCAACAGCGACGGCGTCACGCTTGCCCTGCGCGATGCGATTGCGGCGGGCAAGGTGCCGGGCCCGCGGATCGTCGATGCGGGAAGCGGAATTTCGACCACGTCTGGGCACGGCGATAGCTCACTGGGCCTAAGCCCGGAGCTCGCGGAACACGCGCACCAAAAGAATCTGTGCGATGGCGTCGAGTCCTGTCGCCTCGCGGTGCGGCTGCAAGTCCGCCGCGGTGTCGACGTGATCAAGATCATGACGACCGGTGGTGTGAACAGCCGCATCGGCGCAGGCCTCGGGCGGCAAATGTTCGACGACGAAGCCAAAGCCCTGATCGAAACCGCTCACCTCTACGGAAAGAAAGTCGCCGTGCACGCGCATGGCGCCGACGGAATCAACCTGGCGCTGCGCAACGGTGCGGATTCAATCGAACACGGGACGCTGCTCGATGAAGAGGGTATCAAGCTGTTCCTCAAGACCGGCGCGTACTACGTGCCGACCCTGTCGACGGTGAACGGCTACCTCGAGCGCATCGCGAAAGATCCGAATGCCTATCCACCGGAAGTGCGCGCCAAGATCGACTGGCGAATTTCGATCACCGGGCAGGCGTTGGAGAAGGCATTTCCTCGCGGCGTGAAGATCGCATTCGGTACCGACGCGGGCGTCTCGAAACACGGCAGAAACGCCGATGAGTTCGAGCTGATGGTGAAGCACGGCATGCCTGCCTCCGAAGCCATCAAGGCGGCCACGATGAACGCCGCGGATCTGCTGGGCCTGTCGAGCGAGATCGGCACGCTCGAGCCCGGCAAGCGCGCGGATCTCATTGCCGTCACGGGCGATCCCTTGAAGGACGTGACGGTGTTGAAGACGGTCGAGTTCGTGATGAAGGATGGTGTGGTGAGCAAGTAACGCGGCAGTCCTAGCTGGGCGCGACGCGCTTCCTGGTGACTATCTCGCGGAATTCCCACGCTGGGTCCCACGCTCTGGTTTTAGGCTCGCTCCGAACCTGCAGTCTGGGAGAAGGAGAGATCACCATGTTCCACCAAATCCAGTTCAACCGTTCTATGCGTTACTCAGTCCCGTTTTTCCTGAGCCTGCTTGCCGCGGGGTCTTTTGCGCAGGTGCCGGATCAGGAACTGGCAGTTGCGCGAACCGCTGATGATGCCGTGCTCAAGTGGGGTCCCTGTCCGCCGTTTCTTCCCGAGGGGTGCGGCATTGCCGTGTTGCATGGCGACCCGGCAAAAGACAATGTCGATGTGCTTCTCAGGGTTCCTGCGCGATCCGAGCTTCCGCTGCATTGGCACACCTCGGCAGAGCGCATGGTGCTGATCGCAGGCGAACTTCACGTGACTTATGACGGACAGAAAAAAGTAATCCTCAAGCCCGGAACCTATGCCTATGGGCCCCCAAAGCGTTCCCACAGCGGCGTCTGTGCGAGCGTCAGTCCCTGTGTGCTCTTCATTGCCTTCGAATCGCCACTGGATGCGGTGCCGATCGTAGGCACTGAGAAACCGGGAAGCTGATCAGTTACGGCAGAATCGCCGAGTGTCAGAACTCCTTGCTGAACCGCACTCCAAACTCGCTCGCATCATTGCTCAGCATGACCAGCACGTAGTCGCCCGTGTTGAGCCGCGCATTGTCATAGCGCTCGTCCGTGATGTTGCGGCCGTAAATCCCGACGGTCCAGTCGCCATCGGCGGGCCGATAGCTGATGTCGGCATTGACCAGGTCGCGACTCTCAATGAACGTGAACCGCGCCGGGTCGTTGCTCGGCTCGCCGAACATGTCGTCCCGGTACGACCAGTCGGCGCGCAGCGTGATCTCCCCGCTTCCGGTTGGAATCGTCAGCTCGGGACTCAGCGACGCAGTCATTTTCGGTGTCAACGGTGCCACTGCGGCCGGATTCGGATCGTCGACGTCAACGTCGATGTAACCCACGGTCACGTGCAGACGGAAGTTGTCGGTCGCGGCCCAGGTGGTTTCAAGCTCGGCGCCGCGCGAAGTCTGATCCACGACGATGCTTTGCGTAGAGAAGCCGGCCCCCGTCGTCGTGCTCACCTGGTAGGGCAGGTCCGTATATTTCGTGTTGAACAGGGCGATGCTCAGCTGCAGGTTGTCGAAGAGCTCTCCTTTCATGCCCACTTCGTAATTGATCGCGGTGACGTTTTCGGTGGCCACGAAACAGTTAGGGTTCCCGAACAGGCAGAACGGACGCGCCGGGTACTGGCCGGCCTGGTAGCCACTCTGTACGGCACCATAGAACGTCAGCCGATCTCGGAATTTGTACGAGGCCGAGACGTCCCAGGTGGTTTGCGACCCATCGTTGCTGTTCGAAGCCCCGATCACGCCGACCACAGGCATCGTGTCCGCGTCCTTGTCGTCCTGCGTGTACCGCAGGCCGGCCGCGATCCTCAACGCATCGGTCACGTGGTATCCGACGTTCGCATAGATCGCCTGGCTGTTGTACTTCTGGTGCAGGAAGAAATCGCCGCTGTTCGGCGCTGGGCACGGCGCAGCCGCGGTACCGCAGTTGAAGCTCGTATCGTTCTGGAAGTTCTGTCCTTCCTCCTCGTAGTAGAAGAGGCCGAGCACGTAGTCGAGGGCACCAGCCGTACCCGTGGCCTGCAATTCCAGCGACTGCTGATCGGCAGAGCCGATCTCGGGGAACGACAGGAAGTCGTCGTGGAAGCTGTCGTCGTCGAGTCCGCTCTTGTATTCCGAGTGCCGGTCGCTCGCGAGGAGCTTGAAACTGAGCGCGTCCGAGACCTCGAGATCGGCCGTCAAGGAAACGCCGTACGCCCGGTTCGTCACCTCGATCTGGTCGGCCTGGCCGGTGTTGTTGTCGTAGTGATCGCTCGCCCGGTCGGAATTCCGATAGCCGGCGTTGTAAACGGCGCCGTTGGCGGCAGTGCAGTTCGCCGGGGGAGCGGGTGGGTTGGCCCGGCACGCCGCGCCGAGCTCGTCGATCAGCGTGTAGTACGGCCGCAGGCCATTCTCTCCGTCGTTGCCGTCTCCGGTCAGCAGGAATGACAGCTTGTCGGTCGGCTTCCACTGCATCGCGATGCGTCCGGAAATGTCCTGCATCTCGCCGACTTGCTTGTTCGGATCTTCGATCAGCAGAAAATCACCGAGTCCGTCACGGCGTTGGTAGGCCAGGCTGAAGGACATGGCGAACTCGTCCGAGATCGGCATGTCCGCATACACGTCGCCGTTCAGCCGTCCGCGACTCCCGGCCATCAACGACACTTTTCCGCCCGGTTCGTCGCCCGGCTTGCGCGTGATGATGTTGATGGCGCCACCGATCGAATTGCGCCCGTACAGCGTGCCTTGCGGGCCACGCAATACTTCGACGCGCTCGATATTGGCGAAGCTCCAGTTCTGGCCGACCTGGCGGCCGAGATAGACGCCATCGATGTACACGCCGACGCCCGGCTCGGTCGTGATCAGGTGATCCTGCAGGCCGATGCCGCGGATGAACGGATTCTGCGACGACGTGTGGCCGCCCGAGAAGCCGGTGATGTTGAGGTTCGGCACGAACTTACCGATATCGGTGAGATCGGTGATTCCCTGCTTCTCCATGGCTTCCGGCGAGAACGCGCTGATCGACACGGGCACGTCATAGATGCTCTGCTCGCGCTTCTGCGCAGTCACGATGACGGTGTCGAACACCGAGTCGTCTTGTTCCTGAGCGAGCGCGGCTGGCCCCACACCGAGCGCGCCCAACAGCGCGGCGAACATGATGACCGCAAGATTTCTCTTGTTCATTCGATTCCTCCCTGAATGATGCCGACCTGAGTGAGCTGGCATTAGCGCGTGTGCAGCTTAAAGAATACTGCGGGTTCTGTCCGTGGTGCTGTGTAAGGCGCATGGCCGAGACTGCGGCGCTGCTGCACGGCCGCGTGCGGTACAGTCGCAACGCCGTGATGGATCGCGCCACAGAGCGTCGGCCACGGCTCCAGGAGTGACATGCCCGACATCTTCCTCACCGATCCGCCGCGATAGATCGATGCCCGCTCCCGGAACGCGCCTCGGCCGCTTCGAAATTCTGGAATTGCTCGGCGCGGGCGGCATGGGCGAGGTCTATCGAGCGCGCGACTTGCGCCTTGGGCGCGAGGTCGCGCTGAAGCTGCTGCCGGAACAGTTCGTGCGTGATACGCAGCGCCTGGCGCGATTCGAGCGCGAGACGCAGGTGCTGGCTTCGCTCAACCAGCCGAACATTGCCGCCCTGCACGAGATAGTGGCACTCGAAGGCAGCCACGCCTTGGTGCTGGAGTTGGTCGAGGGCGAAACCCTGTCGGAGCGGATCGCACGCGGCGCGTTGCCGGTGCCTGAAGCTCTGGGAATTGCCGCCCAGATCGCCACGGCGCTGGACGCTGCGCACGAGCGGGGCATCGTGCACCGCGACCTCAAGCCGGGCAACGTCAAGCTGCGGCCCGATGGCACCGTGAAGCTGCTGGACTTCGGCATCGCCAAGGTGCTGGACCCGACCACGACGGCCAGCAATCCGGCGGCTGTCACCCTGACCGCGGCCGACGCGCCCGGCGGCAGTGCGCGCATCCTCGGCTCGCCCGCCTACATGAGTCCCGAGCAGGCCCGCGGCATGACCGTCGACAAGCGAGGGGATATCTGGTCCTTCGGCTGTGTGCTGTACGAGATGTTGAGCGGCGCGCGCGCTTTCGGTGGCGAAGGGTCCTCGGATGTGATCGCAAAAGTCATCGAGCGCGAGCCGGATTTCGCCGCCTTGCCCGCGGAACTGCCGTTCACGATCCAGCGGCTGCTGCAGCGCTGCCTGGAGAAGGACCGACGGCGGCGGCTGCGCGACATCGGCGATGCGCGTCTCGAACTACTCGACGCACTCGACAACCCTGGCGGCGAGCCGACCGCGAGCGGAGCGTTCGCCGCCCGGGCCGCATCCCGCAGGCCATGGGTCCGGCGCCGCGTGCTCGCCGCGATCGTCACGATCGCCGCGGCGCTGGCCGGTACCGCAGCGTGGCTTGCGCAATGGGGCAACGCTCCGGCTCCCCTGGTTACGCGCTTCGCGCTCACCGAGCAGAGCTATGCCGGAGGCGGGCTGGCGATTTCCGCTGACGGTACGCGGATTGCCTACCTCGACGATCGCGGACTGGTGGTGCGGTCGCGGGACCGCCTGGAGAGCAAGGTGATCGCGGCCGTCAATATCGTCCAAGGCAACCCGTTCTTCTCACCGGACGGTGAGTGGGTCGGTTTCAGAGGTTGGGAGGCGCTCAGAACGGTTCCGGCAAACGGCGGTCCTGTGGCAACGGTGGCAGACCGGCATTCGGCCGCGACTGGCGCCTGGGTCGGCAAAGACATCTTCTTCGCCGGCATGACGGGACTTTTCCGGACTTCCGCGCGCGGCGGTAAGCCGGTGGCGCTGGCAGCACCCGCCGAGGGTGAACAGATCGTGTCCGTGCAGGTGCTTCCCGCAAGGAGGGCGATCCTGTTCACGGTCATTCCGACGCGCGGCAACGTGTATGGCATGGCCGCCAGCCTCCCGAGCGCGCGCATCGAGGCGCTGGACCTGGCGACTGGCCTGCGGCAGGTCGTGGTGCGCGGCGGCGGTCGGCCGCGATACACCAGCACCGGACATTTGCTGTACGTGAGTGGCGGGACGCTCTACGCGGTCCCCTTCGACATCAGTCAGTTGCGGACGCGGGGCACAGCGGTGCCGGTGATCGACACCGAAGGGCTGCTGGACTACGACGTCTCGGCCGAAGGGACGCTGATCTATCAGGCCGCGCTGACGAAGGAACACCGGGAACTGGCGTGGGTCGACCGGCGGGGCCGCGCCACATCGCTCGGCGCACCTGCCATGAATTACGCGTATCCGCGCGTCTCGCCCGACGGTACCCGTGTGGCGATCGACGTGATGGACGCGGCGGATCGCGACATATGGATGTGGGATATCGGCCGCCGCACGCTCGAACGTTTCACCAAGGATCCCACCGGCAATCCGATCGTCACCTGGAGCCCGGATGGCAGTCATCTTGTCTTCGGCAGTGAACGTAGTGGCGTCTCGAATGCGTATCGCCAGGCATCCGACGGCAGCGGCGAACCCGAACGTCTGCTTGCAAGCGACGCGCTGCAGATGCCGATCAGCTACACACCTGACGGGCGGCTGCTGGTCTCGGTTGACGTGACGGGCCAGCAGCGCGACATCCACCTGATGACGCTCGACGGCCAGCGCAAGAGTGAGCCGCTGATTCACGGCCCGGCCAATGAACTGTGGGCGGAAGTCTCGCCCGACGGGCGCTGGGTGGTCTACGACTCGGACGAGTCCGGCCAGTTCGAGGTGTATGTGCGGCCCTTCCCCGATGCCTACCGCGGCAGTCGCTGGCAGATTTCCGCCGCGGGTGGGCGCCAGCCGGTCTGGTCGCACGATGGCCGCGAGCTGTTCTATCGCGATTTCAGCGGCGCGCTGATGGCTGTTCGCGTGGCCGCCGGGCCGGGCTTCGCGCCCGGCCGTCCAGTTCGGCTGTTCGAAGGCACCGGCTACCTGGGCGCGGGCGCGCAAGGCGGTGGCCGGACTTACGATGTCTCGCCGGACGGCAGCCGCTTCCTGATGGTCCGGACCGGGGACCAGGCCAGCACACCCCTCGTGGTCGTGCTGAACTGGTTCGAGGAACTCAAGCGCCTCGCCCCGATCCGCTAGTTCTCAGCTAGTTAGCCGGCGCCTTGTGGCTCAGGTACACCTGTCCGTCCGCGCCGTAGTACAGGCGCTGCATATCCCAGGAGATCGAAGGCCTGGTTTCAGCCGATCCAGCCGTAGGGAACTGAAACGTCACGCTGAGGTTGCGCGGCGTGGACCACGCATCCGCGGTCGTGGCGCGGGTGGCCATGAAGATGTCCATGTTGCCATCGCGGTTGGAGGCGAACACGATAGTTAGGCCGTCGCGGCTGACATTGGGCTGCTGGTCCTCGAAGGTCGTGTTCAGCGCGGTGACCGCCACGCCGGGGCCGTAGGAGCCGTCGGGCCGCAGCTCGCTCATGAAGATATCCTGGCTGCCGGTGGCTGCCTCGCCATCGTGATTGCCGGAATAAAAGAGGAAGGCGCCTTCGGCGGTGCCGAGCAGCGAGGGACTGAATTTCGTGCCCGCCGTGTTCGGACCGTTGGGATAACAGGCCAGGCGTAGCGGATCGCCGTGGCTCTCCAGCAGCAGTGCGGTGCCACCGTCGGTGGGAGCCTCCACCGTGTAACGCGTCACGAAGATGTCCGCTCCGGTGAGTCCGGGCATCGCTCCGGGTGCGCCGCACTTGTCCGCCCCGTCCCGTGTGGACACGAACATCAGCCAGTCGTCCATCGCAGGCAACGGACAGAAGTCGTTGGTCCCATCAATGCTGACCGGCGCTCCGAGCTTGGTCCTGAGGTCATAGGTGTCGGTCGCGGCGGTGCGCCGCAAGGCCCATATGTCCAGACCATTCGTTTCGGCGGGGCCGGCGGCGGTGTACAGAAATTTTCCATCGCGCGTTTCGATGGGGCAACCGCCGGGAGCCACTGAGACGGGCGAACTGAACTCCGGCGGCGGCGGCGGCGGAGGTATCACCGGCGGGGGCGCCGAAGCACCATTGTCGTCGTGCCCACAGCCGCCCAGCAGACCAGTCGTTGCCAATGCCAGCAGTCCAATCCGGAAAATCCTGTTCATGCTTGCCTCACCGTGGGAATGTTTCAGCAGGGGTGTTGCAGGCGATACTTGCACCCGGCATAAGATCAGTCGGGGCGAAACCCGGGCCGAAACAGGACTGAATCGGGGCGAGGCATGATGCGTTTCGGCAGGTTCGAGTTTGATCCGGCGACACGTCGCGTCAGGCGCGAAGGCGTGGACATCCATCTGACGCCCAAGGCCTTCGAGCTGCTGGCCGCGCTGCTCGATGGGGCACCGCGAGTGGTTTCAAAGCGCGAACTGCACGCGCGGCTCTGGCCAGGCGGTGCAGTAGCGGATGCGACGCTGGTTGCGCTGATCAAGCAGCTGCGCGCGGCGCTCGACGACCGTGACCGCGCTGCGCCGCTGATCCGCACCGTACACCGCGTGGGCTACGCGCTGGAATTACCGCTGGTGCGCCACGAACCGGCGATGCCCTCGGTGGCCGCCCGCTGGCTCACGGTGGGACAGCGACGGTTGTCACTCGCGACCGGCGAGAACATCGTCGGCCGCGACGAGGCCGCGAGCGTACGCCTTGACGACCCGATGGTATCGCGCCGGCACGCACGCATCCTGGTGAGCGGTTCGGGCGCACTCATCGAGGACCTCGGCAGCAAGAACGGCACATTCATCGATGGCCAGCCGATCGCCGCCGGTTCGATGCCGCTGCGTAACGGCATCCAGCTCGCCTTTGGTACCGTGCTCGTCGTTTACGGCGAATCGGGCAACGGCATGCCCACCGTCACCCACGCCGGACCGGCTGATCCATAAAAGTAGACAGAACGGTCCGACGCTCAACGTCGACTGGTAGATAGAAGATCCCCGGCGGGAAACTGCCGGGGGTCTTTCTTTTGGTGCACCAAATGCTCGATGAAAGGGCGCCGACCGCTTCGGTCTGGTGCACGGCCAGAATCCGGAAGAGCCTTGGATCGGCGGATGGTTTGAAACTACTATCGGTTGGTGTCCTTGCATTTTCACCGCCTCAACGGCGCGCTGTCTTCTGCGGTTCCGGCTTTGGTTTGCCGCCGCGCGACGTGAGCCGCCCGCACGTCAAGCCCGAATACTTCTACGGAATCGATGCCGTTCGATTCGCCTCAGCCTTGCTCGTCGCCTTCTTCCACTTGGGCTTTTCCTGCTGGGCGTCGCCGACCAGCGGCGCGGCGGAAGCGCTGCGCGGCGCGTACGCGCTGCCGCAGCTGGCTGAGTGGACATGGTTCGGTTGGATTGGCGTCGAGATCTTCTTCGTCATTTCCGGCTTCGTCATCACGAGCTCGGCCGAGCAGGCGACTCCCGTTCAATTTTTCAACAGCCGCGTGCTGCGCCTCTATCCGGCTGTCTGGATTTGCGCGACGTTGACGTTGATCGTCATTCTGGCCAGCGGTCTCCACGCGTCGTGGTTTTCTTACGTGACGTCAATGTTCCTGCTACCAAGCGGGCCGTGGATCGACGGTCAATATTGGACGCTCGGAGTGGAGATCGTCTTCTACGCCATCGTCTTTTTGTTGTTGCTGTTTGGCCAGTTCGAGCGTGTGGGGAATGTGGCGGTCGCAATGGGACTGGTCAGCGCCGCCTCCTTGCTTTTGTTGACGTTGAAACCTGATTTGCGTTTCCTGTCCAACGGGATTTGGCGACTGACGCTGCTCTACTACGGCATCTATTTTTCGCTGGGTATCTTCATTCGACTGTGGATTCGCAACCGGTTGCGTCCTCTGCATTGGGTGACCGCGTTCATTTGCCTCGCGGCTGCCGCTGTGCAGACCCGCTTTCATTCGGTCGAAATGGGAGCGCGCGTCATTTTTTCTCCGGTTTCCCTGGCGGATCGATGGTACGTGGCCACGCTGGTGTTCTATGCCGGATTCATCGCCGTCGGCGCATCGGCGTTCTACAGGGTGCGAGTCACTGCACTGCCTGATGAAGTGCTGCGGGTGCTTCGTATTCTCGGCCTCGCGACGTTTCCTCTTTATCTGTTGCATTTCAAGATTGGCGTCCTGCTCGCGCGCAGGCTGGTGCTGTGGGGAGTTCCGCCGTTTTTCGCGCTGCTTGCGACGATTTCGATTCTGGTCGCGTTGGCCATACTCATCGCCGCGCAATTGGAACCGCGCGTCCGAGCCTTGCTGAAACGGGCATTGCTCTACCTTGAAGGACGTCTCGGGTTGCAGCCGCGATGATCTGACCGGCGAGTGGAAGAAGGCGTGGTCCCGGGCGGCATGGGCGGAATGGGCGGGACGCTCAGCGTCTAGCAGTAGACTGGCTGCGATGGGGCAAAAATGGTGACACGGTGGATCCGGTCGGCCGCGATCTTGCTGCTGTGCGCGTGCATGTCATCGATTGCCCGGACGGCCATCTTGCCCACCGACCTCGAGCCAAGAGTCGGCGCCGACTACCAGCCCGTCGGTTCTGACGAGGTTGCCATCTGGCAGGGTCTGGAGCGGCTTGAAGAGGCGATTCGCAACTCGCCACAGCGAGTGATCTCGCCTGTGCTCGATGCCTACACGCGCGGGGTCGTCGAACGGCTGATCGGCCGGCCCGCGCCGGAGCTGCGCATCTACCTGATGCACGACGCGTCGCTCAATGCGGCAATGCTCCCCTCCGGCTTGATGATCGTAAATACGGGCCTGCTGGCGCGCGTCCGCAACGAGGCGCAGTTGGCTGCCGTGCTGGGGCACGAGGCCGGGCACTATTTCCGCAGGCATTCCCTCGATCTGCATCGCGACACGCGCCGCAAGTCCGTGTTGGCCGCGGCCTCCGCGCTCCACTCTTATGAAATTGGCAACAACGGCGCGTGGAGCCTGATCAACCAGGCCATCATGATGTCGAGTTCCAGGTTCAGCCGGGACCTGGAGTCCGAGGCTGACGCCTATGGCCTCATGCTGATGGCGCGCGCCGGGTATCCGCCGCGCGCCGCGTCCGCGATCTGGAGGCAGGTCATCGATGAGCGCCGGGCGAGCGCGGCCGCGCGCCACAAGCGCTACCGCGACGGGACGAACTCCGTGTTGTCGACGCATCCACCCACTGAAGCTCGCATGGTTGACTTGGCCGCCACCGCCGACTACCTGGCCGGGAAGCGAGCACTCCCGGGCAGCGAAGGCCGTGAAGAATGGGCCGATCTCATCCGTCCGTACCAGGCCATGATGCTGCAGGAGCAAATCTACCTCAACGATCCCGGCGCCAGCCTCTATCTACTGGAGAACCTGGCGAAGGACGGCTGGACTGGGTTGCTGCGATTCAACGAAGGCGAAATCCACCGGCTGCGCAACGCGAACGGCGACGACCTGAAGGCCGCAGCCGCGTACGCCGCCGCCACGACGCTGGCGGACGCGCCACCCGAAGCATGGCGCGCGCGCGGTTTCGCGCTGCTGAAGGCGGGCAACAAGTCCAAAGCAGACGAGGCGCTGAATCGATACATGGCGATGAACCCCGATGCCCTGGATGCCGCGATGATCCGTTTCACCGCCTCCAACGACCGGCTGGCAATCGCAGATGAGATCCATGAGACAGGCAACCACATGACCGTGAAAGCGGGCTCCCCCTGGAAAAGGCTCCCCACGAGCAAGAACCAGCCCCGGTGGGACGACATGTGGACCTGGAACGGTCCGCAGATCGACAGGATCACCCTGGTCAGAGGATTGCCCGAGGGCAAAGCCTTCGTTTCCCAGAAGACGAATGCCGATCAACAAGTACCGGTATTCCGCGCCGCCATGACGACGCAGGACCTGATGTCGATGGTCGAGGTCTCGTATCGCGTCAATGGCGTCACGGTGTTCAACTTCGAGTCAGTCGAGCCATTCGATTTCCTCGGCGGTCGCGGCGTCAGGCTGCGCTACAACTACGTTTCGGGCATCGCCTTCAGGAAGAGGGGCAGCTGCGTGATGCGTATCGTCGACGGAAAGCTGTACGCGATGAAACTCGAGAGCCTCGCGGGAAGCTCCTTCGACGCGGTCGCCCCCGAGTTCGATCGACTGATCACCAGTGCGGAACTGGGCAAATAGACGCAGGTCGGCTGGCCAGCCTGCGGCTCGCGACGGAAGGCCAGGCGCTCGACGTCTAGTTAGTGAAGATAAAAAGCCACCGGCGGGAAACTGCCTAGGGCTTTTCTTAGATTTTTGCGCTGACAAGCGCTGTCAAACTCATTAATTCTTTGCGAGAAATTCCAGCAGTATCTGGTTGAACGCGGCGGGCTCCTGCACCGGCCATAGATGCCGAGTTTTGGGCACGACGATCAAGAGCGAGCCGGGGATGCAGCGATTCGCAGTGTCCGCAATGATCCGAAAGAATGGTAGCGTCAACTCCCCTCGGACCACCGCCGTGGGTGCCTTGATCGCCCCCAACTGCGCGCAGGTGATCGAAGGCGGAGGGGGAGCGGCGAAGTCGAGCGGAAGCGTCCGAGCGTTTTCGAGGGCGACGCCCTTGGGTCCGCGTGGATAAGCATCAAAGCTGCCGGGCAAGGCATCGACGCCGTCCAACAGTGCGCGGACCGCTCCGGCTTCATCCTTCGCCTGGACTGCGGCGATGCCGCCCGAGAGCATCTTATTCCCGCCCTCGGTGACCGCTTTGAGGTCCGTTGGGTCGGTGACGAACGTCGCCATCGCGGGTTCGTATAGCAACAGACTCCGCACGAGTTCGGGGTGCTGTACCGCGAGCACGAGTACTACGTCTGCGCCATACGACCAGCCGACGAGATGTGCCGGGCCGACGTCGAGTTGGCGCAAGAATGCTGCAAGATCGTTTGCATGGGTGGACACCGAGAAGTGCTTGCCGTCGTCCGGCCAGGGCGCGGGCCCGAAGTAGCGCTGGTCGAGCGCGATGTAGCGGTACTTTCGTGCGGTCGGATCGCGCTGCGCGTCCCAGGTCCGATGGTCGGCGATCGAGCCGTGCACGAAGATTACCGGCGCTCCAGTCCCTTGCTCGAGGTAGCGCAGCGCGACGCCGTCCACTGTCGCTTGTTTGAGGGCCGGTGCACGAATCGATCCCGTTTCCGATGTTTTGCATCCGGTCGACGCTATCGCGACTCCGATGAGGATGAAGCCTTGCAGCAGCTTGGTCATGAGACGCCTCCTTTCCGATGTGGCAGCCCACGATCAGAACAAGGGGAGAACAGAGCGCACGCCGGCCCTCGGCGCTCAGGCTGCGGGCTGGACGTTGTTGTTGAGCCGGAACAAATTGCGCGGATCGTATTGCGCCTTGACCTTCTGTAGCCGCCGATACGCCGGGCCATAGCTGCCCGCCTCAGCATTCGGCCGTTCGTACTCGATGTTGCTGTAGTAGCCGCCGGTGTGCGGCTCGAGCGCGTGGAACCAGGTGCGCGTTGCCTCGATGACGGTGTCGTCCTCGGCCGGGTTGTTCCAGAAGCTGGCGACGATGACCATCGTCTCCGCATTCCGATGTGGGAACGCGGTCGCCAGTTCATCAACGCGCTTGACCGCCCCGCCGGCCGTGTGCGTGAAGAACGCGAGCCGCGGATCGGGACGGAAGGAATTAATCATCGCGTCGATCAGCGCGGGCGTGACCTTCGCGACCATGCCGTTTTTCACGTAGGAGCGGATGCCGGGCGCTAACGTGCCATCTTCCTGCGTCTGCATAACCATGTAGTCCTGAACCTTGATGCCGTCGTCGGCCGGCTTGCCGATCTTCCGCAGCGGCGCCAGCTCCTTCTCGCCCGCCGCCGGGTCGCCGTTGTAAACGACCTCCATCGCGAGCACGCTCGTCTTGTCCGGCATCGTCAGCATGGCGGGACCCACATACAACTCGTCGGAGAGGCCCTCGTACCAGCCGCCGTAAAACTCGAGCACTTGGCGAGCTTGCTCGATCGGCCACACGATCATGCCGGACAGCACGTTGCGGTTGAACGGGTGCAGTTGGTACTCGAAGCGCGTCACAACGCCGAAATTTCCGCCGCCCCCGCGCAGGGCCCAGAAAAGATCAGGTTCCTGTTGTTCGCTCGCCGTGCGGATCGTACCGTCCGCCGTAACGACTTCAGCGGACATCAGGTTGTCGATGGTGAGGCCGTACTTGCGATTGAGGCGGCCGAATCCACCGCCCAGGGTGAGTCCGCCCACGCCGGTGTGTGAAACGACACCCGCAGTCGTAATCAGGCCGTGATCAAGGGAGCGCGAGTCCAGCGTGTAAAGGAGCGCGCCGCCGCCCGCGAAGGCGCGGCGCGGGCCCGGCTCGACGCGGACTTCGTTCATCGGCGACAGGTCGATCATGAGGCCGCGATCGCAGACGGACTTGCCCGGCCAACTGTGTCCGCCGCCCCGGACGGCCACGAGCAGATCGCGCTCACGCGCAAATGTGACGGCATGCCGAACATCTTCGGTCGATCGGCATTGCGCGATCAGCGCGGGCCGCTTGTCGTGCATCCCATTCCAGATTGCGCGCGCTTTGTCGTAGTCGGCATGGTCCGAGAGGAGCAGCCGGCCTGGGAACCGGCCTGCGAGCTCATCAACCGCCCGGCGCTCTAGCTCGATCTCCTTGCCGTCGAGCGTCAAGGCCGGGATGCCGGGTCCCGCACGCCCCGACCGATCGCAGGCCTCGAGAAGGGGATAAGAGAGGGCCGCGCCGGCGGCGAGCGTGGAACGGCAGAATTTGCGCCTGTCCATCGTGAACCTCCCTTCCTCACGTTGGTAAAAACAGCGTAGCAGGCAAATCGCGGAGCGCAATACGGGATCGCCGCTATGCCAACACAGGAAACTGCCGGGGGCTTTTCTTTTGGGCGCGGAAGCGTGCTCAGAAATTACATGCAGTCGGTATCGTTCGGCGTCTTCGGCGAGTCTGGGACACCGACAAAATGTGCCTGGTACGTGTCACGTGCCCACTCGTCACCGCGCTGGTCAGAGCCCGAGCAAGAGGAGCACGTGCATCTTGTAGACCGTCTCGGGAGCGTCACGGCCGATGGGATAGGCCGGGGCGAGCAATCCGTCGCCCAAGCCTGTTCTTACTCTTCCAAGATAGCGAACTACTCGCCAATCCCCCGTCAATTTCATTCGTTGCACAGTCGCCCTCGCCACCGTCCTCACTGGGAGCGCGTGAGTCGGGCCACGAAGCCGCCGCCGGGAGCAAGTTCGATGAGGAGTGAAGCGCGCGGGCCGACGGTGCGCGACTCGAACTTGTAATCAGCGGCGTAGCGGTCGGCGTTCATGCCGTCGGCCACGACAGTCGCGGTGTACTCGCTTAGGCCCAGGAACGACAGCGGCACCTCTATTTTCCGCGCGGTCCAATCGGTCATCGCCGCGACATACCAGGTCTCGCCTTTGCGGCGCGCCACAACGATGTAGTCGCCGATCGCGCCCTGCAGGGGACGCGTCTCGTCCCACGTGGTTGGGATGCCGCCCAGGAAGCGGGTGAACTCGGGCTCGGCACGATAGTCAGACGGCGTGCCCGCCAGATACTGCAGCGGGCTGTCGTAGACGACGTACTGCGCCAGCTGCTGCGTGCGTGTGCCCTGGCTCATCGGCTGTTCGCCGACAACGCGAAAGGTCTTCTGCGTGCCGTTGAGCATTGCGCCTCCCTCCCAGTCCATCGGACCCGCGAGCATGCGCACGAACGGTACGGTCAGCGCGTGATCGGGAGTCGCGCGCTCGCTCCACATGTTGTACTCGTGCCCGAGCACGGCCTCGCGCGTGAGCAAGTTCGGGTAGGCACGTTGCAGGCCGGTCGGCTTGGCAACACCATGCAGATTGACGACCAAGCGTCGCTTCGCCGTTTCACGCGCTACGCGCTCCTGAAAGCGCAGCATCGGTTGGTCGTCGCGATCCATGAAGTCGACCATGATTCCGCGCGCGCCCCACGCAGCGTAGCGGTCAAGCGCCTGCTCGAGGTTGCCCGCCAGCGCGTGCGCCTCGTTCCACAACAACACGCCCACGCCCTTGCCGTTCGCGTACGCGATCAGGCTGGGCACATCTATTGCGGGATTGAGCTTGGTGTTGTCGTCCGCGTCCGACCAGCCGGCATCGAACATCATGTACTCGACGCCGTACTCGGCGGCGAAGTCGATGTAGTAACGGTAGGTCGCGGTGTTGAGTCCGCTCGTGAAGTTGACGCCGTGCAACAGGCGGCTGGTGATCCACTCCTCGGTAGATTGGCCCGGACGGATCCAGGAGACGTCCTGCAGCTCCAGCGGACTCGCGAGCCGGTACACCAAGTCATTGCCGAGCAGGCCGGCCGCATCCGGCGACACCATCATCACGCGCCATGGAAATGTGCGAGTGCCGGTCGTGCGCGCGAGATAGTCGGCACGCCGTGTGACCAGCGATTGCTTGAACTCGCCGCCGGACACTTTCTCCTCCAGTGGATAGCGCGGGAAATCACCAGCCAGCGCGGGCTCGCTTGGCACATGACGCAGCCACAGTCCTGGATAGTCGCGTAGATCCGACTCGGTGAAGCCGAGGTAGGCGCCCGCGGTCTGCACGGTGATGGGTAGATAGCCGAGCCGTCCATCCGGCACGGCCTGCGCGGCCAGTTGCTGGTAGTTCTCTTCGTAGCTGGACTGGAAGCAGTCGACTCCGGGTTCGTTGCGGCAGTTCACCAGTGCGATCCAGAGGGAGTCGTCAACGCCCAAGCGCAGGCCGGCGCTCTCATTGCGCACGATCACCTCACCGTCGATGGCCGTCTCGAAGCGGTATGCAACGCCATCGTCGTAGACGCGAAACGTCGCGGCGAGCTTGGGGCCGAACGACAAGCGCAGCTCGTTGTAACGATCCGGGATGACGGCGCGCTTCTCCGGTACGGCGGGTCGAATGGTCTCGTCCACCTTGCGCCGTGCGTTTCCGCTCAGGCGGGGCAGAGCGTTCGCGCGCAGATGCCCATCCACATCCAGGCCAATCGCCGGTGTGCGCACCACCGTACGGCCGCGATATCGCACCTCGAGCGTCAGCGTATCGTCAGCGCGGATCACTGCTTCCAGCGCTTCCGCCGGCGCTCGCAGGCGGAACGTTTCCGCAGTTGCGGGCAATGCCAGAATAGCGAGCAGTAAACCGCTGAGCGCTCGCATCAGCATCAAGGGGCAGCCAGGCACGTCGCGTAGTCGTCGAAGGTCCGGCGGGCGGAATCGCCCTTAATCGCTCCCTCACGGTTGAAAGTGGCGGGCTTGGTTTGGGGAAGGATGGTCTGGGCTGCCAAAGGCGAAGCCGCCACCAAGGCCACAAGAAGTGCTGCGATGCTTCTGCCGATCTGGTTCATCACGATCCGATTGGGGCTTTCCGCTGACAGCTTGTCAAGCAGAGGGTAGGTCGCATTCTTTTCGCATCTCAAGATCGTGATACACCTGTCGCGGTCCCGACCATCCGGAGCTCAACTGGTGAAAAGCATCGCGGCGCTCTTGCTCACATCGTTGGCCGCGGTCGCACATGCGGCGCCTCCCGCTCCCACGAAGATCCACGTCAACGGCGTCGACCTGAATTACATCAGCGCCGGCAGCGGCGAACCCGTGATCCTGCTGCACGGCGGCCAGGGAGACTACCGCTCGTGGGAGCCGCAGATGGCAGAGCTCTCGCGCTACTACCACGTCATCTCGTACAGCCGCCGCTACAACTTTCCGAACCAGAATCCACAAACCGCAACTGATCATTCCGCGCAGACCGAGGCGGCAGATCTGCACGCGTTCATAAAGGCCTTGCGACTCAAACGCGTCAATCTCGTCGGCACATCCATGGGCGCGGCGACGGCATTGACGTTCGCGATCGACAATCCGCGCATGGTGCGCAGGTTGATCATTGCCGAACCGCCGATCCTTTCTTGGGCGATGCGACTTCCCGAAGGCGACGCGCTGTATCAGGATTTCATGAAACGAATCCAAAACCCGGCGAACGCGGCGTTCGCTGCAGGTGATGACGAGGGCGCAATGCGGTTCTTCGTCGACGGTTTTGCGACGCCTGGACGATTCGACGCGCTGCCGCCGGAAGCGCGGCTCGGCGTCATGCAGAATGCCGGCTTCTTCAGGATGATGGCGCGCAGCGCCGATCCGTATCCGGACATCCCGCGCGCGAGTCTGCGCCAGTTGCGCATGCCCGTGCTCGTCATCACGGGCGAGAAGACCATCGCGATCCACCGGCGCATTGACGAAGAGTTGTCGCGACTCATACCTCGAGCTCGATCGGCCACGATTCCGGCGGCCGGGCATGGATCGCCGCGTGAGAATCCGCGAGCATTCACCGAGGTCGTGGATAACTTTCTGGCGTCGAGCTGATGAAACACATTGACGGAGCGCCGTACGTAGCTAGTCTGTGGGTTGCGGCATAGAGGTGTCCGATGCGCACGGTTCTCACGACGGCGGTGGCTTTGTTCTTGTCCGTTTCCGGCGATGCACTGGCCGCCAACTGGAACGAGGCCAGCAGCGATCACTTCGTAATCTACGCGGAAGAAGACGAAAAGGAGATCCGCAAATACTCCGACAGACTGGAGCGGTACTACAGCGCGATGAGCGCCATCCTGCCGTCCAAGAAGATCAAGCCCAGTCCGTCCAATCGCGTGACGATATACGTCGTGCGCAGCGAGCGAATCGTTCGAAAGCTCTATGGCTCCGATGTTTCCCGCTTCGTACAGGGCTTCTACGTGCCGCACGCAGGAGGTTCTCTCGCCATCATTCCCCCGATCGACGTTGGGGGTAGCAAGGCGTCCCAGTCGGAGCTCGTGCTCATGCATGAGTACGCGCATCACTTCATGGCGGAGAATGCGCCCTATATGGTGCCTCGCTGGTACGGTGAAGGTTTTGCGGAGTATTTCGCGACGGCGAGATTCGAAAAGGATGGCGCGGTCGGGCTCGGGCTGCCGGCTGAGCATCGAGCCTACGAACTGTTCGAAGCCAAGGACGTGAGCATCGAACGGCTGCTGGATTCGAAGCTCTACGCAGCCAAGAAGTCGAAGGACTACGACAATTTCTACGGTCGCAGCTGGCTGCTGTTTCACTATCTATTCACCGACGACGATCGCCGCAACCAGCTCGTCGATTATCTGAACCGACTGAACAGAGGAGAGGCGGAGCTCTCGGCCGCGACCGCAGCGCTTGGCGACCTGAAAGCGCTAAACAAGGCGGTGGGACGTTATCTACGGCAGCAGCGTATGCAATACATCAGAGTTCCTCCCGAACGGCTGACCCTCGGGCAGATCACGGTGCGGCGCTTGAGCGAGGCCGAAGGCGCCAGCATGCCCATTCGCATTCGTTCGAAGCGCGGTGTGAACCAGCAAACCGCGGCAGAGGTGGTTCAGGAGGCGCGGGAAGTTGCGGGAAAGTATCCGGACGAGCCCGCCGTGCAGGCGGCTTTGGCTGAAGCGGAGTTCGACGCGGGCGACGATGAAGCGGCCGTCCGCGCTGCCGACAAGGCTCTTGCCGCGGCTCCAGGCAACATGACGGCGCTCATCCAAAAGGGCTACGCCCTGACACGCATCGCGACCGAAACAAAAACCGAAAAAGCGTGGCGGGCCGCGCGCCAGCATTTCGTCTCGGTGAACCAGATCGAGAACGATCATCCCATTCCGCTCATCCGCTACTACCTGAGCTTTCTCCAGCAAGGCAAGGAGCCGACCAAAACCGCCCTCGATGGGCTGGAATGGGCGTTGGAACTCGCCCCATATGACGCCAACGTGCGAATGATGGTTGCGACGCGGCAGATGCAGGACAAGCGCTTTGCCCAAGCCATACGCACGATCAGTCCTCTGGCATACAACCTCCATGCGGGCGCGGACAATCCCGCGATTGCGTTGCTGGAAAAAGCACGGGAGGAGCTGGTGGCGGAGGGACTACAAACCCGCGAGTAATCCGTCCAGCGTCAGTATCGACCCGCAGTAATTGCATGCCCGCTTTCACACCGCTTCTCCGGCCTTCCTATTTCCGGCTGACGCCCGAACATCGCATTCTGCAAGAGATGCGGAAAGCGAAATCCAGAACTTCACACGGTCATCTGACGCACTGCGCGGCGCTTCTACTCGCATCTATGGCGTGGCCAGCATTGAGCAGCGCGGCCGGCGGCCTCGTACCTCAACATGCGGAGGACCTGCGACCAACGCTTATACGTGCGTCGAAGGGCGACGCCGCGACACTCGACTTCTCCGCATTCGGCCGCGGTTTTCGATTGCAACTCTCTACCAACCAGCGTCTCACGCAGTTCACCGACGGCAGTTCCTTGCAGCTCTACAAGGGCACCCTCGAAGGTGTTCCGGGTTCCTGGGCGCGCATCAGCGTTCACGACGGTCTGCCGCGCGGCATGATCTGGGACGGGCGCGAGCTGTTCATCGTGGATGCGGCGGCGGAGGCGGTCAATTACGGCGCGGCCGGCACGGTGATGTTCAAGCTCTCGGACGCCGTGCTGGAGCGGGGCGTTTCTTTCACTGGCGATGCGGTGGAGACGCCGCGCAACCCGGCCGCCGCCTATGGCGCCATGATCGGCGAGCTGCGCGCCAGGACGCAGGCGCTGCAGGCCGGCGTGGCCACGGAGGGGGTCGAGATTTCCATCCTCGGCGATGCGACCTATCTAGCGCGCTTCGCAAGCGAGGCGGAGGCGCGCGATGCGATTCTCACTCGCCTCAACAACGTGGACGGAATCTTCAGCTCGCAGGTGGGCGTGGAACTGCAAGTCGTATCGGTGAACATCGCCGGTGAACTCACGGCCGGCCTGTCCGCGACCACCGATCCAAGCGCGCTGCTCGAAGAGTTGGGACAGTTGCGACAACAGAGCCCGGCGCTTGTCGACACCGGCCTCACGCATCTGTTCACCGGCCGCCAGCTGGACGGCGACACCGCGGGCATCGCCTATACGCTGGCGCTCTGCAGCCAGCGTTTTGCTGCCAGTCTCGCCACGGCTCACAACAGCGCCGCGCTCGATGCATTGATCACCGCGCACGAGATCGGCCATGTGTTCGGCGCCCCGCACGATGGCACGCAGCAATGTGAGTCCACGCCGCAGAACCAATACATCATGACGCCGACGCTCACGACGTCGGTCACATCCTTCTCCCAATGCAGTCTCGATCAGATCAACGCGGTGATCGACAGTTACGCCTGCGTGGTGGCGCTGCCTCCGCCTGGCCCGGCGCCACCCGCACCTCCGGCCCCGCCTCCCGGTGACAATGGCGGCGGTGGCGGAGGCGGCGGAGGCGGATCGCTCGATCCATCCTTGCTACTGCTCTTGTTTGCACTCCGGGCGCGACGCCTCTCTCAGCGGCACGTCCCGCGCGGCTCCTGGGTGCGGTGATAGTCGCGTCCCACCCAGGCGTTGTGTCCCGGTTCCCACGTGCTGCCGGCGTGACTGTCGCTGAGACCTGAGGCAGTCGCCGCCCAGGTTCCCACATCGATCATGTAGTTGACGCCCGTCACGTTGGGCTTACGGTCTCGCGTGGCGTATTCCTCGTGTCGGCTGACGCGTGCGCAGGGTAGGTGGGCAGCGACTTCCTCCATCGCGAACGCGACGGCGCGATGATCGGGATGGTCGCCAGGGTTGCGATCCTCATCAAGCTCGGCGATATGAAGATTCAGCGCGGCGCCGGGCGCCAGTTCGCTGACGACGACGGCTTCGAGCGTGGCGACGAAATCACTCCATCCAGAATATCGCGCGCTGTCGTCGATCGCCTTCGTCTCTGCGGACGCGCCCGAGCGCAACCGCTGCAGCGAAAGCGGATGCTCTTGATAGTCGTTGCCGTTGACGATGTTGCCGTCATGAATTCGCAGGAAGTACGTGACGGAGTTGGCGTAGGTGTGGCGAGCCACCTTGTGTCCGGCGCGCTCGACGGCTTCGGGCTTGGTCTCGGCGCCCAGCGCAGCGGTCGCGTTGGCGGCGTTGGCCATGAAGCGGATGGCGCGCAGCGCGCCTTCCTCGCGTGCAATGTAATAAGGAGTCGGCTCGCCGCCCACGCCTTTGCCGGCGTCGCCCGCCGAGACGTGCACGAACACGGCCTTCTCGTGCGGCTCGTTCATGGCGTGGAAGGCGTCGGGGTTCATGAAAAGCTGCCAGTCGTCGGGATGGGCGACGACGAACACGCTGAGCGTGGGCGTCGGCGGTGTCTCGCGCGGAAGACCTGCGCAGCCGGTCAAGGTCAGTATCAGCGCGGCCAAAGAGCCGTATCTCATGCCAGTCTCCCCCATGTCTTTCCGAATGCAGGAAGGCTAGCTGAGGATCCCCGGTTCGTGCCATCGTCTTGTCATGGACGCGATAAAACAACGAATCCAGCAACTGCGCAGTCTCCTGCGCCGCCGCGGTCAGTCTCGCGACGACGCGGACGACCTCATTCAAGAGGCCTTTCTGCGCCTGTACACCTACTGCCAGGAAGAAGAAGTCCAGCAGCACGGAGCCTTCCTCGCCCGGACCGTGATCAACCTTTCAATCGACGTGCATCGCAAGTCACACCGCGACCTCTACTCGAAAGAACCGCTCGAAAGCTTGTTGCTCGTCGATCTCCGGCCGACACCGGATGAGGATTTTGCCGCCGCGGAACGTCTGACTAAGGTGGTAGCCGTGCTCGATGAGTTGGGGCCCCGGACCCGCGAGATATTTCTCATGCATCGTGTAGAAGGCTACGGCTGCGCGCACATCGCGAAGCACTTTGGAATCAGCTTGAGCGCCGTGGAGAAGCACATTGCGAGGGCCGTGCTCGCGCTCATGGACGTTGTGGAACACTCATGAAACAGGAATCGACCTCGCCACACATCAGCACCGCCCGGGCGGAGGCCGCGGCTTGGGTCGCACGCCTGCACAGTTCCGGGCGCACGCGCGCGCTGGAAGCGGGCCTGCGCAAATGGCTGAAGGCGGCCCCCGAGCACGCCCAGGCATTCGAGATCGCCACCGAAGCGTGGGAAATCGGCGGCAGCGTTCCGGGTGCGGCCGTGCCGCGCATGGCGGATCCTTTCCAGGAGCGCAAGCCGAAACTCAACCGCCAGCCATACTTCGCGCTGGCCGCCGCGCTGACCGTCGCTGTCATCGGAGGGCTGTTCTACGTCTCCCGCCCGGATTCCGCCGTCACGACCAATGTCGGCGAACAGCGCATGCTGACGCTGGATGACGGCACCCGCATCTTTCTCAACACCGGCACGCGTTTGTTTGTCGAAGAGGACGCGACTCGGCGCCGAGTCAGGCTGGAGAATGGCGAAGCCATGTTCGACGTGGCGAAAGATCCGCGCCGTCCGTTCGTCGTCACCGCCGGCGACAATAAAGTGGTTGCACTGGGCACCTCGTTCGTCGTGCGACGTGATGAGCAGCAGCTCACCGTGACGCTGGTGGAGGGAAGAGTCGCGGTCTCGCCAGTTTCCGCTACGGCCGCCGAAACTGGCGAAAACTCCGGCCTTCATCCATCGGGAAAGGGTCCGGCGGTTGCGACCATACTGACCCCCGGCCAACGGCTGACCGTCGTCAACCGCAAACCTCCGAAGCTCGACGAGCCCGCCATCGAGAATGTGACGGCATGGCTGCGCGGGGAGATCATCCTCGACAACACCCCGCTGCAGGATGCCGTAACGGAAATGAACCGCTACAGCGCGGTCAAGCTGAGCGTCGACAATGCCGCCGCGGCCGACATCCGCGTGAGCGGCATCTTCCGCGCCGGCGATTCCGCGCGCTTCGCGCAGGCCGTGGGCGAGACCTACCACCTGGCCGTCGAACAACAGCCGCGCCGCATTCTGATTTCCGGTTCGTCCGACTAGCGAGCCTCCTGCCGCGCGACCCTCTGATGAGGATTTGTTTCTGTCGCACGTCAAACCTATAGACCCCTCGCATTTGCGGCAAAAGGGGCAGTACTTCTAGGGGGAACAAAACGATGGTTGAAATTTCCGGTCTCGCCTCCCGTGTGGCGGCAGCCATCCTCTTTCTCGTACCACCCGTTGCGCAGGCCCAGGACGTCGCACAATTCAGCTTGCCGGCGCAGTCGCTGGCGGCATCGCTGCGAGCCGTCGGCAGCCAGACGAGCACGAATGTGTTGTTTGACCCACCGCTGGTGGAAGGGATGAACGCGCGAGTGGTGGTGGTGACGGAGGGGATCACGGCGGAAGAGGCATTCAAGAAACTGCTGGCGGGGACCGGGCTGCAGTATCGGTTCCTGGATGAAAAAACTGTCATGGTGATTTCTGCGGCGGCTACGGCTCCTGTGAGTGAGTCGGCAGCGAACGCATCAGAGACCAATTCTCAACCTGAAATGCAAAAAGTGGAATCCGCGGCCGAATCCACGGCGAGCGATTCAGAGTCTTCAGATCAGGAAGGCATTCCCGAAATCCTCGTGACGGTGACGAGGCAAGAGACCAACGCGCAGCGCACGCCGATCTCCATGGATGTGCTCGACTCGGCTCAAATAAAGCGGCAAGGAATTCAGGATATTCAGAGCCTGGTCGCGACGGTCCCTTCGCTTTCCTTGAACCAGGCAGCCGGCGTCATCCTCGCGATCCGCGGAGTCGCCGCTCGTGACACGACCGATATCGGCGACCCTTCGATCGTCGTCAGCAACGACGGCTTCTACAACGACCGTAACCAGGCCCTGTTGGCGCCGCAATACGATCTGGCGCGCATCGAAGTCCTCAAGGGTCCGCAGGGCACTCTGGTCGGACGCAACGCCACCGGCGGCGCGATCAATTTCATCACGGTAAAGCCGTCGGAGGAGGCGGGTGGCTATCTCACGCTCGACGTGGGCAACTACGACAAGGTGAACGCCGAAGGCGCGTTGAACCTGCCCCTGTCCGACAAGCTCTGGGCACGTTTCTCCGCGAGATCAGAAGATTTCACCGGCTACCGCACTTGCGGGGAGTTCGGGACGTGCGATGACTTCACGAAGAGCTCCTTCCGGGGTCAGCTGACCTACAACCCTACTGAGGATCTGCGTCTGCACGTGTTGGCCCAAAGATCGAAAGGGACGACTCACGGCACCGGATTCCTGAACACGCCGTTTATTCCCGACGACACGGGCCATGTCGTGCATGAGCTGCCGGATGTCGGCCCGTACTCCGACGTCGACGATGTCGGCTCCCAGGTTCCCACGTATGTCAACGTCGTCGACTCAGTGTATCGCTGGGATGCAACCTGGAATGCGCCATGGACGACCGTGACGTACCTCGGTGGCCGGGAAGATATCGACTACGACAGCGAAACCAACGCCTCGACCAAGCAGGGGCCGACGCGTCCCTGGATGCCGCGGGTGAACGGACTGTTCGTGAATCCGCAGGTAACCAATCACGAGCTTCGCTTCGCGTCTCCCGATCAGAGCGACCGGTTCACCTATCAAGTCGGGGCCTACTACTTCAACAACGAAGGAAGTTCGTCCACATATCAATCGGCGTACACGAGTCCACGGGTGATAACGAGCGCAACGGTGTCGGAAGCCATCAACTTGCGTTCACTGTCGTACTTCGGGCAGGTGGGATTCAAACTCACGGACGAGCTGAAGCTGACGGTCGGGGCACGCTACAACGACGACAAGAAGAGCCTGGTCGATCTCCCGAATCCCCTGACCAGCGACGAGCGACGCTACAACAGCGGCGAGACTCGCAAGACGACCTACCACGGTGGACTCGACTGGCAGGTGACGCCGGTCAACATGATTTACGCCAAGGTGGACACGGGATACAAGGCCGGCGGCTTTACCGTCTTTGGCGACTACGGCCCTGAACTGGTGACCACTTACGAAGCGGGATCCAAGAACCGTTTCTTCGACAACCGGCTTCAGGTGAACGTCACCGGCTTCTTGACCCGCTTCACCGACCAGCAGACCTCACAACTATCGCCGATCCCGAACTGCCCGTCGCCCTGCACGAATTTTCAGATTCAGACGGTCAACGCCGGTTCGACTCGAACGTGGGGCGTGGAGAGCGACGCCACGCTCGTTTCGGACTTCGGGAACCTCAATCTCGCCGTCACCTATCTCAACAACGAGTTCACGAAGTTCGTCACCGACGCGCGGCAAACAGATCTGCTGGTGAACGGCGTCTGGACCACGCGGCTCAACAACCTCGACCTGACCGGCAATGCGGAACGCCTTTCGCCGCCTTGGACTGTCGTCGCCGGATACCAGCTGACACGGCCTGTCAGCGCCGGGGAAGTCACTGGAACACTTCAGGTACGTTACCAGGACGCCCTCTATCTATCCTTCCTCAACATCCCGACGGAGAGCCGAAATGCGACTACGATCGTCAACGCAAACCTGGGGTACAAGCCGAACGGAGCAGATTGGCGGATTGAAGCTTACGTCCGCAATCTGACGGACGATGTCTTCAACTACATCTCCAACGAAAACAACTCGGGATTCTTCTACAGCCAAGGGCTGTCTCCACCCCGAACCTTCGGCGTCATGATGACGTACCAGTGGTAAGGAGACGACCATGGAAGACTCGTACAGTTCAGGGCTGAGCCGACGCGAAATTCTCGCTGGCCTCGCGTCCTTGGCGACCTTGCCGAACTTGGCGTTGTCGCAAACCCAATCGGCGGCGACGTTTGTCGTTGGATGTTGGGCGCGCAGGCCGAATCGGCTGCCGCTTACTGTGCTCACGGGCCCGTCGCGCACCGACGAATGGAAATTCGGCGCCCCGCACGACGTCATCACCAACACGTTCTTTGGATATGTCCATCCGAAATCTAAGAAGATCTACCTGGCGCTCAACTCCGACCGCACCATCGTGCGAGCCAGAGTCTCGAACGACGGCAAGCTGATCGAGGAGGCGCGGTGGCCATCAGGTGGCGGCGAGCCCAGCTTCATCGATGTTGATAAGACCGGCCAATATATGGCCGTCGCGAATTTCGATGCCAGCGTCGAATCCACCATCGCAGTGTTCCGGGTCGGCGAGAAACTCGAACTCATCGCCACCAAGACGACCACGGGCCAGGGACCTCTTGATCGTCAGGACCGTCCTCACTTCCACGGCACGAGGTTCAGTCCAGACAACAAGTTCATTTATGGCTGCGACCTGGGCGGCGACCAGGTGCTCGCTTTTCCCTTCGATGCAGCCACCGGCAAGGTCGGAGAGCAGATCCTCGCCTACAAGGCGGCGGCGGGGGCCGGCCCCAGGCACATTCTCTTCCATGCCAGCGGGCGCTACGCGTACGTCAACAACTCGCTGAACAGCACCTTGCCGACGCTACGCGTGAATCCGGACGGCACGCTCACATTGGTCGAGATGCAATCGACACTGCCCGATCCCAGCTACAAGGGTTACAACCACCCGGGCCATATCGAGATCGATGCCACCGGGAGATATCTCTATGTTTCAAACCGCGGTCACGACACGCTTGGTGTCTTCGCCATCGGTCCCGAAGGCAAACTGACAAACCTGCAATGGATCTCGTCTGGCGGCGAGTGGCCCTGGCACTTCGTGCTTGCGAGTCCGACGGAGATGCTGGTCGCCAACTGGCAGTCCAACAACATCGCGCGGTTCAATATCAACAAGGACGGCACGCTGACTCCGCAAGGCAAGTCGCTGCCCATCAAGGGGCCAATCTATATTCTGAAGGTGCCCGCCTAGGGACCAGACCCTTGATCCATTCGAGTCGCTTCGCGCAGGATGAGGCGACTATGAGAACCCTTGCAGCACTCTTGCTCTGCGTGTGCGCCGCCACGGGTGCGAACGCCCAGCGCTTTTCCGCCGACTGGGCATCGATCGACAGTCGCCCGACGCCTGCGTGGTGGACTGACGCCAAATTCGGCATCTTCATTCACTGGGGTGTGTACTCGGTGCCGGCCTTCGCGCCGAAGGGCGAGTACGCGGAGTGGTACTGGGAACGGTTGAACGCGCCGGGCAATCCCGGTTCTGTCCAGGACCAGGCGATCCGGCAGGAAACACGCGCCTTTCACGAGCGCGTCTACGGCAAAGACTTCACATATCTGGATTTTGTACCGCGCTTTCGCGCGGAGATGTTCGATGCCGACCAGTGGGCCGACATCCTGCAGCGCTCGGGCGCGAAATACGTGGTGATGGTGTCCAAGCACCATGACGGTTTCGCGCTCTGGCCTTCACGCGAGGCCAACACGAGCTGGGGTCGACCGTGGAATGCCCTGGACGCCGGCCCGAAACGCGACCTGGTAGGCGAGCTCAGCACCGCGGTGCGCAAGCGCGGTCTGGAAATGGGTTTCTATTACTCTTTATATGAGTGGTTCAACCCGCTGTGGCTTGCGGGCGATCGCAACGCGTACATCGAACGCCACCTGTTTCCGCAGTTCAAGGATCTCGTCACGAGATACTCGCCGTCGGTCATCTTTTCCGATGGCGAATGGAGCCTGCCCTCGCAGCAGTGGCGCGCGCCCGAATTGCTGGCCTGGCTTTACAACGAGAGCGCCGTACGCGACAAAGTAGTGGTCAACGATCGCTGGGGCAGCGAAAGCCGCCACAAACACGGGGGCTACTACACCACTGAATACGGCGCCGGCCTGCCGGGCGCCGACCATGCGTGGGAAGAGAACCGCGGCATGGGGCATTCGTACGGCTACAACCGCAATGAAAACCTCGCCGACTACGCCACCGGGCAACGTCTGCTGCTGACGCTGCTCGACACTGTGAGCCGCGGCGGCAACCTGCTGCTCAACATAGGACCCACGGCGGATGGCCGCATTCCCGTCGAGATGCAGGAGCGCCTCGCGTTTCTGGGACAGTGGCTGGCTGTCAATGGTGAGGCGGTGTACGGCACGCGAACGTTCCGCGACGGCGCGCAATGGACCGCGGGCCGTCGTCAGGCTCTGGATACCTCAACTAACTACCGCGCGCAGTACGACGTGGAGACGCTCACGCTGCATCCGGCGCCCGGCGATGCACGCAAGGAGATCCTGTTCACGTGCCGGGGCGCAACGGTCTACGCAATCCTGCCGCTACGTCCGCCGCGAACGCTCATCGTGCGCGAGATGAGGCTGGCGAAAGGCGCGAAAGTCTCGCTGGTCGGCAGCGCGCACTCGAAGCTTGCCTGGCGACAAGCTGGGGCAAATGTCGTCATCGCAATGCCCGAAACTGCGGATGGCGAGTTGCCATTCACGGGACCTCTGGTCGTGAAGCTCCCGTCAGCTGCCGCTGGATCATCGACACCGGAATCATGCCGGCCTCGTTGAACTCCGCGAACATGTCGCTCGCGGTGAAATCCTTGCCGCGCTGCATCGAGCGCTCCAGCCACAGTTGTTCTATGAGGAATTTGCCGGTGACGTAGCTCGAGCCATAACCCGGCTGTCGCAGGTACAGATGCTGCTCGAATCCGAGCAGGTCGAGCGTCGGGCTCATCCAGCCGCGCGGCGTCCACGCGACATGAAAGTCCGCGGCCTGCTTCATCGTGAACTCGTTCGACTGCGCGTACAGCGCGCCCAGTCCGCGCGCCGCGCGATTCGCGAGCATGATCCATTGCAGTTCGCGGGCGCGTGGGTTGTCGTCGTAGAGACCCGCATGCATCGTCATCTCCTCGAAACTCAGCGCCATGCCTTCGGCGCGATGCATCCAGAGGTTGTAGAGCAGGGGACCGCGGCGGATCAAACTGGCATGCGGCTCGTCGCGCATCTGGGCCAGATCCCACCAGTGGTAGAAATGAGTGAAGAGTCCCAGCGGCTCCAGGTGCGACACGATGTAGAAGAAGTTGCGCTTGTCTTCAGGAACGAACTCGCCGATCTGTGCTCGCAACGCCGGGTCCATGTTCGCCTTCACGGGCAGCATCTTCTTGCGCTCGACGAGCTGCATCAGCTTCGTCACCGCTTCATTGCCGCGCTTCTGGTACTCCTCCGCCGTCGATGCGGCGACGAGCGGCGGCAGTCCCGCGTTCCGCAACTCTTCGAGCTTCAACGAGGTGTGCGCGCGCGCGAGCTCGCGTTTGAGCAGCATCACCTCGTCCTCCCAGGTCATCGGTACGAGGTACACGTTCTGCAACATCCACGTGTAGTTGTCCTTGCCGATTCCGGAGGGCCCGTCTTTGTTCGGCGCCTGGCTTTCTAACCACGCGACGAACGCGCTCGTCGCGGAGCGGGCTTCGTCGAGCGCGCGTTCGAAGTTCTTGCCGGCTTTCGCAGCGCGCGCCTCGAGTTCGTCGAGATCGGCGATCTGCTGTTTCACGGGCTTGATGCTGCCGACCCACAGATCGCGCGCGTTGCCGGTGAGATTGCCGCGCGCCTGCGTGAGCAGCGGCGCGATGGTGCGCAGTTCCGTCGTCAGCTTCTTCTCGCTCTTCGCGTCCAGCGGAAACTGGTACTGCCACAACTCGATGGCGGCGTGATTCGTTGGCCCTTCATGGGCGGGTGTATCGCTCTGTGCCGTCCAGATCGAAACGTAGTAGGCCGGGTCGCGCACCCAAGGCTGCAGCACGCGCACATAAAATTCGAAGCCGTTCATTTCCGCGCGCAAGACCTGGTAGTCGACCTGCTGCGGGATCGGCCAGGTATCCGGCTTGATCGCCGCGAGCCGGGCCTGCCACTTTGGAAACTCGGCATGACGCCGCGCGAAGGTTGCAGCGGTGTAGTCCGGCACGCCCTCGCGCAGTGGCGGTCGCTCGAAGGCGCGCCATTCGCTGAAGAGGCTGACGAGGGTGTCGTAGGAGGCGTCGCGACTCTGTCCGAAGGTCTGCGTGGCAAAAGCTGACATCGCGATCACGATGAACAACCGGGCCAGGCGGGCGCGCAAGTTGGAAGTGTGCATGCGCCGATCATCGCCGGGGGCGGTGGCGGCGTCGAGAGTCATGGCGTCAGGCGGCGTATTTTCTAACCAGCCACGCACCACCCGACAGCGATAGCGCCACCCCGAGCATGATCCATTCGAGCTGTTCGCCGGGTGCGGTGTAGACACGCGGCACGTGCACCAGGATCACGAATATCGCCATCATCACGGAAAGCAGCGTTGCACCCCACGGCGCGCGGATGCCGCTCAACAATGAAAGTCCCGCCACGAGATGCGCGAGACCGGTCGCGTATGCCCAGAAGATCTGATTCGGTGGAATCCACGTGGGCACCATCGAGGCCGTGAATTGCGCGTACTTGAAGTGCGCGGCGCCGAATGTCAGCGCGCAAAGCCCAGTAGCGACGCATACCGCGGTTGTAAGCTTCCCGCGCGAACCCCGAGCGCCGGCGTAGAGCGCGAGCGCGCCGGCAGTCATCAGGACGATCTCCGCGATGCCGTTCCAGGTGCCAAAGTCCGTGGGCTTCGTCACAGCGATGGGTACGTGCAGGATCAGTATCCACGCGCCGTAGATGCACGCGAGCAGCAGCGCGCCGGCCCGCGCAAACTTGCCGCTCAGCGTCTCGCCGCCTCCGAGGATCAACAGCAAGCCACTCGCGACGGCGAGTTGCGTACGCATTGGAAATTCGGCGGGTACCGGTTGCCATTGCAGCGCGAAGTCATGGAACCAGATGCTCACGGCACCCAGTAGGATCGCGCCGAACGCGAAGGGCAACGCGTTGGGATTCATGGAGAGCCTCCAGGAACGGGACCAAGGCGTGACGGAGTGTACGCCTCTGCGCGGAGGATGAGCCTTTTCGAGGCGCGGGTTCCCGAGTGCCACGGTCTTGGGATACCCTGCGAGCCAATTTGCGGCAGTGCTTCTAGACCGCGGAAAGCAGCAATCGTGCCCGACAAGAATTACGACGCCATCGTGGTCGGCGCCGGCCACAACGGCCTGACCAACGCCACCTACCTCGCCCGCTCCGGGCTCAAGGTGCTGCTGCTCGAGAAAAATCCGTGGATCGGCGGCGCGGCCGTGAGCCGGGAGATCGAGAAGGGCTGGACGTACTCCAATTGCTCCTACGTCTGCAGCCTGTTGCGCCCCGAGATCTTCCGCGACCTGGAACTCGCGCGGCATGGCCTGCAGGTGGTCCCCTACGGCGGCGGCGCCACCATCACCGCAACCGGCGATGTCCTCGGCAGTTACGCCGACCATGAGTTGAAGCGCCGCGAATTTGCGCGCCACAACGCGCATGACGGCGACGCGTATGACCGTTACTCGACCGAGGTGATGCGCCAGTGCAAGTTCATCCGGCCGCTGCTCCTGCGCACGCCGCCGGACCCGACTTCGTTGCGACCGCGTGACTTACGCGAATTGCTGTTCCTTTCTAAGGAGTTCAAGAAGCTCGGCGAGCAGGTGATCTACGACACCATCCGCTTCTACTCGATGAGCATCGCGGACTACCTGGCGGAGTTCTTCGATTCCGACCTCATCAAGGCTGCGCTTTCGGGCAGCGGCATCATCGGCACGGCGCTGGGACCTTATTCCCCCGGCACGGCCTATGTGCTGCTGCATCACTACATGGGCGACGTGGATGGATCGATCGGCTCGTGGGGCTTCGCTCGTGGCGGCATGGGTGCGGTGTCGAAGGCGCTGGCGAACGCGTACAAGTCCTTCGGCGGAGAAACCATCACCGACGCTGACGTGACGCAGGTGCTGGTCCGCGGCAACCGCGTGACCGGCGTCGCCTGCGCCAACGGTAATGAATACCGCGCGAAGGTCGTGGTCTCCAACCTCGACCCCAAACGCACCTTCACCAAGCTGTTCGATCCGAAGGACCTCAAGCCCGAGTTCGTCACGCGCGCAAAGAACTTCAAGATCCGCGGCTCGTCCGGAAAATTGAACATCGCGCTCGACGGTCTGCCGGAATTCCCGGCGCTGGGCAAGGACAACCCGCTGCGTTTCGGCGACCTGCACTTCCTCGATTCGCTGGCGAAAGTCGAACGCGCCTACGACGACTGGAAGAACGGCACCTGGTCGAAGGAGCCCTACCTCGACCTGCTGATTCCCTCGATGACCGATCCGACGATGGCGCCGGCCGGCAAGCACTGGATGAGCGTGTTCGTGCAGTACGTGCCGGCGAAGATCCACGGCCGCGACTGGACCGACGAGGATCGCAACGCCTTCAAGAACAACGTGCTCGACATGATCGGGCGCTACAGCCCCAACTTCAAATCGCTGATCCGCCATGTCGAAGTGCGCACGCCGGACATCATCGAGAACGAGACGGGCCTCACCGAGGGCAACATCTTTCAGGGCGATCTCTCGCTCGACCAGATGCTGTTCAACCGCCCGTTCCCCGGCTTCGCGCAGTACCGCGGCCCGACCAGAGGCTTCTACATGTGCGGCTCGGGCACACATCCCGGTGGCGGCGTGATGGCAGCACCGGGCGCGAACGCGGCGCGCGAAATCCTGCACGATCTGAGACGTCCGAATTTGGTTCCCGAGGGCTGGCGCGATGACTGAGGCCAGCAACGTCATCATCATCGGCGCCGGCCACAATGGTCTCGCCTGTGCAGCCTATCTAGCCAAGGCGGGCAAGCGCGTCACGGTGCTCGAAGCCGCCTCGCAAGTCGGCGGCGCGGCGGTGACGCGCGAGTTCGCGCCGGGCTTCAAGGTTTCGGCCTGCGCGCACCTGTCCTATCTACTCGACGCGCGCATCGCGAGTGAGCTCGACCTCGCGCGCCATGGGCTCGCGTCGGCGCGCGAGAATCTCAAGACCGTCGCACTGCAACGCGCGGACGAGCACCTGGTATTGAACGGCGGCACGCTCGAAGCCGGCCGCGTGAGCGAAGCGGATCGCACCGCGCTGGCCACGCATCACAAGACGATGCTCAAGTTCGCGCGCGTGCTCGGCAAGCAGCACAACCGCATTCCACCGCGCCTGCTCGGTGGCGGCCGTTCCGATGCCATCGGCGCGGCGCTGCTCGGCCTCGACATCCGCCGTCTCGGGCGCGACGACATGCGCGAATTCCTGCGCATCGCGGGCATCAACATTTTCGACGTCGTAGAAGAGTCTTTCGAATCGCCGGCGCTGAAGGCCGCGCTGGCTTTCGATGCCGTGCTCGGCACCAACCTCTCGCCGCGTGCCAACAACTCCATGCTCGCGTTGCTGCATCGGCTCTCGGGCCTCGCCAGCGGAACCACCGGCGGTGTGTCCCTGCCGGCCGGTGGCATGGGTGCGGTGAGCGAGGCCTTCGCCAAGGCGGCCACGGCCGCGGGCGCGAGCATTCGTCTCTCCACGCCGGTAAAGAACATCTCGCTCAACGGCGATCGTGTCGACGGAGTCGTGCTCGCCAGCGGTGAAACGCTGGCAGCCGACGTGGTCGTGAGCAACGCGGATCCCAAGCGCACGTTGTTCGAGCTGCTCGGCGCGCGGCATCTCGAAACCGGCTTTGTGCATCGTGTGCGGCATTTCCGCACGCGCGGCATGGCGGCCAAACTCCATCTCGCGCTCGACGGCTTGCCCGAGTTCTCGCGGCTGCCGGCCGCACTCGCGGGCGAACGCCTCGTTGTCGCCCCGGATCTCGTCTACCTGGAGCACGCCTTCGACGCCGCGAAGTATGGTGAGAACTCACCGCGCCCGGCGCTCGAGATCAGCATTCCCACCGTGCACGACCGCTCGCTCGCGCCCGCAGGGAAACACGTGCTCTCGGCGGTGGTGCAGTACGCGCCGTATGACGAAGCGGCGAGCACCGACGCGGCGCGCGCGCAGCTGCTGGAGAACACACTCGAGGTGCTCGAGTCGTATGCCCCGGGAGTCCGCGGCAAAGTGGTCGCCTCGCAGTTGCTGCTGCCGGCCGATCTCGAACGCGAATTCCGCCTGACCGGTGGGCACTGGCACCACGGCGAGCTCGCGCTCGATCAATTCCTCATGCTGCGACCGGTGCCCGGCGCCGCGCAGTACGCGATGCCGGTGACGGGCCTGTACCTGTGCGGCGCGGGCGCGCATCCGGGTGGCGGCGTCATGGGTTGCGCGGGCAAGAATGCGGCGCAGGCTGTCATCCAGGCGGGGCGCAAATGAATGACCGCATGAATCAGAAGGAGCACTACCGGACTGCGGTGTACCAGACGCCGTTCCACGAGCGTACCTCCGCGCTGAACAAGCTCAACGTATGGCACCGCTGGAAGGACTACACCGTTTCGGATGCTTATTACAACGTGGCGCTCGAGTACGCCGCGATCCGCAATGCCTGCGCGGTGTTCGATCTGTCGCCTATGACCAAGCACCGCATCACCGGTCCCGATGCGCTTGCCTTCCTCGATCGGCTCATGACGCGCGACGTGTCGAAGATCAAACCCGGCAAGGTCGGCTACGCCGTCTGGTGCGACGACAACGGCCGGGTTATCGATGACGGCACCATCTTCCACCTGAAGCCCGGCGATTACCGGCTGTGCTCGCAGGAGCGCCAGCTCGAGTGGTTAGACCGATCGGCCTTCGGCTTCGACGTGAACCTCGTCGAAGAGACGCACGACGTCGCCTGCGTCGCCTTCCAGGGACCGACCAGCTGCGCCGTGCTCAAGGCCATCGGCTGCGCCGGTGTCGAAAACCTGAAGCCCTTCGACATCGCCTACTGGCCGTTCGCCGGCGGCGAGCTGATGGTGTCCCGCACCGGTTTCACCGGCGACTTGGGTTATGAACTGTGGACCGACAACGACCACGCGCTGCCGCTGTGGGACGCGCTGTTCGACAAGGGCGCCATCCACGGGATCCGCCCCATGGGCACGCATGCGTTGGAGATCGCGCGCATCGAGGCGGGATTCATGCAGGCGCACGTGGATTTCATGCCCGCCGACCAGGCCATCCATCTGGATCGCTCCCGCTCGCCTTTCGAGCTCGACTTGGGGCGCCTGGTGGATTTCAAGAAACCCAACTTCAATGGCCGCCGGGCACTGCTCGAGGAACAGAAGCGTGGCTCGCGCTATCGCTTCGTGCGCCTCGAGATCGCCGGCAACAAGGTCGCGCGCGCCGCCTACATTTACAACAAAGAGCGCAAGGGCGAGGTCATCGGTACGGTGACTTCAGCGGAATGGTCGCCCTCCGCGAAGACCAATATCGCGCTGGCTTCCCTGCACATGCCCTGGGGCCGTCCGGGTGACGAACTGTGGGCCGACATCTACTACCAGCGCGAGCTGCAGTGGTTTCGTGTCAACGTTCCCTGCAAGGTGGTTGAAGGCGCGTTCTTTGATCCGCCGCGGCGTCGCGCCACCCCGGCCGCCGATTTCTGATGAAAAAGGCCGCGTCGACCCTGCGGCCTGACCTCAATCTCGTGGCCGTGTTTGCGCTGACGTTGGCGTACACGGCTAACGCTTCTGGTCCCGACGATCAGGCGTTTCCAGCCAGTTTCGATCTCTCCCAGGTCGTGGTGCGGTTGGAGCGCGGCCAATGCCATCACATCAACTGCCCGGAATACGCCGTGGAGATTCGCGGCGACGGCGCGGTCGCATACGAGGGCAAAAGCTCGGTGCTGATCGAAGGCAATTACAACTGGACCATTCCGCAAGCAGATGTTGCCGCTCTCATCGATGAATTCCGGAAGGCGGGCTTTTTCCATCTCAAGGATGAATACCGCAGCGAGGCGAACGTCGAATCGCGACTCACGATCGCGAATAAGACGAAAACCGTTTCAACCAGCATGGGCGGCTCGATATGCGAACCGGACGCTCCGACCAGTAGTTGCGTGCCGGAACGGTTGCTCGCGATGCAAGCTGCGATTGACAGGTTCTCGCGTGCGACGGAATTGACGCAAGGCAATGGCCGCACCATTGCCCTGCTCGAGCAAACGGGGTTCGCCTTTCACTCGTCCTTCGCTGCGAGTGCACTGCTGTTCGCGCTGGACAAGATGAACACAGAGATCGCGGGGGAGCTTCTTTCGCGAGGCGCGCCGCTGAATGGCGGCGGCCTGGAACCTTCAATGGGCAAACGAACCAGCCTTCCCGCGATCCTGCTGGTGCCAGCTACCGCAGACGTGAAACTCGCGCAGTCGATGATCGTTGGAGGAGCGCTCGCAGACACGAGCACGCGGCAACTCTTCCTGCTGAGCAGCGCGGCGTCGGGCAGCGCTGCGATGACGAAATTGGCGCTCGAGCATTATCCGGATGTGCGCAAGAAGCCGGCCTCCTATCCTTGGGTAGTTGCGGCGGCGACCGCCAACATGCAAACCGAAGGAACCCATTGGCAGGAGTTGTATGCCAAGCCGGAGTACGCGCTCTGGAAACAGAACTTCGATCCGCCGGCAGTATTGCGTCTTCTGATCGCGGCCGGCGCAGATCCCAAGGCGGTGGACCGCGACGGAAACACCGCGCTGCATCTGGTCCAGAGTGGAGCAAGCGCGCAGGTCCTGCTGGAGGCGGGCGCGGATGCGAATGCCGTCAACGACAAAGGACGGACACCGCTCCACGAAGCACGCCGCGCAGATCTTGCGCTCGTGCTAATCCGTTCGGGCGCACAAGTGAGTGCAAAGGACCTCGAAGGCGCGACACCGCTGTTCGATTGCTACGATGCAAAAACGGCGAGGGTACTTTTGCAGGCGGGCGCAGATGTCAAATACCGTGCTGCTGATGGATCTACCGCCCTGTTCTTCCAAAGCGATCCGGAAACCACCGCCGCCCTGGTAGAGGCGGGAGCGGATGTGAATGCCAGATTGCCAGGCGGGCTTTCCGCGCTCGCGTCTGCCAGTTCGACCAAGTCTGCGCTGGTCATCCTGCGTGCGGGAGCAAAGGTACCGGACGACCCTGCTCGCCTCGAGAAGCTTCTGAACTGGGCGGCTGGTAACAACGACGAGGTGCTGCTTCGGGAGTTGCAGGATCGGGCTGCTAGCGTGACGTTTTCGCGCTAGCGCGAATCCGACGTTCCCGCTGGAACGTCCTTCGCCCGGGTCGCCTTGTAAATCAACGCGTCGATCGCCGTGCCGTAGTCCATCTTCTCCCCGCGCCAACGATTCACGAGAGCGCCCTCGGGCAATTGCGTCCAAGCCCCCGGCGGCTGAGTAAACCCCGGCGCGACGCAATCCACCGGCACACCGTTCGCCTTGACGAATCGCAATGCACCGTCATCGAGTCTCTCGATGCGGATACCGCCCTCATGCACGGCGCGATGATGAAAGCGGCACAGCGAAACGAGGTTCGACGGCTTGGTCTCGCCGCCGTTCGCCCAGTGATCGATGTGATGCGCATCCATGTAGCGTGAGTTCGCGCAGCCGGGGAAACGGCAGCCCTTGTCGCGCGATTTGAGCGCGCGGCGCAGCGGCGCCGAAATGGTTCGGGTTTTGCGTCCCACGTTGAGCGGATCGCCGTCATCGTTTTCCGTCAGCACGACCACGCTCGCATCGCAGGCGAGCCGACGCGCGGTTTCCGCGGCCATCGATGGCCCATCCTCGAACTCGCAGCAGCCTGCTGTGCGGTCGCGCAGAGTCTCCTGCGCCACGTGCACCACGATTTGCTGCCGCTCGGCGCCCGCGGCTTCGATCGCCCCGTGCGCGAGGAAGCTCTCGGCCATCAGGGCGAGGGCGTCCGCGCGGCGCGCGCTGAATCGCACGACTTCCTTCGACGTTCCAGCGGGAACGTCTCGCGGCAATTCCTCGACGGCGACGTCGAGCGCCTTCATGAATCGCGCGCCATGCTCCGCGGGCAACCGGCAGTCGAGGATGAGCGACCCGTCATCGTCCCACCGAAAGCTCACGCGGCGGTTCTGCTGCTGCCGTTGCTCGCGCGACAACTCTTCCGCTTCCTGGCAGCGACGGTACGCACGCACGAGCTTCTCGACGTGCTGCGCGGTGCCGTGCTCGGCGATCATCAGGAGGTAGTCCTCGGTCTCCGCTTTCGCGACGCGCGTGATCTCCCGCACCTTGGAGTAGCTCAGGCCGCCGCTTTCCATTGCCGCGGAGATTTTCGGCAAGTTCTCGAGTGCGTGCGCCACCCGGACCTTTTCGCGCGCCGCGCCCATCGCGATGCCGCACTTCCAGTTGAGCCAATGCGCGCAGGATTGCGACGAGCTTACCGACCACCCCTTGCGGCGATCGAACTCCGCGATGAGTGACAACCATCGATGGTTCGCCGCGTTGATGCGAGCGGCCAATGTGCAGATGTCGGCTTCGAGCTCGTGGATTGGACGCATGGGTCGCTCCATATAGAAGAGTGAGACCGGTACTGTGTATGCGTACAGTGTATGCGTTGCCGAAGAAAAACGCTGCGCGAAATGGCCTTTTTTGGCAGGAATTAGCGGATCGATGCGGCGATCGTAGTTAGGCCTCGGGAAGCCCCAGCAACGCTCGCGCTTCCGCGGGCGACGCGACAGTGCGCCCGTATTCCTTCGTCAACGAGGCCACGCGCGCCACGAGCTCGGCGTTACTCGCCGCGAGCCGGTGCTCGTCGAAGCGCAGGTTGTCCTCGAGGCCCGTCCGCGCGTGGCCGCCGAGTTCCAGCGCCCAGTGGTTCAGCACCAGCTGGTTCTTGCCCATCCCGGCAGCCGTCCAGGTCGCCCCGGGAAGAATCGCCTCGAGCTCCTTGATCAGAAATTCCAGCAGCTCGCGTCGCGCCGGCAGAGCGTTCTTCAATCCGAGCACGAATTGCACGTGGGGCGGCGCTTTCAACAGGCCACGCTTCACGAGCTCCGCCGCGTTGTAGAGCATCGCCACGTCGAATACCTCGACCTCGGCCTTGATGCCGCGACCGATCATGTCGCGCGCGAGGTCTTCGACGAAATCCGGCGGATTCTCGTAAATGGACGTCGGGAAGTTCACCGAGCCGGTCGCGAGCGATGCCATGTCGGGTCGGAGATAGAGCATGGACCCGCGTTCCGAAAGGCCGCGGCCCCGCCCACCGGTGGAAAACTGCACGATCATGCCGGGACAGTGCTTCTTTATGCCTTCCTGAACTCGGGCAAAGCGCCCGGGATCGGAAGAGGGCCGGCCCTCGTCATCCCGCACGTGGATGTGGACCAGAGCCGCGCCGGCCTCGAATGCCTCGTGCGTGGACTCGACTTGCTCCTCGGGCGTGATCGGGACCGCCGGGTTGTTAGCCTTCTGCGGCAGGGATCCGGTGATGGCGACGCTGATGACGGCGGGGCGTGACACGCCCCGATCATCACCCAATTTGCTGACGGGCTACAATCCCGCATGCTCTCCGAACGCGATACCGTCCTGCACAGTTGGTGCAGGCAGGCCGACTGGTCCGCCCCGACGATTATCGGAGGCGCGGGCGCGCGCATTCACACCGCCGACGGCCGATCGATCCTGGACATGAGCAGCCTCGCCGAGTGCAGCAATCTCGGTCATCAGCATCCAAAGGTCGTCGCAGCGATCCGTGAGCAGGCGCAGAAGCTGTGCTTCGTCACCAGCGCCTGGGGCGCCGAGCCGCGTGCCAGGCTCTCCGAGTTGCTGCTGGAGAAATCTGGATTCATCGGCGGCCGCGTGTTCTTCACGCTCGGCGGTGCCGATGCGAACGAGAACGCGGTGAAGTTCGCGCGGCAGGCGCAGGGCTTGCCGCGCGGCCGCATCATCGCGCGCGACCGGTCCTATCACGGGGCCAGCTACGCGACGATGGCAATGTCGGGCGACAGTCGCACGCGGCACCAGGTCGACCGGGAGGCCTTCGGCGTCCTGCACGCGCTGCCTCCATACGCCTACCGCTGCCCGTTTGGCAGCTCGACCGCGGAAGAATGTGGCACCCGCAGCGCCGCGCACGTCGGCGAGCTGATCGAAAAGCATCAGAACGTGGCTGCGGTCATCATGGAGCCGAATGCCGGAACGAACGGCATCGTCGCGCCGCCTAACTACTGGCCGGCGCTGCGTGAGCAGACCCGCAGCCGCAACGTTTATCTGATCGCCGACGAGGTCATGAGCGGGTTCGGCCGCTGCGGCGAGTGGTTTGCGTGGCAGCGCTACGGTGAAGAAGGACGGCCGGATCTCATGACGCTCGCGAAGGGCCTGACGGGCGCGCATTTGCCGCTCGGCGCGGTCGTCCTGTCGGCGGAGCTTTCTCAACGCCTCGAGCATGAGATGTTGTACACGGGACTCACGTATTGCGGGCATCCACTCTCGTGCGCTGCCGGTATTGCCGCCGTCGAAGCCTACGGCGACGAACGATTGATCGACCGATCACGCTCCCTCGGTGCGCTGATGATCGAGCGTTTGAAAGCCTTGCAGGCCAGACATTCCATCATCGGCGACGTGCGCGGCGGCGATGGCCTGTTCGCCGTGGTAGAGCTCGTGCGTGACCGTCGCACGCGCGAATCACCGGCGGCGTGGCCTGATTCTCCAGTTGCCTTGAAGCATCTGGTGCGCGACGCGTTGCACCGGGACGTGTCGTTCGCCATCCGCGGCAACCTGATTCTGCTCGCACCGCCGCTGGTCATCACTGAACCGGAACTCCGCGATGCGCTTACGCTGCTCGACGACTTGCTGGCCGCAGTACAATTCTGAATGGCGTACAAGCTCACTTATTCGACGATGTTCGATCCGCCGCCCGAAATGCACACGCGTTTCGATGCGGCCTTGACCGAGGTGCGCGGTGGCCTCGGCCGTAAGCACTCGTTGCACATCGCGGGCAAGGACGTCGAGACCAGCGCCTTCAAGGACAAGCGCAGTCCGATCGATCGAAACTGGTTGCTAGGCTCGTTCGCGCAAGCGAACGGCGAGCACGTCGAGCAGGCAATGCGCGCCGCGAACGATGCGTTCCCCCGTTGGCGCGCGACGCCGCCCGCCGAGCGAGTCCGCCTGCTGCGCCGGGTCGCGCAGCTCATCGAAGCGCGCGTCTATCACATCGCCGCCGCGGTGAGCCTCGAGGTCGGCAAGAACCGCATGGAAGCGCTCGGCGAAGTGCAGGAGACGGCCGACTTCTTCACCGTCTACTGCGACAACTTCGAAGCCCAAGGCGGATTCGATCACGTGCTGCCGAACGATCCGCTACCGAACGTCGTCTCGCGCAATCGCAGCGTGATGAAACCGTACGGCGTGTGGGTGGTCATCAATCCGTTCAACTTTCCATTCGCGCTCGCAGGCGGGCCCGTGGCCGCGGCGCTCGTCACCGGCAACACAGTGGTGCTCAAGGGCGCGAGCGAAACTCCGTGGTCCGGCCGATTGTTGGCCGACTGCCTCCGCGATGCGGGATTGCCGCCGGGCGTCTTCAACTATTTGATGGGGCCGGGCGCCGCGATCGGTGATGCGCTCGTGGAGCATCCGCAAACCTGCGGCATCACGTTCACCGGATCGTACGAAACGGGCATGGGCATCGTGCGCAAGCTCGCGGCCAGCCGCTATCCGAAACCCTGCATCGCCGAGATGGGCGGCAAGAATGCCTGCGTCGTCACCGCGAACGCGGATCTCGAAGCGGCTTCCGCCGGCATCGTGCGCAGCGCGTTCGGCATGGGCGGACAGAAATGCTCGGCGTTGTCGCGCTTGTATGTCGACGAGTCGCTCGCGGACGCCCTGACTGAAAAGCTCCTGGTGCGAATGCGGGCGATCGGCGTGGGCGATCCGACGCGCAAGGAGAACTGGCTGGGTCCGGTAGTCAGCGAAGGCGCGCACCGCAAATACAGCGGCTACGTCGATAGTTTGCGCAAGGGCGGGGCCAGGATTCTGTTCGGCGGCGATGTGCTCTCGACCGGCGATCTCGCGCGCGGCTTCTACGCGGCGCCGACGCTCGCCGAGGCGGCGCTCGAGCATCCGCTGTGGCGCGAAGAAATGTTCCTGCCGATCCTGATGCTGCATCGAGTGAAGGATCTCGACGCCGGCATACGTCAGGCGAACGATTCGGACCTTGGCCTGACAGCCGGCGTGTACGGGTCGCCCGCCGAGGTCGCAGAGTTTCTCGATCGCATCGAAGCCGGCGTGACGTATTCGAATCGCGCCGCCGGCGCGACGACCGGCGCATGGCCGGGCTATCAACCGTTCGGCGGCTGGAAAGGCTCGGGCAACACGGGCAAGGCGATCGCATCCTTCTATTACCTGGCGCAGTATTTGCGCGAGCAATCCCAGACGGTGGTCGAATCATGAAATCTCCGCACATCCGCACGGCGTTGCCCGGCCCGAAGGCCGAAGTCATGCTCAAGCGCTCCGTTGGCGTCGAGTCGCCGTCCTACCCACGCGACTATCCGTTCGTCATGTCGCATGGCAAGGGCGCCGAAGTGTGGGACGTCGACGGCAATCGTTTCCTCGACTTCATGGGCGGGATCGCGGTGTGCTCGACCGGGCATTCTCATCCGCAGGTCGTCCAGGCGATCAAGGATGCGGCGGACAAATTCCTGCACATCTCGAGCGACTACTGGCACGAAGGTCAGATCGCCCTCGCCGAAAAGATGAACGCGCTGAGTCCTATGCGCGAGCCGACACTGACTTTCTTCTGCCAGAGCGGCACCGAATCGGTCGAAGGCGCGCTCAAGCTCGCGCGCTACGTGACCGGTCGCGGCCGCTTCATCGGCTTCCTCGGGGGCTTTCACGGTCGCACCATGGGTTCGCTCTCTTTCACGTCGAGCAAATACACCCAGCAGAAAGGTTTCTTCCCAACGATGCCGGGTGTCACGCACGTTCCTTACCCTAACAACTATCGCCCGCTCCTCGCGGGTGACGACCAGGGCGCGGCGGTGCTCAACTACATCGAGAACGTGCTGTTCAAGGCGAACGTACCGGCGAGCGAAGTCGCGGCGATCCTGATCGAACCGATCCAGGGCGAAGGCGGCTATCTCGTCCCGCCCGACGGTTTCCTGCAGGGCCTGCGTGCACTGTGCGATCGCCACGGCATCCTGCTGATCTTCGACGAAGTGCAGTCAGGCATCGGCCGCAGCGGCAAGATGTTCGCGGCGGAGCACTTCGGTGTCGCGCCCGACATCATGACTCTTGCGAAAGGTTTGGGCTCGGGTCTGCCGATCGGCATGGTTGTCGCAAAGAAAACAATCATGGAAAAGTGGACTCGCGGCGCGCACGGCAATACCTTCGGCGGCAATCCCCTGTGCTGCGCTGCTGCGCTGGCAACTATCGACCTGGTCGAGCGCGAGTACGCCGCCAATTCGGCGCGCACCGGCGAGTATTTCATCAACAAGTTGCGCGAGCTGAAGCTACGCTACGACTGCGCCGGCGACGTGCGCGGCAAGGGGCTCATGCTCGGCATGGAGCTGGTGGAGAATCGCTCCACCAAGACCCCGGCGACCGACCTGTGCGATCGACTGATCACTCGCGCCTACCACAACGGCTTGCTGTTGCTGATGTGCGGGCAGAGCACGATCCGCTTCATGCCGCCGCTGATGATCACGAACGCGGATGTCGACGAGGCGTTGACAATACTCACCGCGAGCCTCGACGAGGTGCTGGCCAATGACAAGAACAAATCGGGCGCTGCTGGCACTGCTGACGCTTTGCGTCGCTGACGCTTCATTCGCCGCACGCGTTCCGGTCCTCCGGCAGGTCGATCTTCCGCACTCTTATTATTATCGGGAGATGTTCCTGCCGCAGCTCACGAGCGGCCCGGGAAGCGTAGCGTTCTCGCCGGACGGGCAGAGCGTCGTGTACAGCATGGGTGGATCGTTGTGGTTGCAGGCGATCGACGGCGATACGGCCGACGAGCTGACGTTTGGCCCTGGCTACGACTATCAGCCCGACTGGTCGCCCGACGGACGCTTCATCGTGTTTGCGAGGCATCACTCCGATGCGATCGAGCTGTGGCGTCTCGATCTGACGAGTCGCAAGACGCAGCAACTTACGCAGACCAAGGCCGTGCAGGTTCAGCCGAGGTATTCGCCGGACGGCAGCCGGATCGCGTTCGTGTCGACGGCGGGCAGCGGCCACTTCAATCTCTACGTCGCGGAGATCACTCAGTCCGGACTCGGAGTGCCGCGTGCCGTCATCGCGCCGCGCGAGAGTTCGATCGCGCGTTATTACTATTCGACGCATGATCACACGATCAATCCGTCGTGGACGCCGGATGGCAAGAGCCTGGTGTTCGTGTCCAATCGCGAGGTTGCCTACGGCTCGGGACGGATCTGCAGTGTGGCGCTGGAGGCGGGTAGTGCACCTGCGTGTTTCATCGACGAGGAGACGAGCTGGCGCGCGAATCCGGAAGTGGCTCCCGATGGCCGGCGTGTTTTGTACAGCAGCTATCAAGGCCGGCAATGGCATCAGCTGTGGGTGACGACGCTCAAAGGCGAAGCCACGCTGCCTCTGACATTCGGCGAGTTTGACGTCACGCAGGCGCGTTGGTCGCCAGACGGTCGCCGCGTCGCGTACATCAGCAACGAATTTGGCAACGTCGCGCTTTGGTTGCGCGAGTTCTCCGGTGGAGCGCGAAAGCAGATTTCGCCCAAATCCCGGCACTACGCGCGACCCATGGCGCAGCTTTCAATCAAGCTGACCGACGAGCTGGGCAAGGCAGTGTCCGGGCGAGTCAGCGTTCGGGGCAGCGATGCACGCGCGTACGCGCCCGATGACGCCTGGGTGAGCGCGGACGACGGTTTCGATCCGTCGACCCAGATCGAAGAGACGCGCTACTTCCACTGTTATGGTGAATGCGTCGTGAGCGCGCCGCTCGGGGACGCGAAGATCACCGCGTGGCGCGGGCAGCGCTACGCGGCGGCGCGACACACCGCGCAAATCCAGGAGACGCTGGGCGCCACGGCGGGAATTTCGTTCAAGCGGCTGTCGATGCCGCAATGGGCGCCGGTGAGCATTTCGGCCGACCTGCACGTGCACATGAACTATGGCGGCCACTACAGAAGCACGTTGCAGACGCTGTCCGCGCAGGCGCGCGCCGAGGATCTGGACGTCATCTACAACACCATCGTGAACAAGGAGCAGCGCATTCCGGACATCGCGCATGCCGGCGGCGACGTGACGCGTGATGGCGGCATGACCATCTTCCAGGCGCAGGAGTACCACACTAGCTATTGGGGACATCTCGGCCTGTTAGACCTCCGTGAACATTTCCTGACGCCTGATTTCAGCGCCTATCAGCTGAGCGCGCTGGCATCTCCGTATCCGCACAACGGCGCCGTGGCTGACCTTGCCCATGCACAAGGCGCGCTCGTCGGCTACGTGCATCCGTTCGATTGGGAGATCGTGCCGGACAAGGAAAAGTCGCTGACGAACGCATTGCCGGTCGACGTCGCGCTCGGCAAGGTGGACTACATCGAAGTGGTCGGCTTCTCCGATCACAAGGCGACGGCTGCGGTCTGGCATCGACTGTTGAACCTGGGGTTCAAGGTATCGGCCGGCGCCGGCACCGATGCGATGGCTAACTACGCTTCCTTGCGCGGACCGGTCGGAATGAATCGCGTGTTCCTGCAGACCGGCGGCGACACAAGCGCAGAGGCCCTGCACAAGGCTCTGCGAGAGGGCCACAGCGTCGCGAGCAACGGGCCGCTGCTGGCGCTGCAAGTCGACGGCAAGAACCCCGGCGACACGATCGAGCTCGCCTCGGGACGCAAGCTGAATTACCGCGCGGCGATGCGCTCGCTCGCGCCGCTCGATCACGTCGAGGTGTTGTACAACGGTCGCGTCGTCGCGCGCCATGGGAAGAAGGACGCGACCACTGCCGAGCTGAGCGGCGCGATTCCCGTGACCGAGAGCGGCTGGATTCTGCTGCGCGCGTGGAACGACGATCCCGATGCGCTGATCTTCGACATCTACCCGTACGCGAGCACGAGTCCTATCTACGTGTCGATCGGCGGCCGACCCGCGACGTCGCCCAAGGATGCTGAATACTACCTGCGCTGGATCGACCGGATCATCGCATCGGCCGACGCGCGAAAGGACTACAACGACGCGCAGGAAAAGAAGGACACGATGGACTACCTGCGTGCCGGCCGCGCGGTGTACGAGAAGAAAGCAGGGCGATAACCAACGTCAGCGCGCCGTCTTCTTTTCCAGTACGGTCTTGTGCTCCTTCAGCAACTTGATCAGCGCCTTGTGATCGATCGCCGCTGCCTTGTGGCCTTGGTAACCGGTCATCGGTTCGGCGGCGATCATCGCGTTGATGATGCTCTCTTCGACGGCACGCACGGTCGCGAGGAACAACTGATCCATCTGATCGTAGCCGAGCGCGGTCAACGAGGACATCGCCACCTGGCTCGCGGCCTCGTTCGCAGTCGAGAACGCAATGAAGATGTCGCCGGAACCGTTGCCCGAGTAGCTGCCGTTCCGTGCGAGGCCGAGCGCGGCACGCCTGGCTACACGCTTCAGTTGGTGCGGCAGGAGCGGCGCGTCGGTGGCGATGACAATGATGATCGAGCCGTCGTCCTTCGGTTCCGGCCACTGCAGGTCGTTTTTCAGCATCTTGCCGACCGGAACGCCGGCGATGCGTAACTCGCCGCGCACTCCGTAGTTAGCCTGCACCAGCACGCCAAGGTGATATTCGCGCCCGTCGATCTTGACCACGCGCGAACTCGTGCCCGTGCCGCACTTGAACTCATGGCAGATCATGCCCGTGCCGCCGCCGACGTTGCCTTCGCCGATGGCGCCGCCGTGCGCGCTCTCGAGCGCGGCGAACACGTGCTCAGGCTTGACGTGGAAACCGTTGATGTCGTTCAAGTCGCCGTCCCAGGTCTCGGCGACGACCGGCAGCGACCACCAGTAGCCGGAAGCATCCGCAGCGCCATGACGGATGCGCCACTGGATCGCGGCGTCGCGCACGACGCCAACGCTGTGCGTGTTCGTGATGAAGACCGGACCTTCGAGCAGGCCGGCTTCCTCGATCCAGTGCGTGCCCGTCATCTCGCCATTGCCGTTCAGGCTGAACACGCCGGCGAACACCGGCTTGTCCGTGGTGGCCGGCCCGCGGGGCAGAATGGCCGTCACGCCGGTGCGGACCGCGTGCTCGCCTTCGCCTTCGATGAGCGTGCTGTAGCCGACCGTCACTCCCTCGACGTCGGTGATTGCATTGAATTGTCCGGGCGCACCATCGAATGGGATGCCGAGCGTGCGGGCGCGAGCGACGTCCGCGTATGTCGAGGTACACACGCAGCCGAGCGAGGCGACGACGACGGACCAGCAGAATCGCTCTAACATGTTCAGGGGTGTTCTCCTTGCTGCTTCGCCATCATGACTGCAGTGCAACCTCACGCGCTACACTGCCGCCATGAGCGAATCGAAACCCTCGCGCGGCCTCGGCTTCTGGATGTGCCTCGCGCTGGTTATCGGCAACATGATCGGTTCGGGCGTGTTCCTGCTACCAGCATCGCTCGGGCCCTATGGCGCGAACAGCATCCTCGGCTGGCTACTCACCGCGGCGGGCAGCGTCCTGCTCGCCTTCGTCTTTGCCCGGCTCGCCCGCTCTTATCCGGACGCCGCTGGACCGTACGTCTATCCGCGCAAGGCATTCGGCGAAGCGGCGGGATTCCTGACGGCATGGGGCTACTGGATGGCGGTCTGGATCGGCAATGCCGCGATCGTCACGGGCACGGTGGCGTACCTGGCCGACATCGTTCCGGCAATCAAACAAGTGGTCGGCGGCCCTGCGATCGTCTCGTGCGCAATCATCTGGATACTGACGTACCTCAACTGGCGCGGCGTGCGGCAGATGGGTGTCGTCCAGATCGTCACCACGGTGCTCAAGGTGATGCCGCTGCTCGCGATGGTCGTGCTCGCGATCGTGCTTTTGGCCAAGGGAGATGCGTCGGTCATTCGCGTCGATCCGCAACCGCTGAGCCTGGCCGCGGTGACGGCGTCTGCCACGCTCACGCTGTGGGCATTCCTCGGACTCGAATCGGCGACCGTGCCGGCAGGCAGCGTGATCAACCCTGCGAAAACGATTCCCCGCGCGACGCTCTGGGGCACCGCGATCACCACGGCGCTCTACATCCTCGCCTGTTCGACGGTCGTGCTGCTGCTGCCCACCGCGCAACTCGCGCAATCGACTGCTCCGTTTGCCGACGTGGTGCGGATGTTCTGGGGCGGCAATGCCGGGACGTTGTTCGCGCTGTTCGCATTCATCAGCGGCTTCGGCGCGCTGAACGGCTGGATCCTGATACACGGCGAAATGCCGGCCGCGCTGGCGCGCGCGGGAGTGTTCCCGAAGTTCTTCGCGCGGCAGTCGAAGTACCAGACTCCGGGCACCGCGCTGTTCGTCACCAGCGGCCTGCTCACGATCGTGGTGCTCTTCAACTACACCAATTCGATGGTCGTGGTGTTCACCAAGATGTTGCTCATCGCGACGCTGGCGACTCTCGTGACCTACCTGTGCTGCTCGGTGGCGGCGCTGAAGCTTGCCTGGGCTGGCGATCTCGGCGTCAAGGGAAGGAGCCTTGGTGTGTTGTCCACGGTCGCGATCCTCGGTGCGATCTACTCGATCTGGACGATCTTTGGCGCCGGCCTGGAAGCGTTTTATTGGGGCATCGGCCTGATGCTCGCCGGCGTGCCCGTGTATGTCGTCATGAAAAGCCGCTGAGAAGAGAAACCCCCGGCGGTAAACTGCCGGGGGTTTTTTGTTGGCGGAACTACTTGCGTTCGCTCACGTACAGATCGTTGTTGGTGCCGACGTACATGCGCTTGCCATCTCCTGACAAGGTGGCGCGCTGGTCGTTGAACGGCGTGTTGATGCCGGGGCCGAGATTGCGCGGCGAGCTCCAAAGCCCCGTCAGCCACCAGGAGCGGGCGTAGTACACGTCTTGCAAGCCGAACGCCGGCTCGTTCCTCCCCCAAGTCGGCCGATCAGAGCTGAATACGATTTCGAAGCTCCCATCGTCGCGCGCGCGCACGTTCGGCATGATCTCGTTGAACTCGGGCGTGCTGAGTTCTCTGACCAGCTGACCAGGTCCGAACTTGCCATTGGCGCCGAGCCGGCTCATGTAGATGTCGTGGTTCACGCCGAGGCCCGTGCTCGAATAGAACAGGAAAGTTCCGAACCAGGTCTCGACCAAAGACGGACTGCGTTCGGCGCCCAGGAAGTTGGGTCCCTTTGGATAACACTCGAGCATCGCCGGCTCACTCCATTGGCCGCTCGGACTCTGGCGCGACAGGTAAATGTCGCCGCCGCCGCAGGGGGCTGTCGGGCCGCTGTTCGTCGCGCGATCGGTCACGAAGAACAAGGACCGGCCGTACACGGGGGTCGGACAAAAGTCGGCAGCTGGCGAGTTGATGGGCGCGGGCAACCGCACCGGCGTTTTCCAGGGGGACTTCAGGCTGTCACGGTCGGTGACATAGATGTCGTTGCCGCCAAGGCCCGTGGCCCGTGCCGAAGCAAACAACAACGACAGTCCGTCGGCAGTTTCGATCGGGCAGCCCTCCGGTTCCGCTGTATTGACGACGTCTGAGAGCTTTTGGGACGGGCGAAACTCCCAGCCGGAATTCGCGTGGTGATCGCCGGCCTGCGCCGAACTCAAAAACGTCGCGGCTGCGGCCGCGAACAGGAGAACTTGCAGCCGTTTGGTAGTGATCCTGAACGATTTCATGGCATTGATCCTTGGATTGTTGTTGATTCCCGCCTGCCGAGTTTTAGATTGCCGTGCCCGAATTGCTTGGAGAAGCTGTGAAGTTTTTCTGGAGAATGCTGTAGATTTCAGGCACTTCCGGAAATCACAACAAGACGGGCGAGTAGTTCGCGTGATCTATCGGTTTCGTGATTGCGAGATGGATACCGAGCGACTCGAATTTCGCCGCAACGGAATTACGCAATCGCTCGAGCCGCAGGTTTTTCGCCTGCTGGCGCATCTCATAGAGAATCGCCACCGGGTCGTAACGCGCAACGAGCTCTACGACACGATCTGGAACGGACGCGTCGTCGCAGAGTCGGCGCTGTACAGCCGCATCAAGAGTGTGCGCGCCGCCATTGGGGATGATGGCGCGGACCCCATCCGCACCGTGAGCCGATCTGGCTACCAGTTCGTGGCCGAGGTGGCCACACCACAATCCGCCCGTGCTCCAGAAGAAGTTCCGCAACTGGATCGAGCGCGCAAGCGCACGTGGGTGGCGGTGGCCGCGGTCGCCGCGGTGGCCGCGTTGCTGGTGACCGTCACATTGAACCGGCAAGGGAGTACCCCGGCGGCGGCGGCCAGTGCTGTCCCAACCCTTGCCGTATTGCCATTCCTGGACATGAGTCCCGGGAAGGACCAGGAATACTTCGTCGACGGACTCACCGAAGAGCTGACCGACCAGCTGAGCCACATCCCGGGCATGCGCGTCGTGGCGCGCACTTCAACTTTTGCCTACAAGAACCGGCCTGAAGACCTGCGCACGGTTGCGCGGACACTGGGTGCTCAGAACCTGCTGGAGGGCAGCGTGCGGCGCGACGGCGATCAATTGCGCATCACCGCTCAGTTGATCGATGCCAATGGCAAGCACATCTGGTCGCAGACTTTCGACCGCCGGCGTGAAGACATCTTCGCGATCCAGGAAGAGGTGTCGAGTGCGATCACGGCCGTGCTGAGCGTAGCGGTCAGCGCAACGGGTGGGCCGGCCGCGCGGGGTGGCACTCGCAACGTGGATGCATACGACGCCTATATCGCGGCGCGCGCCGCACTCACCGATCCCGCCCTGGCATCACCCGAGCAGCTTGCCCTGGGTCTGGCCCAACTCGAGCGCGCCACCACTATCGACCCGAACTTCGCGACCGCGTGGGCATGGCAAACGATCACCTACCATCGCGCGGGATTTCTGCCGCAACACGGTAACCCCGAGCTGCTCGCCAAGGCGAATCGCGCCGCGGCGCGCGCCTACGAACTGGCGCCCCGGGAATCATGGGTGCTGGTGGCCTCGGCGCTGGCGTCGATGAGCGAATACGAATGGGCAGCGGCCGAAGAAAAGTTCGCGCGCGCGCGTGCCGCCGCCACCGGCTCCGAGAACCCCTGGGCCTGTTCCGGCTGTTTCGCGCTGACCGTGGGCCGGACTGACGACGCGCTCATGTACCTGCAGCAGGCGCAGGATGCCGACCCGCTGTTTGCCGCCAACGTGTTGCAGGTGTCATATGCCCACGAAATCCGTCGCGAGTTCGACCTCGCCGACGCGGATAACGAGGCAGCCCGGCACCTCGATGGCGCCGAACCCAGCGTGAGTTTCCGGCGAATGTTCGTGGCGTTCTCGCGGCGCGACCCGGCCCTCATTCGCGCCAATGCCATACCCAATACGGGTTGGTACACGCTCTACCAGCAACTTTCCGCGGAACTCGATCGCCCCGAGAAAGCGTTGGCCGATCTGCATGGCGCCATCAAGGACCAGCGGAGGGGGGAAACTTCCAGCTGGGGCGTCAAGCCGGCCATCTGGGCGGCCTATCTAGGTGACCCACGGTTGGCGCTTGAACTGGTCCGCCCGATTGCCCTGGATGTGACGTACACGCGCATCTTGTGGGCTCCCGTTTTCAGCGACATGCGCCGCTTGCCGGAATTCAAGGCGCTGGTTACGGAACTCAAGCTGGTCGATTTCTGGCGGACGACCGGCAAGTGGGGCGACTTCTGCAAGCCGGTTGGCGCCGACGATTTCGAGTGTCACTGAGCGAAGGCGGCCAAGCCGCCGCGCCGTCAGGCAATCTGCAGTGGCGTTGACACCGGCAACAGTCGGCGGCGCTGTTCGTCGTGCACCTGGTCGAGAGTCAGGCGCGTCGCGGCCGCCACCGAATTCAGCACGGGATGTCCCGCACCACGCGGCAAAGTCAGGCCATGGGTTCGCTCCCAGGCGCGAATCCTTGCGTCGGGTGCATTGGCGGTAGCCGAGAGTTCCAACAGCTCAATTCGACGGCGTTCGTCGGCGTGCGCTTGCTCGACAGCCAGTCGCACGCGGTAGTCCGAGGCCAGCTCACCGGGAATCATCGGCGAAATATTGCTCAATGCAGATCTCCAAGGGATAGGGCGGACGGCAGTCTGCGCGCTCGCGCGACAGATTGACACCTCCCGGCAGGCCCGTCACGGTGCCTTCTTGAGCAGCGCCGAGTTTCGCTCATCGTTGTGGATCACTCGATAGAACTCCTTCAAGGACTCTGCCTTCGCCACGGGCACGCTGAGCTCTTTCACCTCCAGCGTGCGGGTGTAGCGCAGCACGCGGCCGGCGAAGGTTGTGTTGCTGCGGTAGGCAATGGAACCGAGATCCTCGTTCACCGCCGGCGGCAGCGAGTCGGCCACATAGCCGGTGGGCACCGTGATCTCGAAGACATCGGTATTGCGAACGGGTGCATCGAACTCGATCGGATGCTGGCGGGGCTCCTTGGTTTCCAGCAACCCGCTCGACATGGACCCCAGCACACGCGGCCGGATGATCAGCAGTTCGCCCGCGGTCCGCGGATAACGCGGGATCTCAAGGGTGTAGTTCCAGATGAACGGCTGTTCCACGACTCTCAGGTTGACCACGCTCGCATGCAGAATCTCGAACGTCGACAGCGAGTGGGTCAGCATCGATTCGATCGGCTTGATCTGATCCACGTCCTGCTGCGCGGCGCGCAGGCTATAGCGCTGCCCGGCCGCGCCGTCGCCTGACCAGGTCTCGCGCACGTCCCCGCTCAAGGTGCCATTCTCGTCGAGCGTCAATTTCGCCGTACGCTCCACGCCGTTCAGCGCGCTCGAGGTTTGCGGGAGCGCAATCAGCTCGCCGCCGGCGGGCGTCACCAGCACTCCGTAGTTGGCCTGCAGCGCGCCCGGTAGATAGCCCAGTGGAATGAGTGGATGCGTTGGGTCAAAGAATAAAACCGGGCCGAGCGTCTTGTGCTGGATCAACGCCGGCAACTGCGCCTTGTCGACACCGGCCGGAAGCTGGATCGCGAGGATCGCGTGATTGAACCCCAAGTTGGGCGGTGTGCCCGCCGCCACGGAGCCGCGCGCGGTGTTGATGAGCACGTAGTGCGACTCGACGCCGATCTCCTTCAGCATCGAGGAGAGCAAGGTCACTTTGTCTTTGCAATCGCCAAAGCCGTGAGTCAGAACTTCGCTCGCCGGGTGAGGTTGCACACCGCCGACGCCCAGCTCGATGGCAACGTAGCGAATGTCCTTCTGAACGAAGGCGGCGAGCGCCCGCATCTTGGCTAACGGATCGATCGCGGACGCCGTGAGTTGCTGCGCCTTTTGACGAAGCTGCGGCGAGGGATCGCGCCGGCCGTTTGTAAGCCCGAGGTACCACGTGCCGACCTCCTGCCAGCTTTGAAACCCGCCGCCCATTCCGCCGGGTGGCTGCAGCGAAAGCACCATGCGCGCGGCGATGCCTTGCCACGGCGGCATCTGCTGCTCCAGCTTCACCGGCTTCAGATCCGTGGCCACCCAACGCCACTGTCCCGGCGCGACTTCCGTCGGCGCGGATTCGCCGTGATTGAGCCAGAACACCTTGTACGACCAATTCGGCGGCAGTCGCACCGTATAACGCGCCTCACGCACGGGCACGCTGTCCTGGATATCCCACTCGTCCGTCATCGCATACGGCTGCATTTCCCGCTCGATCTCGTAGCCGATGATGCTGCCTGGCACGGACGCCGGAATCCGCATGACTTTGCGTCGCAGGTCGCTGATCAATTCGCCGCCATCGACGTTCGTGATGGCGGTCTCGATGAGGTCCCGTTCCTTTACCTCGAAATCCTTGCCCTGCGCCGGAATGCTCCAGCCGCGCATGGACGTGACCCGGCTTTGCGGAGTGAAATCCGCCAGGACCGCACCGTACCGCTCGCCGTCGCTGCGCAGGATCTTGTAGACGCGGCGCTCGAGCCGCTTCATCTTGCCGGGCGGTTGCACCGTGAGCTCTGTTTCCGAATACAGAACGACGGCGTCCGTCTCGTCGTCGTGGGCCGGCACCGGTGCGCTCAACTGCGCGCGCATCCACTCAGGCGCGCCCGCGGCCCTCGCCGCCGGGGCGTGCATGCATGCGCACGCCGCCAGCCCTCCACACAGCAGTTTCGCGAGTCGCATATGGAGGCGCCTCAATGTTTGTTAGCCGCGCCCGGGTGCGCACCCGGCGTGATGACGATTTGATCCTCGTCGCCCGCGCGGACCGTCTGATAGAAATCCCGCACCTGCGCGTAATGTTTTTGCTGGATGATGATCGTATTGAGCACGAGCTCGCGCTTAATGCTCAGCATCCCGCCCGTAACTTGGGCGCTCGAGTTGTATGTCGCGACCTTGATGTCGGCGGTGCGCGCTTTCGGCACGCTGCTGGCTTGCCAGCCCGGCGGCAGCTCGATGGCGACCTCATCGGTGTTCTGATGGGGAAACATGAAATACAGCGGATGCACGCGGGCGCTGTGCTCGAACGTGTGCTTTTCCGATCCGCCGAACAGCCCGACAGGCATGAGCGAGCGGTTGCCCGCTGCGGCCGCCCAACCGGGCACGCGGAAGTCGAATTCGGCGACGAGTGGCGTCTCCGAGCCGGTCCAATCCGGCGTGTTGGTCAGCTTCACGTCAACCCCGACGGGCACGTCGGCCTCGAGGTCCTGCTCGAGGGACTTTCGACGCTCGGTGGCATCTTCGTTGCGCTCGCTGATGCGACGCCGGCTCGCTTCGAGGCCGCTGTAGGTCACGGTGACCTTGCCCTCGAGCGTTCCAGACGGTGCGAGCTTACCGACCATTTTGCGCTCGACGCGCGACTCGGCCGCGCTCGGCAGCGTTGTGTTCACCCATTGCCCGCCGTCGCCATCGAGGCGCAAGCCCTTGACGGCTGTTTCGTTCCACGGGAGATAGGCGAACGGCATGAATGGCATGCCGGGATCGAGGAACACCGCGCTGTCGCCGAGGTTGACGAGCACGACGCAGGTGTTGAGCTCGCGCGCATTCATCAAGCGCGGATCGAAGAAGGTATCGTCGCGCGTCGAGATGAGCACGAGGGAGGCATCGAGCTTCGCGGCGCGCACCAGGCCGAAGAAGAACCACGTGACTTCGTCCGCGTCGCCGTACCCGTGTTTCAGCACGTCTTCAGCGTCGTGAATGTCCGCGAGCTTTTCGCGCTCTGTCTCCTGCTCGGTGGCCTGGCGCTCGAACGAGAGGTTGCGAATCTGTTGAGCGCGCGCGTAGAGCTTGCGCGCTTTGGTTTCGACGGAATCTCCGGGCTGCACGAGCCGCGCGACTTCCTGCTCGAGCGCACGATTCTTGATGAAGCGCTGGATCAGGCTATTGGAGCGCTTGCCGAACGCTTTCCAATAGGCCTCCTGGTCCTTTTGATCGCTGTCGTCGCCTTCGTAAATGAACTGGACTCGATATTTCATCGCATCCTCGGGCGGCATGTACTCCGCGGCATGG
>Ga0193752_1000191_pt1 | contig 76104 bp, 51 predicted proteins | sample H1c1metaG_FD_144924 | JGI IMG/M metagenome (GOLD analysis project Ga0193752, IMG submission 144924) | Soil microbial communities from a riparian zone of the East river system, Colorado, United States - H1c1 | ecosystem: Environmental > Terrestrial > Soil > Riparian zone | place: USA: East River... | reverse complement strand
CCGCACTCATATACGCATCTTCATGAAATCCGTACCGGAAATAACTCCCGCAGAAATACACAGGTCCGGTTTCATTCAGGCGATGCAATTCCTCCTGCGCGCGTATTGCAGGAACATCGAACAACGGATGTTCGTACGCGATGGACTTAATCACCTTCGATGGATCAAGACTTCCTTCGACCGGGTTGATCGACACAAAGTAATTTTTCTTTTCCGAAACACCCTGTAAACAGTTCATCCAGTAAATGGTGCTCGGAAGCTGTTTCCCGTTCCGTTCTTCGATGCGGTAGTTCCAGCTGCTCCAGGTCGATCTTGTTTTCGGCATGATCGATTCATCGGTATGAACAACCGCCATGTTCTCCTGGTATTTGAATGTCGACAACAAGCGGTATTCTTCACCGGTTGGTTGTTCGAGCATGGCCAATGCCTGGTCGCCATGTGCTGCGATCACTACTTTATCGAACGTGTGTTGCTGATCGTCTTTGGTGGTCACAATGACTTTTCCATTTTCTCTGCGGACCGATTTCGCACCATTGCCCACCACTATTCTGTCTTTGAACGGTGCGATAAGAATTTTCTTGTACGATTCGCTTCCGTTCACCACGGTATACCATTGGTGCTGCGTGTTCAACCCGAGAAAACCGTGGTTCTGAAAAAAGCGCACGAGCGTAACGATCGGGAATTCCAGCATGAGTTCCATCGGTGTGCTCCACACGGCAGAACTCATCGGGATGAGATATTTCCACAGCATGTCTTCGCCGTAACCGAATTCGGTGATGAACTGCCGCACGGAATAATCCCTATATTTTTCTTCGGCGAGAATTTTCACGCTCTCTTCGTTGAACCGGGCAATCTGTTTGAGCATGCGGATATACCGGAAATTGAAAATATTTTTTCGCTGCGCGAATAATCCGTTCAGGCCGCTTCCGCAATATTCAAGTCCGGTTGGAACATGCTGCACACTGAACGACATGTCCGTTTTTTTGACCGGCGCTTTAATTTCGTCGAAGAGTTTGCAGAGGTACGGATACGTTACGCGGTTGAACACCATGAAGCCCGTGTCCATGTGCGCGTGCGTGCCGCCTTCATCTACTGAAATGGTATTGGTATGTCCGCCGATGTAATCGTTCTGTTCGAACAGCGTAATATCATACTTCGACTGAAGATGATGGCCACATCCCATTCCCGCAATGCCCGTACCGATGATGGCCAGTTTCTCCACTGAAATTATTTTTTACGAAAAAGATAATGGCTCACGATCCATTCGTTGCCGTTTTTGTATCCCCAGAGTTCGGCGCAGGCCATGTAAAAAATGCGCCAGTACACCCACCATTTCAGTGCCTGGGCGTTGCCATACGTTTTTTCAAACAACGGCATGATCTGCTGCTTGTGCCGGTCCATGTTCTGCAACCACGCTTCAGACGTTTTGCTATAGTGCATGCCGTTCACGTGCCAGTGCTGTTCAATGGCGTGGTGATCGTTGAAGTACAGAAGCAAATCGTCGCTGGGCATAATTCCGCCGGTGAAAAAATATTTACTCATCCAGTCGGTGTCGTCGAGCACTTCGAATTTATACGCGTATTCTTTGTGCGTAAAAATGTGGACAAACAATTTTCCGTTTTCCTTCAATGCATCGGCAACGAGCTTCATGAGCTTTTCATAATTACGCATGTGCTCGAACATTTCGACGGAAACAACCCGGTCGAATTTTTTATCAATGGCGAAATTGTTGATGTCACACGTGATGACTTCGAGGTTATTTATTCCGCGAAGCTTCGCCTGTTCGTCGATGTAAATTTTCTGCGTACGTGAATTGGACACTACGGTGAAATTGCTTTTGGGAAATTTCGCCGACATGAAGAGTGAAAGTGATCCCCAGCCGCAACCGAGTTCCATCACGTCCTGTCCGTCTGCGAGTTCTGCCCGCTGGCAAGTGAGTTCGAGCATGTCGCGCTCTGAAGTGTCGATGTCGGCTACACCATCTTTCCAATAACCGCTGCTGTATTTGAGATGCTTGCCGAGACAGTACTGGTAGAACGCTGTGGGCACTTCGTAATGTTGTTCATTCGCATCTGCAGTGTTCACAGCGATCGGGGAACTTTTCAATTCGGCAATCAGCTTCATGAGGTGCGCCTGCTGTGCTTCGACGTTGCCTTTGTTTTCGTCGCTCAGACGTTGGCGTAGCAGCTTGCGGATTCCGGAACGAAGCAGAGAATCCGGGATGCGATTTTTTTCTAATAAGCCGTCGTACCACATATTGCCTGACTTTTGCCGCAGATTACGCTGATGGCGCAGATGCGATTGGTGCTAAAAAGAATTTTAAATTGATTGATGTCGCTGCGCGACAGATTCTCTGCCTGATTATTCCTTTTTAAACCAGGGAACAAACGCACTCGTTGTCCGCTGGTACTCGCGGTACAAATCGCCGCGGCTGCGAACGGATTGTTCTTCGGTCATCGGAATACCGGTTACTTTGAAAATCAGGTAGCCGATGGAGAGCGGGCAGATCACCGAGATCCATCCGTACGGACTTGGGAGCGCCATCACCAATACGGATATCCAGATCATGAGCTGGAAAAAATAATTCGGGTGACGCGAGTAGTTCCACAATCCGTCCTGGCAGACTTTTCCTTTGTTCGCCGGATTCTTTTTGAAATTTTTCAGTTGCCAGTCAGACACTCCTTCACCGATAATCGACAGGAACCACATTCCCGCTCCAATGTATTCCACGATGTGAATTTCCGGTGCCGGATTCAGCGCCATGAGGAAAAACGGAATAGCGAGCATCACGTTGGAGAAAGCCTGGCTCTGAAAGAAGAAAAAGAATACCGTATCGCTCCATCGTTCACGCAACGCTTTGTAACGGCCTTCCTCTTCATCGAGATGCGAACCTACGCGGATCAGCAGGTAAATGCCCAGGCGTAAACTCCAGAGTGCAGCCAGTCCGCAAACGAGCATTTTCCGTTCGGGATTTCCTTCCGCGAGAAACCAGATGATTACTGCGATGACAAGAAAGTTAAACGCCCAGAAAATGTCTACGATGCCATTGTTCTTAATCATCTTCGCCCAGATGAAAATAATGAGCATGATGAATGAAACTGCAGCGAAGGAAATCAGCGGGAGAGAGAGGTACGGGCTCATGCGTTTGAAGTAAAAAGGTCGTTAGGCGTTTAGCTTGCGGAACTTGATAATCCCCACCCATTTCATGGCAATGATGATTGGGTATGTTGGATCAAACTCAAACCAACGTTTTCCGAAATTCGGACTGTTGGGACTCTTGTGGTGATTATTCTGCATGAGTTCTCCCATCAGGAAGAAATCGAGCGGTACTGTGTTCTTGCTGTGGTCTGCATTCTCGAACGGGCTGTAGCCGTACTTGTGTCCACACCAGTTTACGATTGCGCCTTGTACCGGTCCCATGAAAAAGTGAATCGGCAGAAGTGCAAAGCACCACCAGTATGGTGCAAACTTGAGATAAAACAGGAAGTACAAAACGCCAAACGCTACACGAACAAACCACATGTCCGAAATTTTATCGAGCCATTTCCACTCGGGATAATTTCCCTGGAAAGCTTTTTCGGGCTGCGCACCATGCTTCGCATAGTTGAGATAAATGTCTTTGGTCTTCATCGTCATGTGCCAGACATCCCTGAAGAAGTGCGGGGAATGCGGATCTTTTTCTGTGTCGCTGTACGCGTGATGCATGCGGTGCATGATGGCGTAGGCGCGTGGATTGAGAAACGAGGAACCCTGTGTGATGAAGGTGAAAAAGTAGAAGAATTTTTCCCAGAACGGATTCATCGCAAACATTTTATGCGAGGCGTACCGGTGCAGGAAAAAAGTTTGTGCAAATAACGACAGGAACCAGTGTGCAAGAAAAAAAAGGAGGATATACATAATTTTAGTGGCGATCGGATCCTTGTGAATTCATCCAAAAATCCAGTGTAAAGTTACTTGATTTCACGGATTTAGAGGCATTTATTCCAGCAGGCAAATCAATTTGGGAGATTTACGATGATGTGATGATTCCGGATTTCATAAGGTGCTATTTTGAGCCACATAGGCATATCGTTTAACAAAGGTTCACAAGAATCATATCATTCGAACCTTTGCCCTCTTCTATGTGGCCATGCGGCTAAAAAGGGGGTAATGTCTCGCTTTACTTTTTGACACGGCGACACGGTGCATTTTTACGGCATTTCTTATTCTAAGCCCGGGCGCTCACGGCGGGATAACGGTAACACAATTGCTAAAGCGATTGTGTTGTACTTCGACCAACCATAACTTCATTATGGAGTGAAAGATTTTCGCTGGGCGGAAATCTCGTTTCGTCTCGCCGTGAGCGCCCGGGCTTAGGACGGGTTTTGCGCTTCTTTTAGCGCCGTGTCGCCGTGTCAAATATCAAATGCTCAAACTGAGACACTACCTCAAAACGAGGCATTGCAGAGGGAAAAGTTTTTTTCCGTATCATTATCACGCCAATTTTCACCTATGTCAACTCTGAATAATCACTTCCTCGTTCCGACGGATTTTACTCCTGTGGCCGACTGCGCCCTTGATCATGCCTTATCTGTTGCAAAAACAGTAAACGGCCACGTTACCCTGCTTCATGTGATCGCCAAAGAAGGCGACCGCAAACAAGCGCAGGTGAAGATTGATGAAATTGCCAAAAAAGCTACCGCGTCGACCGGTGTTCCCGTTGAAGCCGTAATTAAAGAAGGAAATATTTTTGATGATATCGGCGGTGTGGCTGAAACACTCGGTGCCAAGCTCATTTTTATGGGCACGCACGGCGTGAAGGGAATGCAGCACATCACCGGAAGTTACGCGGTGAAAGTATTTACGAATTCCAACGTACCGTTTGTGGTGGTCCAGGAACGTAAAATCCGTAACGGCGGTTATAAAAATATTGTGCTTCCGATGGACCTGAGTAAGGAATCGAAACACAAACTTGACCTGACGATCAAAATGGCCGAATATTTTGGTTCAAAAGTTCATATTTTTTCGCAACTGGAAACCGATGAGTTCATCAAAAAGGCGATAGACCGGAACACATCTTACGCACGCACCGAACTTCAGAAAAAGAAGATCGATTTTGATATGCAGACTGCCACCGAGAAAGGACATTTTGTAAAACAGCTGCTTGATTTTGCAAAAAGTTCGGATGCCGACCTGATTGCTGTGGTGAATTCACAGGAGCGCGGTGTACACGAATTGCTGAGCGGAACTGCTGAGCGCGAAACGATCACCAATGAAGCGCAGATCCCTGTGATGGTGGTGAACCCGGTGAGTGTGACGAATTCGAGGATAGCGTTTTTTATTACCGGGCAATAGCCGCAGAGACGCGAAGACGCAAAGGAAAACGCAAAGCTATATTTACAAAAGGAAAGCGCAGGGATCAAAACCTCTGCGCTTTTTCTTTGCGTCTTCGCGCCTCTGCGGCCATCACTATTTTTCCTCCAGCTTGATCGCGCCCGCCACATCTCCTCCTGAGACAAGATATTTCGTGCACCGCTCCAGGTAAATTCCGGAAACTTTATCGGCAGGAACAAGCGAAAGACAATGTTCAAATTTCTCTTTGGCTCCGGCAATTTTCCGCGCTTTATACAAGTCAATTCCTTCTGCATAGGCAGCCAGCATAGCGGAATAATTTTTGGAAATAGTGGAAGCGGTTTTCCCGATCACCTGCCAGATCTGCACGGGTTCGTGTTTTCCTTTGGCAATAACATCATCGATGTAACGCACACGGAATTGCGATTGATCGTCCAGCGAATGAAGCGCAAACTCGCTGATGAGTACAGGCGTTCCGTACATTTTCGTCATGCCTTCAATGCGTGCTGTGAGGTTTACTGCATCACCGATAGCCGTTGAATCCATGCGTTCCGAACCGCCGAGTGTACCAATGATGACCGGCCCGGTGTGCAAACCGATTCCCATTTCAAGCGCGATTTTTCCTGCGGATTTCCGTGAATCATTAAACACATCGAGGGCGTCATGCATCTGCACGGCAGCATTCACTGCATTGGTCGCGCTCGACCATTCGCTGGTTTTTCAAAGAGCGCCATAATGCCATCGCCCATGTATTTGTCAACGAACCCGTGGTTCGCACGGATCGGTGGTTCTACATGCGCGAGGTATTTATTGAGCATGCTGAACACTTCGTCAGGCGTCATGGTTTCAGCGAGCGTGGTAAACGAACGGATGTCGCTGAACAGCACGGTGACTTCTGCTTTTTCCGCATTCCCCGGTTTGATCGATTGAATTCCATCTTTGGCAATGCGGTCGAGGAACTGTGAAGGCACAAATTTCCGGAAGGTGCTTGCGTACATTTCGGTCGTGAAGAACGCATTCGAGAAACGCGAGGAGAGACTGAACGATTGTGCAAACGTAACAATGAGCAATCCGAATGAGAGATACAACCCGGTGTGCACCAGTTCCAGCTGGTTCAATGTATCGTTTACAATGGTGAGCAGGAAAAATAAAGTGGTGGCCAGAAATATTCCTGCGCCTTCCAGTTTTTTGCGGAATGCTTTGATGAATATGTAAATCGTAATCATGCCGGTGATCCACGCATAACCGCTGAAAACATACGATGCGTTTGTGAAAATTTCGGTGGGTGTTACCAGCACAAAAAGACAGAGGGCCATACCGAATCCGACGATGCTGCGGTAGAGGATTTTATTCCATTGTCCCGGAAATAATTTTCTGCAGAACGTTACGTAAATGGGTGCGCTGGTAAACGTCAGGATGTATTCGATCTTTCGTGCGAGATGCCAATCCATACCGGGAAAAATATGATTCATGAGCACTTCGCCGGTAAGCAGGCTGCGTATGCTGATCACTGCGCACATCAACCCAAAGAAAAGAGTGGTTGAATCGTTTTTGCGCAACACGTACAAACCAAAATGGTACAGGGCCATGATGAAAAGGCATCCGAACAAAAACATTTCGAGCAAAACACGCGCGTCGCGATCATGCTGCACCTGTTGTACGTCGCCCAGTTCAATGGGCAGCCAGAATCCGCCTTTGCAATGATCGAAATTGGAAATGCAGACTTTGATGTCGAGCACGTTTGTATCTGGCACGAACGTGATCACGCGGGGTTTGTATTGGGGAACTGAACTTTCTTCGCTTTCACCTACAACTCCGCTGGTGGCTACAAGTTTCCTGTTGATGTACAACTGGTATGCATTGCTCATGGTGAGAATACTCATTCCAACCTGTGTGTTGGCCGCACTTTCCGGAAGAAAAACTTTCAGGCGATAACTTCCGTAACCAAACGCTGAGAGTTTTTCGTTGCCAACCGTTTTGCCATTCCATATTCCGGGAACAGGCATCGGAGTTCCTTCAGCCAGTGCCGCATTGAAGTCTAGTTCCTGAACCGGGTTTTCTTTCCAGGCGAATATCCAATCGCCATTTAACCGAACGCTTCCGTTGCGGACAAAATCCCACTGTGAAAGATCAATTTCTCCTTTCACCGATTTCGGTTTAGGAATTTCCTGCGTTTGATTCACTAACGCATAGAGCAGCACGCCCACAGGAATGAGTACGATCAAATACGAGAACCAACGGCGCGCTACAGAATCGTTCATGCGAAAACCAGGAATTGTTCAACGGTAACGTCGAAAATAGTTATTCCCGTCTGAAACTGTTGAAAAAAGAGGCGGGCACATATTATTCTGCGAAAATATCCGATTTTCCAATCACGGAAAGCATGCTCCTGTAACTGAAAAACAACGCTGCGCGATTTCAATGATCAGGAGTGCAAGTGTTCAAATCGTACGCATGTTTGTAGTCGAATAAAACACCTTTTTTGTGCGTTTTCCTGTGGTGAAAAAGGCAAAATCATCCACTTTGTAAAGGTTATGTGACCAAACCGTAATACAACACTGAAAAATCACGCTTTATTTGCATGCAATTTCAATTATTTTCATTTGGATACTGAGAGCGGGGAACCTATTTTTACCTGCCCATTTTACCCTCTACATACACTCCAAACCAGTACACTTAAACCCATGAAAAGACGTTACAATCACGCAGCATTGCTGCTGTTTTTCGCTTGCGTATTCCTTCCATCCTTTTCTAACGCACAATCCTGGCAATGGCTCAACCGCGCGGGGGGAACTGCAGGTGGAGAAAATGGCCGTGCAGCGTGTACGGATGCGGCTGGTAACGCTTATTTCTGCGGTCAATTTAACGGGGCCGGTGTCGCCTTCGGCCCGTTTCCACTAAGCACTGCAGGAAGCAATGATGTATTTATCACCAAGTTCAACGCGGCCGGTGTTTGCCAGTGGGCGGTACGGGCAGGTGGTACGACTTCGGATATAGCCAACGGCATTGCAACGGATGGAGCTTCGGTATACGTCACCGGTGGGATCGGGTCAACTCCCGGTGGCGCCACCTTCGGTCCTTTTACACTGTTCAGCAACGGCGTTGCCAGTGATGGTTGGATTGCCAAGCTGGATGCAGGAACAGGCGCATGGACCTGGGCAGTCAATTTTTCAAATACAACAACTGGTGGTGATATCGGTCATTCCGTAGCGATTGACGGAAGCGGTAACCCGTACATCTGCGGAAACTTTAACGGCACCATCAACTTTGGTTCTGCCAGCTATAATTCGGGCACCTCTTTCGACTTCTTTGTAGCCAAAATCAACCCCGCAAATGGAGCTTTCGTTTGGGGAGCGGTCGGCGGCTCAGCAGGAGGCGATAACGTGGCCGGGAGCTCGCTGTGCTATGTTCCGGGATTGAATGAGATCGTTGCTGCGAGTTCCTTCGCTGGGAACTCGACTTACTATACGACGACACCGGCTTCAGGCCCGTTCAACTTTACGAACTCAGGTGGAAATGATATCGTGCTGCTCGAGATGAACGCCAATACAGGAGCGATACTCAGTGCGCTGCAGCATTCGGGCGGCGGCGGCGAAGATTGTCTGGGTATGTGCTACGATCCTTCGACCACGAACGTTATGATGACCGGATATTTTGCTTCGGCCAGCATTACTTTCGGCACCACCACGCTGACCAACGGAGGTTTGGAAGATATTTTTATGGCTTGCTACAATCCTACTACCAATACATTCCCATGGGCCAACCGCGCCGGTGGTGCTTCGAATGAACGGGGTTGTGCCGTGAGCAGTGCGGGTAGCGGCGTGGTTGCCTTTACGGGTATGTACACCTCGAGCCCAACTGTATTCGGTTCTACTTCGCTTAATTCTGCCGGCGCTGCGGATGTATTTGTTACGGCTATTGTGCCGTCTTCGGGCGCTTACGTATGGGCGATCGCTGCACAGAGTAATGATCCAATCGACGATATCGGGCGGGGCATTGCTTATACGACCAACGGTTCGGGCAATGTGTATGTTACCGGTCAGTTTGCTAATATCTTAACGGCAGGAGCAAGTAGCGTCAGTTCAGCAGGCGCGGGAGATGTCTTCTTCGCCAAACTCCTTGCCCCTCCTCCACTGGTTGCAACGCAATCGCAAGTGAATTTAACATGCAACGGTGTTTGCACCGGAAGTGCAACAGTCGTAGCGAGCGGTGGTGTTGCTCCGTACACATACAGCTGGTCGCCCTCAGGTGGTAATGCTGCAACTGCATCGAATCGATGCGCAGGAAATTATACGGTAACCATCACCGACAACGTGGGGACTCAGATCACAAGATCGTTTAACATCACGCAACCGAGTGCGATAGCCACTGTTACTTCTCAAACGAACGTTGCCTGTTTTGGTGGAAACACCGGATCTGCCAGTGTAAACGCGAGCGGCGGAACAGGAGCTCTCACTTACAACTGGACGCCAAATGCTCCTGTAGGTGATTTAACTAATACTGCTTCAGGTCTCATTTCAGGTTCCTGGTCAGTCACAGTGACGGATGCACTTAGTTGCACGCACACGCGAACATTTAATATTACACAACCGTCATCGGCGCTTACACTCACAGCTTCGACGCAAACAAACGTATCGTGCAACGGAGGTTCGAGTGGCACTGCTTCTGTGAATGCGGCAACGGGTGGCGCGGGTGGCTACACCTACAACTGGACGCCGGGAAATCCAGCAGGCGACGGAACAACAAGTGTAACCGGACTTATTGCAGGAACATGGACGTGTACAGTAACTGATGCGAACCTGTGTACCCAAACAGTAACGTTCAACATTACACAACCCTCACCTATTTCAGTTACGCCATCGACGCAAACAAATGTTTCGTGCAATGGCGGATCGAACGGAACTGCTTCAATTAATACGCCAACGGGCGGTGCCGGTGGTTATACCTACAACTGGACACCAGGAAATCCAACAGGTGACGGAACAACAAGCGTAACCGGGCTTATCCAGGGAACATGGACATGCACAGTAACTGATGCAAGCCTGTGTACCTCAACGGCAACGTTCAACATCACGCAGCCAACACCGCTCGTCCTTACAACCTCTTCGCAAACAAACGTTTCCTGTAACGGAGGAGCCACCGGAGCTGCATCTGTAAATCCTGCATCAGGTGGAGCGGGTGGTTATACCTACAACTGGACACCAGGAAATCCAACCGGTGACGGATCAACCAGTGTAACCGGACTTATCCAGGGAACATGGACGTGCACAGTAACCGATGTGAACCTGTGTGCCGCAACGGCAACGTTCAACATCACACAACCAACAGCGCTCGCTCTTACAGCCGCTTCACAAACAAACGTATCCTGTGGCGGAGGTTCCAATGGTACTGCTTCAGTGAATCCGGCAAGTGGTGGAGCGGGCGGTTATTCGTATAACTGGACACCGGGAAATCCGTCCGGCGACGGAACAACAAGCGTAACGGGTCTTACTTCAGGAACATGGACGTGCACAGTAACTGATGTGAACCTGTGTACTACAACCGCAACGTTCAACATCACACAACCGTCGCCCGTTACTGTTAATCCTGTTTCACAAACAAACATTTCCTGTTTTGGTGGAACGAACGGAACAGCTTCGGTTTCTGCTTCGGGCGGAACAGGAACTCTTTCGTACAATTGGACTCCCGGAAATCCAGCCGGTGATGGTTCAGCCAGCGTAACCGGTCTCACTTTGGGTACATGGACCTGTACCGTTACGGATATAAACCTCTGCGCAGGAACTGCAACGTTTAATATCACGCAACCGACGCCTATTGTTGTTACACCTGCTTCACAAACAAATATTTCGTGCAACGGCGGATCAAACGGAACGGCTTCCGTTTCTGCTTCGGGTGGAACAGGCGCGCTTTCCTACAACTGGACTCCCGGAAATCCTACGGGCGATGGAACAAACGCGGTTAGCGGACTTACGCAGGGAACATGGACATGCACGGTAACCGATGTGAACCTGTGTACTTCAACGGCAACGTTCAACATCACGCAACCGACTGCACTTGTTCTTACTGCTGCCTCGCAAACAAACGTTTCCTGTGCAGGCGGATCAAACGGAACTGCTTCAGTAAATCCTGCATCAGGTGGTGCTGGTGGTTATTCGTATAACTGGACGCCAGGAAATCCGACCGGTGATGGCACAACAAGTGTAACCGGACTTACTGCAGGAACGTGGACATGCACTGTTACGGATATCAACAGTTGCGTAGCTACACGCACGTTCAACATTACAGAAGCACCTTCCGGTGTTGTGGTCACTGCCGCTTCACAGACTGATGTTATCTGCAACGGTAATAACGATGGAACAGCAAGAGTGAATCCTGCAACAGGCGGCGGTGGCGGTTACACATACAACTGGACTCCGGGAAATCCTACTGGTGACGGAACCACGAGCGTATCCGGATTGTCACCGGGAACATACACCTGCACCGCAACCGATGTCAACGGATGCACAGGCAATGCAACGTTCACCATCACCGAACCCGATCCGGTTCAAATAACAATCGTTGCGCAAACTGAGGTTACATGCAACGGAGGATCAGACGGATCTATCACGGTGGTGTTTTTAGTCGGAGCAGGTTCGCCAACGTATTCGTGGGCACCAAGTGGTGGAACGGATGCAACCGCATCAGGACTTACAGCAGGAACATATACCTGCACTGTAACAGATGCGAGTGGTTGCACAGCCATTGCAAGTACATTGGTTACCGAACCCGATGCAATAATTGTTTCGATCGTGACTTCAACAGATATTACCTGCAACGGCAATGACGATGGAACCGCAACTGCAGATGCAACCGGTGGAACTCCGGGATACAATTACACATGGGCGCCAACCGGTTGGGTAGGTGCAACTGCTTTAGCACTTACAGCCGGCACACACACATGCACAGTTACAGATGCATTAGGTTGCCCTGGAACCGCAACAGTAGCAATCGTCGATCCACCGGCCATTGTTGGTTCGGTAACGAGTCAAACGGATGTTACCTGCAACGGATATTCCGATGGAACCGCTGATGTTTCTGCAAGCGGAGGAACAGGATCGCTCACGTATTTCTGGCCAGCGCTCAGCGTTTCCTCGCAAAGTGTAACAGGACTCGCACCCGGAACCTGGTTCTGCGACATCAGTGACGTGAATGGTTGCGCACTCACACTGAGTGTGGTGATTACTGAACCGGATGTGCTCAGTACATCTGTATCCGCGCAAACGGATGTAAGCTGCTCCGGTGGCAACGATGGTTCCGCGACGATTGATGTTACCGGCGGAACTCAAACATATTCATACGCATGGTCGCCGAACGGTGGAACGTCAGCGACAGAAAGTAATCTTCCGGTTGGTGATTACACCATTACCGTTACGGATGCAAATGGTTGCACGGATGAACAAACTGTGAGCATCACTGAACCTACTCCTGTTTCTGCGAATACAAGTTCATCGCCTGCATCGTGCGGCGGCAACGATGGTTCTGCAACTGCAAATGGTACAGGCGGAATACCGGGTTACACATATTCGTGGTCACCTTCCGGCGGAACAGGTCCAATTGAAACAGGACTTGCTGCAGGAACATACACGTGTACAATTACGGATGCGAATAATTGCATCGGTACCGTAACTGTTGCCGTAACCAGCGCAGGAAGCAGTGTTGTTGCATTGATTATTTCTTCTACAGACGTTTCGTGCAACGGAGGAACCGATGGTTCCGCAACCGTAGGCGCTTCGGGTGGCGATGGCAACTACACGTACAACTGGTCTCCATCCGGAGAAACAGGCGCAACAGCAAACGGCCTGATGGCCGGAACACACACGGTAACTGTAACTGATGGTGGCGGATGCGACGCAACAGCTTCTGTTGTCATTACAGAACCACCTGCAATTTCATCATCCATTTCTTCTCAGGCAGATGTTTCATGCAACGGTGGCAACAACGGCTCTGCAAGTGTAGCAGCAAGCGGAGGAACCGGATCGTTGAGTTACGACTGGACTCCGGGAAATCCTACAGGTGACGGAACAAATTCCGTAAGCAATCTTACTGCAGGAACATGGATCTGCACGATCACCGATGTGAATACATGCACTGCCACGCAAACCGTAGTGATCGCAGAACCTGCACCGCTTTCGGTAATACCGGGCGGCACATCACCGATCTGCGTTGGACAACCGACTTCGCTGAGCGCAAGTGCAAACGGAGGAACTGCTCCATACACATACACCTGGATGCCGGGATCACTCAACGGACCAAGCGTGATTGCGAACCCTTCAACAACTACCGTGTATACCGTTAACGTAGTAGATGACAATGGATGCAACACAACCGGAACGGTGAACATTGTTGTGAATCCTACACCTACGATCAATGTTGTTTCCAACCCGGCGAGTGGAATTGTTTGCACGAACACACCTGCAACACTCACTGCAAACGGAGCTGTAAGCTACAGCTGGACCGGTGGTGTAACAAACGGTGTTCCGTTTACTCCGTCGTCGACAGCTACGTATACCGTAACAGGTACGGCAGCGAATGGCTGTCAAAGCACAGCTACGCGTACGATCACTGTACAGGCATGCGCGATCCAGACACAGTTGACTTCCACCTATTGCGGAGCAACGAATGTATTGCTGAGCAGTACGGTTTTCGCTAACACGATTCAGAGCGCAACCAATTATGAGTTCCTGTTTGTCAACACATCTTTGGGCTACAGCCAAAGCCGTGTGAAAGGAAACGGCATTGCAAACATTCCGCTCAGCTGGATCCCGGGTCTCACGTATGGTGTTACATACAACGTACAGGTGCGCGCTTATATAAACAATACGTGGCAACCATACGGACCGGTGTGTACACTCACCATTGCTCCGCAGGTTCCTACCACCCAACTGACCAACTGCGGAGCGACCAACCAGACGTTGTCGAACACGTTGTTTGTTAATTCAGTGGCAAGTGCACAGGATTACGAATACGAAGTAACGAATGCACAGCAGCCATACAGCGTAACTCTTTTCCGCGGAAGTCCAACGCCTTCGATCGGAATAACGGCGTTTCCGAATATCCAGTATGGCCGTACGTACAATGTTCGTGTTCGTGCGAAAGTTGCCGGTGTATGGGGTGCGTTTGGAAACACGTGCACATTCACCATGCAGGCGACAAACCCGGCGACCCAACTTTCATCCACTTCGTGCGGGGCTACGGGTATCAATGTAAATTCAACCCTCACGTATAATCCGGTTGTGGGCGCAACCAACTACCGGATTAAAATCGAGAATGCGTCACTCGGATACAGCCAGATTCGCGTGAAAGGAAATAACGGAACGTACATCAGCATGAACAATTTCTCCGGGCTGCAGATCAACATGACGTATACGGTGACCATCGCTTCGTATGTAGGTGGAATCTGGAGTGCTTACGGACCGCCATGCACCATTACGATGAGCGGAAGTACACGGCACGCAGAATTTTCCGGAGACGAACAACCGGCATTCAACTTCGCGATCCTGATGTACCCGAATCCGCTTGGCGACAACGTTGATCCGACAGTGAACATCACAGGCGCTGATGGACAGGCCGCGACGATCAACATCGTTGACATCACCGGACGTGTGATTACTACGTACGAAATACAAGTGACGGGTGATAACTACTCGACTGTGCTCGAAGGATTCCCTGATCTTGTTGCAGGAATTTATTTCATGCAGGTTCAGGTGGGTAGCCAGGTGCAGAAGCATAAATTTATTGCGGAGTAAAGAAATTTGTTTTACGAAAAATCCGGGTGCGTTGTGCATCCAGATTTTTTGTCCTGAAATCTGATGGGTATGGACACGCGTATTACATGAAAAACTAACCGCATGCGGTTAGTTCCGTTCCATTCGTTTCACATACTTTTCGGTATTGCCGTACAGTTGAGCGGGAAATTCAACCACATGTAAACCTTAACGGCATATTCATTTAATAATATTACATATGCAATTTTAAGGGATACATTGCGTCACCTCCCCGACCAGTTGCATTTTCTTCTTTGCAGGAAGATTATCAGTACACGATAATCTTCTGGTAAAACAACGCGATGGCTTTACATTATTCCAAATAATAAACGCTAAACATAACCCCAATGAAAAACAACTCTCCCAACAGCAGAAGCAAAATGATTCTGTTTGCAATGGCCCTGTTCGCCTTGTTCAGCAGCAGCTACGCACAAAATCCTTCCTTGAAAGTATTTGAAGAATGGCGCGACACCGTAGGAAGTCAGAACACGTTTTATAAAGCCTCGACAATAACCATTCCCGGAACAACGCATGTCCTTGTGTGTGGAGCAACGCTGAACGGAAATGGAAACGGAGATTACGACATGCTCGTTGAAAAGATCGATGGCACGGGAACTGTACTCTGGGCACAGCAATATGACGGCCCCGGTCACGGTGATGATATTATCTGTGCGTTTGCGATCCAGGAGGAAGCGCCTTCTTTAATACATATAGCGGTTCTGGAACAGATGCGGATGCAATATTGGTTGAATTTAATTCAAACGGTGTGGTTCAATGGGCTACGTATTTTGGAGGAGAGGGAAATGAATCAAGCATCGTCATCGCACCTGACGGTAAGTTTTCGCTAGCTATCGATCCCGTAAATCCCAATGTGTTATATCTTGTTGGCTACACTACAAGCACTCCGGCAAATTTTCCATACTTCAACGTGACAGGAAATGAATATTATGATTTTTGGATTTGTAAGTGGGGCGCGAGGATTTATAGCGAAATTTGATTCAAGAATGTCTCAGTGGATTACCACATTCGGCGGAGGACCTAACACTTGGGCCAGGGATGTAATAGTGGATGAGAATCAAAATGTATACGTGGTTGGTATTACTGCAACTAGCACTTATTCCTCCAACACTTGTGTGGTTCCCAACAGTCCCAATACCGAATTTCCCGATTGTTCGGGTAACAATCTATTTCATCAGTCATCCTATGGCGGTTCTGCAAGTGGCGATGGTTTTATTATGTCTTTTGACCAAGACGGTATTTTGATTTGGTCAACTTATATTGGGGGAAATGATCCGGATGTGGCACAAGGAATAACATATGATCCTACATTTGATCGGATTTATGTATGCGGTTTTTCAAGAAGTTACTCTGGATTTCCTGTTGCTAATCCGCAAACTGGCAACTTTCAACAATCATCCAACGCAAGTATCTCTAACTACGACGCTACTTTGTGCAGATTTGACGTAAGTGGAATTGTGTCAGTTCCGGAAGAATCTTTTCAACCGCACACCTTGAACATCCATCCGAATCCTACTAGTAACATTTTGTTGTTCGATATTGGAAATGCACGTGACTCCGAAGTTGACATAACGATAACCAATGTTTTAGGACAGACAATTCTTATCGAGCATCGTTCAATTGTCGCAGAATCCAGAAATAATGAAATTCTCCTTCCGTACCTGGCGGAAGGTTTATACACAATTGTTATCGAGAGTGAAGGGATAGTCTATGTTAATAAATTTGTAGTACAATGGTGAAAATTTGTATTGCTGGTATATCGATCTTACTTGCTACTATAAGCGCAAGAAGTCAAGATATTAAAGGCGGTGAAATAACCGTAAATTCCATTAATTCACCGTTGCATGTTGAAGCAACGGTGAATTTTTACGTTCAAGAGAGTCAGGACATATCGCGTCCTCATGTTATTCTTAATTGGGGCGACGGGATGTTTGATACGTTGTTTTCGGCAATTCCGCAATCGTTAATTCTGGATACACGTTTGTATGTCTATAGCGGGCAACATACGTACGCCAATTACGGCACTTATATTTTGAGTTTACGCGACAGTTTTCGTCTATCCGAAATATGTAATGTGGGGCAAAATCCTGAAACTTTTTTCGTCCCCGCGCAAATATCAATTTATCCATTCCTTGGGATGAACAATACTCCTGTTCCTACCTCGTATGCGGTTCTATGTACCTATTCGTCGGGCTTTGTTTATCATAACCCCGGTGCTTACGATCCCGAGGGTGATAGCATGTCGTTTTCACTTGTACCTTGTTACACCAGTGTATATGATTTTCCGAACGCCACAATCAATCCTATTACAGGAGACCTCGTTGTGCCGGTGAGTGACCAGGATAGTATTTACTTGATTGCAATTCGCATTGATGAATGGCGAAGAGATTCCAGTGGCCAATCCTTTCACATGGGCTATGTGATTCGTGACATGGTCATTGACATCCCGCTAATAATTAACATTGAAGAAAATTCAGGGATAGCACTTTGTTCAATTTTTCCCAATCCGACATCCGATGTGATCACATTTCAATTTGCAGGTTCACAGCAATTACGCATTGTGAGTCTATGCGATCACCTCGGCCGTGACGTCTGGCGCGAAGAAACCAACGAAAATTCCATTACCATCTCCGTCCACGAATTCGCGGAAGGAATCTATTTCTATTCCGTCATCAACGACGCCGGCCAAGCAACCGCTGGAAAATTCATCGTCGCACACTAACACACTGCGCAGGGCATAGCATCTCAATTCGCTCTCTCAGCACCTTCCCTCCGCCCACCGAAATCCGGATCAGCACTCCCATACCTGCTCAACAAGCCCGTATTTTGCGATTACGTATTGGTAGGTATTTCCGGCTCGCTGCAATAAAACCCCGAAACAAGTCCTGCGCGGATGGCATATTTGATCTGCCCGACCAGCGTCTGCGAGGATACTTTTCGCCCGATATTGCGTCGATGCGTTTCAACGGTCCTCACGCTCAGCTGAAGCTTCCGCGCGATTTCTGCAGAGGTCAGTTCGTCAATAACGTGAATCAAAACCTCGGTTTCGCGTGATGTAAGGGGAACATAGAATGGCATGATGCAGTAATTGGTTACTGCAAACCTAGTTCAGGCGGGTTGGCGCTGCATCAGTAGTAATCGGTATTTGAACTTGAGGAGAGGTACGTAGAACTACCTAGCTGGTGAGTAATTCACCACAGTGAAGATTCGCTGCGCTCATTCAAAATTAACCACGGCGGCACGGCGACACAGCGATTTGCATGGCTTAATAAATTTACCACAGAGGCTACTGAGTGATTTTCACTGAGATTCACTGAGTGGTGTTGCCCACAAAAACAAACAACACGCGCTGTGTCGCTGTGTCGCCGTGGTAAAGCAAGTAACAAATCGCGCAGCGATTCCGCCGTGTCGCGCGGAAAACAACAAACAATACGCGCCGTGCCGCCGTGTCGCCGTGGTAAAAAAGAGAGAATCATTCCGTTCCCCGATAACTCAGAGCAGATTATTCTCAAACGCGTATTTCATCAATCCCACGATCGTGCGGCAGCCGGTCTTATCCAGGATATTTTTCCGGTGCGTGTCAACCGTTCTGGGACTGAGTGAAAGCTTTTCGGCAATGGCCGCGGTACTCAGGTCTTGTCCGATCAGTTGCACAATTTCAGTTTCACGCGGACTGAGATTTTGTTCCGAAGCCATTTTCCGTTTCATGCGCGAACGTACCATGATGTCGACGATCTCGCGGCTGTAAAAAGTACCGCTGTCCGACAGGCGGGTCAACGCGTTGATCAATTCTTCCTTACCCGTATTTTTCAGGATATATCCTTCTGCTTCTGCCATCAGAATTTTATTGACAATGGCAAGATCGTTGTACATCGTGAGCACGAGCACTTTGACTTCCGGGTAATTTTTTTTCACCTGCACCGTTAACTCTGCGCCGTTCATTCCCGGCATATTGATATCTGTAATGAGAATATCAACCGGGGTGTTTTTCAACTGCGCCAACGCTTCGATCCCGTTGGATGCCTCGCCAACAAATTCGAACTGTGTTTCATTTTTCAATAATGCGCGAATCCCGTCGATGAACATTTGATGATCATCAGCAATGAGAATACGTAGTGCGGCAGGTGCAGACATAGATCAGTTTAAAGGTATAGCAATAAAAATATGTGTTCCTTTTCCTTCTTCGGATTCAACACGTATCGTGCCATTCAGAATTTCAACGCGCGAATAAATATTTTTCCAGCCCAGTCCCTGCGATTTTGCGATCTGCGTTACATCAAAACCGCGGCCGTCATCGGTGATGGTTACTTCCAGTTTGCCCTGCAGCTTTTGCATTTTCACCACAACGTTTGCAGCCTGTGCGTGCCGGACAATGTTGTTGAGCACTTCCTGAACAATGCGGTAAAGCGCGATCTCCATGGTTTCGGGAAAACGTTCTTCCAGGTTTGTATCAAACTCTGCTTTTATTTTTTCAGTGTCGCTGATCATGTTGATCAGTTCGTTCAACGCGTCCACCAAACCCAGGCGGATCAACGCACCCGGCATCATGTTGTGTGAAATGGCACGGACTTCTGCGCACGCTTCATCCAGCAACTGCAGCGAATTTTTAAAACGCGTTTGGTCTTTACTTTCCACGCTGTCTTCGAAACCAGCTACGTTGAGGCGCGCAGTAGAAAGCAACTGTCCAAGGCCGTCATGGAGCTCTTCAGCAATACGCTTTCTTTCTTTTTCTTCCGTTTCAAAGATGGCGTTCATGCGCACATTTTGCTGCAACGTCATTTCACGTGTCCTGATCCGAAGCTGGCGTCTCCAGTAAAAGCGAACACTTCCAATGGCCAATGCCAGGCCCGTAACGAGCACAATGATAAAAAATGTCTTCGTTCTCCAGAAAGGCGGAACGATGGTAATGTGCAGTTCCACCGGTACGTTGTTCCAGATGCCGTCGTTATTGGCTGCCTTCAGCTGGAAAGTGTATTCTCCCGGGTCGAGATTGACAAACCGCGCGAACCGTTCTTTCCCTGCCTGAACCCAATTGCTGTCGAGTCCTTTGAGCCGGTAACTGAAACTGTTTTTGGCGGGAGCGGAAAATTCAAGAGCGGTATACTCCAGCAAAAGATTGTTCTCCGTATAATCCAATGTAATGTGTTTCCGGTATTCGATGGATGTATCCGACACATAAGGTTTATCGAATATCTTCAACGAGGTAATCACACTGCGTGGCACAAAAGGATTGTCGGTTATTTCACCCGGGAAAAAATGATTGTATCCATTGATTCCCCCGAAAAATAATTCTCCTGCTTCGTTTTTGTAATAAGCGCCGGTGTTAAATTCATTGGACTGCAGGTTGTCTGAAACCGTATAATTCCGGAACGTTTCCTGCACAGGATTAAATTTTGAAATTCCTTTGTTCGTACTGAGCCAGAGATTATTTTCTTTGTCGGTCAATATTCCGTAAACAAAATTATTAGGCATACCGTCCTTCTCGGAATACATTTTTTCAACGCGATGATGAGTTGCATCCATTTTATACAACCCGGAATTACTTCCTGCCCATATCGCGCCGTTATTGTCCTGGCAAATGGATTTCACTGTACCCATGTTGCCGACTATCAGCTTCAATGTATTCCGCGGTTCGTCCTTTCCGGCAAAGTACATTCCTTTCGCTGAGCCTACCCACAAGTTGCCTTCACGATCGACGAGAATGCTTTGTGCAAAATCGGCAACCGGGTATGGAATACATTCGTAGACATCTCCGTTCTTTTTCAATTCACAAAACCCACTGTACGAGCCGAGCAATAACGATTGGTCGCTCAGCAGGTACATGCATTGAATATGAGCGCTGGTCCGTACATCTTCGCGCAACAGGTTAGGCCGCCTGAGGTACGTTTCGCCTTTGGGCAGCATGGCGATTCCGTTCGCACTGCCTACCCAGATTGTTCCGGAAGAATCTTCTGTCATAGCCGTTACGGGCGACAGGTTTCCGGTGGTATTGTCCAGGCCATTGATGTAACGGAATGTTCCGTCTTTCTGATTCATCACATTAAGACCCTGGTCATACGTTCCGATAAAAAATTCATCGCCGCTCTGCAGGAAACATTTGGTAAAATTGCTGCGGAGTCCATTCCTGTTTTCCGGATCACTGTATACGTGGTGAAAAGGTTTTCGCTTCGTGTCGATCCTGAAAAGACCATTGGGATCAGTGGCTATCCAAAGGTTCCGCGTTTGATCCATCATAAACCGGATCGCGCGATACGGCAGTGTACTGTTGTTTTGCTGCGGATTGTTCTGCAATGCAAATGTTTTATCGGCTTCATCAAAAATGTAAACGCTTCCTTTGTCTGTGCCGCACCAGAACCGGTGATCACCTGTTTCCATGATCGCACAGATGATCTCCGTCGTTCCATCGGGTTGAACAGGAAGCACGCTATGCACAACCTCATTCGTTAATGGATCGTATGTCAGCAGCGCTTGCGTTGTTCCAAGCCGGATCTTCTTATCCGTGCATAACGCAAGACTGTATAACCGTATAGTTGCACCGGTCTTTGGATCATCAAATGAACGGCGCCGGGTTTCGCCTGTGAGCAACGAGAAACTGTTCACGCCCTTTGAGCCGGTTTCGACGTACCATAATTCTGCACGCGCGGAATCGTAGGTCGCCACGTTATCCAAAGCGTATACGTTTGCCACCTGCGAAAATTGCTGAAATATTTTTCCGGTGTTAGCGTCGAGCTTAACCACTCCGTGACCTGCGGCCGCTACCCAGATCGTATCGCCGTCTGCACGGAATGGCAGAATTTCGCCGTTGTCTATACTGCTGCTCCCAAATGTGTGCACGAGCCTGATCTTCTGGGTAAGCAGATCCATGCAGTACAATTCCATGCTGTTCCCGGTTGTAATCCAGAGCGCGTTCTCAGCGAGGAAAAGATTCCGGAGATTGGTATGCTGCAGCGAAGTACTGGCTCCCGGAATACTTTTAAAAGTAGTGATGGTGTATCCGTCGAAACGGTTCAGTCCATCTGCCGTAGCGATCCAGACAAAACCATTGTGGTCCTGCACAATGCCAAACACGGTTCCCTGCGAGAGTCCTTCGTCGACACCAAGGTGTTCAACGCCGCGGTGATCCTGCGCCACAAGCACAATGAAAAAAATCACACAAGCGAGGAGTGTAGAAAGGGTCTTGGGCATTGGTGGGAGAAACGACGTTGGTGGATTAAAAGTAAGGTTTTTCGGGAGGATGTTCAGTTAGAAAAACAGCCACAGGATACATCATTGCAGCCAAACCTCAAGTCGCCGTCTTCTCCTCCGTCACCACTCCCCCGGCCTCTTCCAACGCCGCGAGATTTTTCTTCACCTCGCTGATGAACACTTCCTTCAGTGTGATGTCGTTCAGGTGTGCGTACGCCCACATCGTTACTTCCTTCAGTCCAAGCAACGGAATTGAATCTCCTTTTTCCTGCGCGAGTTTTTCGAGCGCGTCGACGAGGTTTCCGAAAATCTGTTTTTTCTCTTTCGAAGAATCTGTCTTGAGCAAAAGTTCCAGTTGACGGAATACCTGCAATTCGAAATTGATCTCGTAGGTTTCGTTTTTCCGGAAATGCCGTTTGCCTGAGCGCATCAGGTACTCGTTCAAACCGTCGTTGTTCAATTCATATTGGATAACGGCCTGGAGCACGAGTGCAAAATCGCGGATGTCGATGCGGACTTTCTTACTGCCGGCATTCAGTATGCGCATCGCGAAACGGTTGGCCGCTGCATAATTTCCCGCAAGAAATTCTGCGACGGTAAAATTGCAGAGGAAGGGAAGAACCTGTGCTTCGCTCAGGTGTTCACTTTCTTCCTGCAGCCAGCGATCGATCTCCGGAATGAGCACATTCACCAAATCAAATTTGCCCGTGTTGAGCGCGAGTGCAAATTGATTCTGGTAAAGCATTTCGCGGAAATTGCGTTGATCATCTTTTTTCAATCCTTCGAAATCCGCCATGAGCGTCAGGTACTGCCGCACTTCTGCCCAGTCGACCGGTGAATAAAAACAAACGGTCAGGTACGATTTACAGATGAGCAACAGCAGCTCCACCTGGTCCTGTTGCCAGTCGAGTTGTTTTTCCCAGGTGCGAAGCAACTTCTGGTAAAGCACAAGCGCGGGTGCAGGATTGCGTTCGTACAGGTTCCGCAATCCGATGATGTTAACCGCCAATGCTTGCTCCAGGTAAGCACCTGATTCGGCAATGCGCGCAATATTTTCATTTTCAGAAAGACTTCTGACTTCAGCGAGAATGTGCGCATCGCGATGGAAAAAAAACTGGCGCACGAGTGAAAGCAACATGTCATGACGGTGCTGCAGGTCGCGGAGATCACCGAGTTTTTCGTGAACGGCAATTTCTTCCTCGCGCAATGCTTTCAGCGTTTCACGTGTTTGCCCGGTTGGAAACTGCGCTGTCATTTTCTGCTCCCAGTCGAGACATTGCAAAGCAACGGCATACCGGCAGGTGTCGAGCGCAAGTTTTTTTGTTCTGCGGATTTCCCGCGAAGCGGGACGATACAATTTCTTGCTGTACAGGATCGCGATTTCATCGAGGCTTGTGCGGAAGCGCGCATCGGTGTCATCGTTCTTGTGAAGCAGGTGAAGTCCATCGAGGATTAAATCCTTGAGACGATTGGCAACCGTAGGCAGGTTCTGGAGAAATTTTGCGTTGGACGGAAACGATTCGTCGCCGGGGTTTGCGTTGAGCCAGTCGAACAGTTTGAGTTGCTGGCTTACCGTTCCCCCACGCGCTTTGCCCAGTAATTTGATGAATCGTTTTTCAGCGGCAACAAGAGAAGATGTCCATTTTTTTAATTCTTCAGCGGTTTCCATCAGGGTTTGTGTGTGAGTAATTCTACTGTCCAAATTAAACAAATACGCCATGAAAAGTCTCTGGAATTTGATTTGGATTGTGTAATTCCTGAAAAAAGTTGTTTGCGGTGTTACCTGTCTTGCGCTAATCTTGTATCGCAATCATTCACACATTAAAAAAACAAAACCATGAGCACCGCAGCCATCGCAACAGCCGTCAGTTTTACGTTCAACGATCCAAAATCAGACAGCCCCATTTACATCACCGTGAGATACAAAGAAAGCTTACATATTATTGCCAATAATGATGTTCCCGTGGTGGTGTACGTGGACCAGGGGCCGCCGATACAGAATGCTTTGCTGTCGATGATATTCCGCGACGATTATTATCCGCTTCCTTTGTACTGCGATGGACTGAAGATGGGAGTTTCCCTGCTGGCGGGTGATGGCGAACCTTCCATACTCGTACCGTTTCATTATGGCATTGAAACAGCAGTAACCATATACCCGATTGATCCTGACAGATTACCCGGCGAGGCGCGCATCGTGATCAATCCACCCTTGGGAGACATGGGCATCGGATTGCTGATCGTAGGCACCTCCGGACTCTGGGAAGGAGAGAATTAAATACGATCGGGTAATCGCTTTCAGTTGATTTCATCATTCATTCAACACGGTCATGGAGCCGTCGGGCGTAGCCATGCCTTTTGAAAACTGACGGGCAGATTTTTTCAAAAACTGATTCCCATGAAAACACAAAATCTTTTCAGCGCAGTGCTCAACATATCTTACTTCTGCGCGGATCTTGATTCAGAAATTATCATCACCGGTGTGTCGGGCAACCAGGCGAAGGGAGCGTTTACATTGAACCACGTTACGATTCCGGTTACAGCGTATCGTCATCCGGATAATCCGAAAGCACAGGGCGCAACCAACATCTGGTTTGCAGGAGCTGATATCAATCCGAATGAATTTGTTGGTGGCGTAGGTCGGTTTGCAATTCCTGATGAAGAAACAGGAACACCCGCTAGCATTATTCTTGGAGGCGTTTACCCGATGCACGATGCTGTGATCACATTCAGTGGAATTTATTTGCGGCAGGATTAAATGTTCTTTGACTACGCGATTATTTATTGTTCACCGCGGAGACGCAGAGACCAGCGTTTAAGACAGCAATGCCCGCAGAGCGGTGTCTCCGCGATCACGGCAAGCTCACAAGTAATGCCCTCAGCGTCTCCGCGGTGATTTTTAACCAGCACAATCGCGCAGCGATTACACTCCGAAGGAGTCCTTGGACCGTGCCGCGCGGGAAACAATAACAACAAACAAGCACCGTGCCCTCGTGGTAAAAAATAAACCCAAATCGCGAAGCGATTGAGTTACCGTAACCTCGCCGTGAGCGCCCGGGTTCAGAATAAGGAACACTAAGAAAAAGCGCCGTGCCGCCGTGGTAAAAAAATAAACAACTCAATCGCGCAGCGATTACACCATGCCGCGCGGGAAACAGTAACAACAAACAAGCGCCGTGCCGCTGTGTCGCCGTGGTAAAAAAATAAACAACTCAATCGCGCAGCGATTCAAAACTTTCCGGAAAAGGCGGAGCTGCAACCGCCTCAAAAAAAACAGGCCGCGCTGCACCGGCAAAAACGTACAGGGGCGTAAACCGAAAAGCCCGCCATCAAACAGAGTAGGTAACCAAACAAATCCCAAAATGGCATCAGCAACTTTTACCTGGACGCTCGAAGCGTTTGAACAACAAGGCAAACTCTGGCTCAAGTGGAGCACCACCGCTCCTTTCCGTGCACAGCAAGGACAAATCCACGTCTACAAAGGAAGTTCCTTCCCTTCCGATCCCACCAAAGACACTGAGAAGTGGAGCTGGGACAATGAAAACAAACCAAGCTGGAACACAGGCCTGGCCTGGGGAACTGATTGGCATTGCGCTTACATTGCCGAAGGAAGTCCGAATGGCCCGTATGTGTACCTGATCAAGTTGATCACTACTGGCACAATGGGTCCTGATGTGGCACGCATTGCGTAAGCTGAAAGTGAAATGATTGGATAGACAGGACAGGCTGAGAGGCTTGTTCTGTTTTTTTTTGTGGGGCATACTATATCCTTGGAATATTGGTAGTGTATCAGTTTGAAGTGCCAGTTAATATTTATGGAATGGAAACGGTTAAAACCGTTGAGCTAGATTGCTGATTCCATTGCCGGGGGCTTAAGCCCCCGGCAATGGATAGCCCATATACGTTTAACCGCTTAAGCGGTTTTCATAAACCCTTAATATCCAAACTGAGACACTACCGGAATATTTTGCCCTGCCGGGAATAGCCCGTGTTTTCGTAACTTCGCACTCCGTTTAATACTGGTCCCGTAGTTCAATGGATAGAATAGAAGTTTCCTAAACTTTTGATACAGGTTCGATTCCCGTCGGGACCACTATCATAAAAAGCGTCTGATTTTCAGGCGCTTTTTTGTTTTACCATTTTCTCTAAAATGCAGGCGGATTGATTATCAGTTTGTTCGGGTTTCGCTTCGAACTGCCTCGGGCTATGTATCTGAGCAACTAGTCGACCCAGTCCTTTCAGCCCAAAACCTTTTTCAATTCCCCTTTGGTTGGGAGATAGAGTTTGTATTCTTTGGCAAAAATAGTTTTGTTACCCTTGGGTAAGGTGATTTCCACAACTGCATCGCTCTTGTCTTTGCATATGACTATACCTATGGTCGGTTTCTCATATTCTTTTCGCACATAGCGGTCGTAGTAGTTAACATACATCTGCATTTGACCAATGTCCTGGTGCTTCAGTTTTCCGATTTTTAAATCAACCAAAACGAAACATTGCAATAAGCGGTTATACAGGACGAGATCAACGAAAAAATCTTCTCCGTCAAAGGAAAATCTAACCTGTCGGCCACCGAATAAAAAACCCTTACCCATTTCCAGAAGGAAATGTTCTATTTTATTGATGATGGCTGATTCGAGGTCTGATTCGGAATAGGCAGGTTTAGATTCGAGTCCGAGAAACTCCAGAACGTAAGGGGATTTAAGAACGTCTTCTGGTTTTTCAATGACCTGTCCTTTTTGAGCAAGCTGTTTTACCTGCTTCTTGTTTTTGCTAAGTGCAAGTCTGACATAAAGATCGCTTTCAAATTGCCGCTGTAACTCACGTACACTCCAATTATTCTGGATCGTTTCAATTTCATAGAACTGCCTTTCGCTGGAATCTTTTATACGACAGAGCAGTACATATTGCGACCACGAAAGTGGAAATATTTCAGCGAGGGATTTCCGCGAGTGCTGTGCCGGGGTATAAAGTGCCGGGGATTTCGCAGACGATGTCTGCGATTTTTTAGCAGTCAAAGATTTCGCAGACGGTGTCTGCGAAATTGAAGGAATATGCATCTTGCTTCTATAAAGGGAATAGAATAACCGCATCTGTTCAAGATTACGTTCTGAAAATCCATCACCAAAATGCTCAGTAAGTTTCTTACTCAATTCCTTAATGGTTTCCTTTCCATAATCCGCTTTGACTTTTCCTCCCTGCTCATGTTCAATAATCAACCGTCCCAAATGAAAATAGGTAAACACCATAAGGCTATTGGTTTGCCTCGCTGCCTGATTTCTTGCTGTCCTGATCAGTTCAATAGCTTGATCGAACAATTTTCCTACTCCCGTTTTAATGGTTTTTCCTGCCATATTCTTTTGTCCAGCGTCGTGATGCAGATGATTCGGGTAATATAACCGTCATCTCAAAAAGGACACGCCAAATTAAGCATTCGGACTTTATTGTATTCATGAGGGACCATCTCTTCGGAAATTCTGTATAATGGTAACAATCCGGGGATAGCCCAAAAAAGCCTTTCCCAAAGTTTCGGTCTTTCTCTTTCGTCCTCAACGAAAAATTAAAGCACGCAGGTTGAGTGCTTTAATTTTTTCTAAAAAAACAACCTCTTCCCCTCCTCCGATTCCATCATCTTCCACGCCACATTATACCCCAGTTCCCGGTACGCTTCGAATTGCTTCTCATCGAAAAACTGGTCGGCGGTGGACTGGTGAGGGAAAGTAGGATTCACGCCTTTGTAACTGTACACGTCCGTTGGGAGTCCTTCGATCATGGCGAGTTTCAGGTACACGAGAATGCCTTTGCGGCCGTCGCCGTAGTCGATATCAGCAATGGCGAAACCGCGACGGGCAATGGCGTATTTTTTCTGGTATTCGCTTTGCATGTCGCTGTCCTTCATGCGGAGTGTATCGGGAAGTATTTCTCCCAATGCGTAGTCTGCGCGAAACACAATTTTCGCTCCGAAATCGACGCGCACTTTTTCGACCACGTTGGCGAGATCGTCAAAATTGAACGGGGCATCTGCTCCACCATCAGAGAGAACAATGAGATCGAGTTTGCGGCGGATCAATTCGTAGATCGCCAGGTTTTCGAAATGGCCTCCATCGGAAAGCAACACACGCGAATCTGTTTCCGTAAATCCGTTGCGCGAAATTTCGCTGGTCAAGCCTGGCGTTAAAAAGTTCGGACGCGAAGACATAGCCTTGCGCGAAGGATTGTTCGCCCAATAACCCAAACGCAGGTTGAGCGTAGAAAGCAGAATGGACACAATGAGATTGCGCGTTGCGCCTTCACCGGAAACACCCGCATTGGGATTCAATGCTGCTGCCGAAGTCGCCATAGCCGTAGCCAGCGTAATTCCACGCGTGCCGCTTTTGTGAAATGTTTTCGTGGTCCTCCACCCGGTTGCATCGCTTCCGCAATAGAGACGGGAAATAATAAAGTTGTCGCCGCCGCGACCTTTGAATTTTACCTGCGGAGATTCGGCGAGAATGATGTTCGTGTTTACAATGTGATACGGTCGCGGATTGTGCGCATCACACATGTCTTCCATCAACGCGGAGTCTGCTTTCTTCGCCGGCTTCCACTGGTTTTCTTCCACGGCTTCTGCGTCGGGCATGAACGCTTCCATGAGACGATCGCGCCAGATGCGGTGTGGCCCCACGAGATTCAGGTTCACAAACACAGCGAAGATCAGTGTGATCAACGCAAATACTGCGAGCCACAACGGGTGAACAAGATTCAAACGGTCTTCGAGAAAAAATATACCGGAAGCGAGATACGCGAGGAGCATCAAACCATACATCAGTGCAAAAGCGCCGAGATAAATGGTGAGTTCAGAAGCCGCGCCTGTACTCTCCTCGTTCTTTTGTGATTTACGGTATTGCCAGAGACCGACGAGCGTTCCAAACAATGTCGAACCGCTGGCGACAATCATGCTTTCCGCTTCATGCATCCATCCTACGAAGTACGGAAGTGTTCCGATCAGCGCACAAACAAAACTGGCTTTCCACAAATAACCAATGAGCTTTTGACCGGTAATGAACCACAGGTATTCGTTCAGCACACCATCTGAAGCGAAGAACGTGCGCAGCGAATACAGGAAGCCCCAGGCAATACAGATTGCGATACACGCAAGCGAAACGGAAATAAAAATTCCTTTGGGAATCAAGTGAAACGGATCGCCACCTGCTGCGTTCTCTACCAGGGGTGTTTTGAAAAAATGTCCCCATTCGAAAAGACTCATCAAAATCACCAACATGCAGAAGTACACAAACAACGAAATGAGTATGCTGCGGAAAACAACTGCTGCAAACGAAACCATTCCGAGACTACTGGTCGGAACCAGGTAACTGCAATGCTGCCGGATGAAGTTGAGCAGTTTGTTATCGCCTGCATCCAGGTTCGGATTGCTTTCCGTTGCTGTACCTCGTGCGGCTTCTCCCCTTCTTCCGAGGGGAAATTTTTTCTGCGTGGTTCCCGCTTCTGTTCCACCTTGTTTCAGGGCCCAGGTCAATGCAGAGCCCAGGTAACCACCACCGGAAACAGTCGACATGTAATCCATTTTCTCCAGCTGGTTGTTGGCAACGAGTGCCTGCATCACACCCAATCCAAATGAAGCAGAACGGATGCCACCACCCGACACGGCAAATCCACGGACCTGTTTGGTGTCGTCAAGGCCGAGATATTTTTTTTCGGCGTCGATAACATCTTTCACGCGACGCGTGGTATCTGCATCGGGTGTGCCGGATTTTACTTGTGCTTTTTTCTCTGACGTTTTTTCTTCGTTAGCGCTCATGGGTTTGGTGCTCAAAAATGTATAAGAAGGGTCTTCTGTATGCTAGTATGGTGCAAAATTTGGTAATGTCTCAGTTTCATCGGGCCACGAATTACGCGAATGCATAATTCGTGTAATTCGCGGCTTAACTTTATATCGGGCTACTGTTCCGGTTTCACTTCAATTCCCTGCGTGATGTTGTAACCCGCCATTCCGTTCTTCACCATAAACGTGGTGCTCATAGCAGCGGATACTTTGGCCAGCGACAACATACTGAGCGTTTGAAAAATGTTGCACGTGTCGTTACAACCGTACGCCGAACCGAATGTGTACGAAGCATTGCCCCAGTACTCACTTTGTGGTGTAGTGTACAACGTGGTGAAATCAAGCAGCTCCATGCTCTCTGCGTTGTACTCCACAATTTTAAATCCGGGATTGTTGCTGTGCTGAGGTGTAACACCCGGACAGGAAATGGCAACCTCCGTAATTTTTGTTCCGGTTGGATCGTAAAGACGGCGCACTTCATCCATGTGCGTGTGACCATACAAAATACCAGCAATGGTTTCCTGGTATTGATTGGTCATGGCGAGAAAATTATACAGCAAGGTTCCGTTTGTAAATGATGAATCAACCCACATACTTTTTCCGCTGTATGCGTCGAGACCGGGTGGAATGTGCATGGCGATGTATACTTTCTCTCCCTTATTACTCGCCTCTTTCAATTGCTGTGCAAGCCACATCATTTCTTCTGTGCGGTCTGAATCCGGAGTTGTACTGTCGACAGCAACAAAGTTTTCACTGAAAATAACTGTGTTGAGTGCAATCAGGCGCAACCCTTTCACCGGGCTCGCAGAATAGTAACCCATGGTTGGATGCGGATTCGCGATCATACACGGTGCTGTATCGCCCGGAAGAATATTCAGCGCAGGAAACGGATTTTCATCTTCGGCAACAAGTGAAAAAGGTGTTTGCTGTTTTTCATCCGCGAACGAATAGTAATCACCGGCGAGGCCATCGTTGTTGCCTGGCAGATAAAACAAAGGCTTGTTGTATTTATCAGCAAGCGAACGCAACCCATCGAGAATGGCCTTGATATTTGCGTTGTGCGTTGCCCGTTGATCGGGCGGCAGATAACAACCGGATTCGCAACTGTAATGCGCTGGAAGATCGCCGGTGTAGACAATGAAATCGGGTGACACCGGTGAAGCGAGAACAGAATCCGTTTTCGCGAGAAAATTTTTCCAGAGCTGGAGGCCGGTGTCTTCTCCGTATTCTGTAACGGTGTCGAATGTATTCAGGTGAATATCCGAAAGGAAGAGGAAGGTGCGGTTTTTGTTTTTCAGACTATCGGTTTCAGTTTCTCCTGTTCGCGACGCAGGATTTGAACAGGCAGAATTCTGAAGGAGAAAACAGGTAGCTGGTATCAGCAGCAGGTAAAAAGCGGAGAATTTTTTCTTCATGGGTTGTAATTTATTTATAAAAAATCATTGGTGTGTTTTCAGGAAGGATCTCCGCTGTCGCTGGATTCGAGTGCACGGAATGTTACACGGCTCACAGCGTATTGAGCCAACAACTCATCCAGGTCCAGGCTCATGAGACTGCTGAATTCTTTTTTTCGTCCTTTGAAATACGCGCCGTTAATTCCGGGTTTATCTTCTCCCGGATCCACGTCGGGATCACCCAGGTGCATCATGAATTCAGTAACCATTGTGCGGTTGCGGTACTGGCTGAGCAAATGTTCCAGCACAATTTTTCTTCCGTTCCCGTAAATGGTATCTGTGAAACAATAGGACGATTTAATTCCGGCGTTTTGCATCCGCGTTCTCCGGTTCATGATATCCGGTTTCTTCATGTGGCCCAGGTGACGAAGATATCCCAGCTTCAGACCTTCAACAATTACTGCAGGCAGAAGCGGCGCTTTGAAACGCAGATCAGTCCGTATCCACGACAACGGTGTACGCACTGGAATTTCAAACCCGGGACGTTGCGCTACAGAAAGGTAGTGGCCATAAATCGCATCATCCATGTAAACCAGTCCATGGTGATTGGAAATAAAGTCGATGACTTCACCCTCACCCAACCAGTCCTGCAGACGATCAAGCTGCGTCTGAAGTTCATTCACGAATTGAATCGGATCGACGTCGTGAAACGGGTAACCTTCTGCATCCCTGAACCAACCATAGTTATTGAGCATTACACAGTCGGCCGGCAGCGCACTTACCGGTTGACCCGCCGTCATGCTGAAATGCAATCCGATACCGAGTTCAAACGGTTGCCCGGTTGTAGGATCAATTTTATTGCGCATGCTTCGCTTGAGGTTCACCAGTTTCTGTATCCGTTCCCGGGAATCGGAAAAAGTAACAAAACATCCAACCGCGTTGATACGCATTTCGGCTATTGCTTTCAATATGCCTGAGTCGATAAACTCAGACGCGCCGTAATCATCGGCAGTAAGAATAATTTTTCCTGGCATGAGCGTATTTTTTTGCGATTTATTTCCTTGTCAAAAAAGAAACCAAGCTAGCGTTTTCATATTTAGTTACCGCAAAAGCTACGATCATTTTTGCAGATTCCCGGGTTTAGCCGTTTGTAAACGGATAACGTGGAAAAATGCATCGATTTTATTCGGGCCGCGAATTACACGAATTGCACTAATTATGCATTCGCGAAATTCGTGTAATTCGCGGCTTAATTTTCATCCTGCTCTTTTGAAATAATCTTTTGCCGTTAAACTGATACATTACCAAAAGCTCATTTTTTCCCAGCAAGAATCGATTGAATCAGCGTATTTATTTCATCGCCGCGCGTAAGCGTCATCATGTGCGATCCGTCTTTTATTTCATAATCCGCGTTCACGTTGCGTATCGGAATGGTGTGATCGTTTGTTCCGTGAATATGAATGATGGCGTCGTTGGAAATTTTCCGGTCCCAGTTCAGGATCAGGTCGACCGTTCGTTTGTAATAATCCGGATCCTTACTGGCCAGCATGCTGTTGAAAACGTCGGCGTGTTTTTTTCGGTCGGGCTCAACAATCGGCTGAAGTATTCTCGCGCCTGTTTTGACCAGTCCTTTCGGAACTATTTTATTCAGCGGAAATACTTTCTGAAACGTGTACCGGAACGGAAGTTCCTTGCATGATTTCGCGCTTGAAATAATAATGATCTTTTCCGGTTTCATGTAGTCCGCCAGTTCCGCGCAGATCATTCCTCCGAGGGAAACACCGATGAAAATATATTTTCCATTCGTGTCGATCTGATTGCTGATAACCGCAGCGTATTCTTTCATGGTTGCTCCTTCTGCAGGCGTGGGAAGAACAACATGAACAACGCGATAGGTGGAGTCGAATTTTATTTTGGAGAAAATGCGTTCATCGGAGCCTTCGCCGGGGAAAAGGTAGACCGTAGTTACGGGATTAGCGGAGACCACGTGCGTCATGGTGAGGAGTAAGAACAAGAAGAAGGTTCTCATTGGGTGGTACTTGAAGTAGTTCTAAGGTACGAAAATCTGCGTGGCAGTTCTGACTCAAATCTTCACCAGTTTATTGGCAATGGCATAAAGCACCAAGCCCACCCTGTTTTTAACTTCCAGTTTTAGAAAAAGGGCTTCGCGATAGCCGTCGACGGTGCGCATGCTTACACACATTTTATCGGCGATTTCCTTGTAGGTCAGCTCTGAGCACGCCCATTGGAGAAACGCTCTCTCCCGTTCGTTAAGCGCCAGATCATTCTTCTTCGCCGAATCCGATCCGGCGATAGAGCTCGCCATGTGTTGTGTAACCAGTTCTGAGTAGTACGTGCCTTTCTCGACCAAACACTCGAGGGCTTTTTCCAGATCTAGCGGTCCGATGTCTTTGAGCACATACCCATGCGCACCGGCGCGGATCATGTTGATCACACTTTCTTCGTCATCATTCATGGAAACAGCAAGCACCCTTACTTCGGGATGCGATTTCCTTAGCCATTCAGCAGTCTCAAACCCATTCATCACCGGCATATTAATATCGAGCAGAATAATGTCGGGCACGTTCTGCACATGCTTCATCCGTTCAATAAGCTCTTTGCCATTCTGCACTTCATACAGTACAGAATAGCGCGTGAATTTTCCGATCAACTCAGCGAGCGCACTGCTGAACAAACGGTGGTCATCTACAATTACAATAGAGCGGTGCATCATACTACCTGCGTTATTACCTGGTTATATTTCTTTCCCACGTCACTGTTGTTTCAGTTCCTTTTCCCGGTTCGCTTCTCAGACTCACCCTTGCACCAATCAGCTCGGCGCGACGGTAAATATTGAATAGGCCGTTTCCATCGTTCGTGCCGGGAATAAATCCGATTCCGTTATCGCTTACGGCAATGTGTATTCCTGCCTCTGTTTCTTTCAGCTTCACATCGGCACTCGTAGCTTTCGAATGTTTAATCAGGTTAGCAAGCAACTCCTGGCAGATGCGGAAAAGAATGAGTTTGATTTCATGATCGGTGTCGACATCATCGGTCGTACTGCTTACGCTTATCTCAATCTGTCCAGAATTCGAAATGCGCTCCACTTCCGATGTCAGCACTGCCGTAAGACCAGTGTTCTTCAATTGCTCACTGCTCAGACTGTGTGCAAGATTTCTTAAATCACTGATAGCACCACCCACCAGCTGATCCGTTTCGTGTATCCTCTTCTTCACTTTCTCATCGCAACTCTCCTCCAGGCCCCTCAAATACATGCGCACTACCGCGAGTACCTGTCCTACGTTGTCATGTATATCGCGGCTAATCTGCTGGTGAGTTTGTTCCTGGACTTCGAGTTGGGTTTTGAGAATTTCGCGTTCGTATTGGTCGTGGATGCGTTGTTTTTCCTGCTGGTTGGTATATTGCCGCCGCTGATAGATAAAGAAAAATGAAATCAGTACCACCACTGCTACTAGGAGAACAATTGTACCATATACAACTACGATAAGTACCTCTCTGGGGGCTTCTGACATAACAAGGCGACAATAAAAAGGCTGAAGGTGAATATGTTCAGCAATTTAATGAACTGCAGTAAAAGAACAGCGACTTCCATGTCCTCGCGGATAAAATAATTGATGGTACCCGCAACAAAAATATTTCCGAGGTAAAAGATCAGTAGGCCGGAACTGATCCAGAACATAGGTTGACGCAACAGCGGCGTCGGTTCTTCCCGCTGCAACAACTCCTGAAAATACATGAATATCCAGATGAGTATCAGCGTTCCGCTGGCCATTATGGTATACGTATTAAAATATTCAAACCCTTGCAGCCACAGCATGTTTACAACGGAAAACAAAACGAGCGCCGCCGATCCGTACAGCACGATGTGCTGTTTCCCGCGTGAAGTGAAATCGAAGTAATACAGGCCTGCGAACAATAGGTATTCCATTGGTAAAAACAAATTGTACCACCAATGATTGGGATGCACTAGGATGTAACGTGCAGTAAATTCTACAATGGCCGTCACCGCAAACAGTAGCAACAACATGCGGAGATGTCTGGGACGCAGCATTCGATAGCGCCACACCGTCAGACATGCTCCGCAAATCAGAACAAATCCATAAATCAAAAACAGCACTTCAGCGTTCACTTCTTGATGCCCGACTGTTTCTTCCCTTTTTTCGCATTGGGATCTTCGTATACATCGTACGCCAGCGAATACTTTTTCCGTTGAATATGTGTGCCATCGGGAGGACAGAGCGATGCAAAATCATATGCGATGGGAACAAATAACCCCACTTGCTCCCCCTTCTTATTTAGCGTGAATATCTCCTCATATGGGCTCGTCGCTCCTTTAGTGGTAACAATGACAGGTGTAATGCAGAAAGTTGATCTACCCTGAACCTCTACATCATGTGCTCCGTAATACAACCGTACACGGGTGGCGGAATGTGGTGCACTTTTCATTTTCTCGAGATACTTTAACAGAGGTTCTAATTCAAATTCTGCGTATATAGATTGATTTTTTGACCAGTGAAAGCCATATCGTTCGTCACGATAGTTTTCAATAATTTTCTTCGCCTGATCACGGGTTATTTCCGCGTCGATCATTGTTTTCTTTTGCTTTGCCATAAAGTGTTTTTAGAAAAATAGTGTATTTATTAATACATCCGGTTTTTTGTTTTAACGATACTACATATCGCAAGGAGTCTCTCCAAACACTTCTTTTGCAAGCGAAAGTTCATCGCATGCGCAATGATTACATTCTGGAGGACAAAGTGATCCGAAATTATATCCTTCTTCCGGGGTTTCCTCACTGTTGTCAATAAGTTCAACGTGACAACTTGTTCCTTCAATTTGTTCTGTACAAACAAAAACTACCGTATGCTTATTGTGGTAAGATGCTTTTTCGGGCTGCGGCGTATTCATTGTTCCAAAATAAACGCGAACTCCGCTGACCTCGTGGCCCTGCAATGTATCCATCTCCTCAAGGAAGGTTCGCAAGGTATCAATGGAAAACCATACATAGATGGAGTCGTAATACCCCAGTTTGTTTTTGATTGTGTCATGTTGAATTGCTTTGTACCGGCTCACAAGAGCCAAGGCGGCAGTTCTGTTGATACGCGCGCCGGATACGGGTCCGTTGGTCAGTGCTTTAATCATAGTTTTTTGTTTTGGTTATACTGTGATTGATTTGTGATACAACGGTAAACAGAACTGTCCGCACGTCCAATCCTGGCAATCACAAATGGGAAAAATACGGGTGATTTCAGCCCTTCTTTCATTGTCAGTTCCTCAGAGTCCGATCCGATGCACAGGGATTTTGCACGATGACAATACGGGGTTTCTCCCGATACAGAAAGGGCATAATTCCCATTGATTCCTACTGTATGATAGAGGAGTTTTGCTCCATGAAACCCGCAAGCCGAAAAGGTAAAGAGTAGGCAAACAAAAAAACTCATTTCCTATGAACAACATCATTGGTACCATTCTGTCATCAACCCTTGACTACGATAACCTAACGAAGATTAGTGAAGACCCTAAAGTAATTGATCCTATAGCATCGAAATGGATACCGGCGGACGGACGTTCAATAAAAGGGTCCTTGCTCCATCGGAAAACCGGTCAGGAAAATGCTCCCGATCTGAGAGGAAAATTTTTAAGAGGATTAAATATTCTCTACAACACAGGGCAACCGACATTAGAGTTGGAAATGGCAGACCCCGATGGAGCGAATCGAAAACCCGGGGACTATCAGGAGGATCAATTTAAAAACCATGCACATTCCTACATTCTGTCGAATACTCAAAACAACGCTGATGACGGCACAACACGCTCATACCGCGGATCAGATGCTCCAGGTGCAATGACTGGAACTGTGGGTGGAAAAGAAACTCGTCCACGGAATGTGGCGGTGTTCTTCTATATTAAAATCAACTAGACCCTTAAAGCAACGGGGACGCCGAAAACCGGAAAGAGAGTAGGCGATTTAAAATCAATCCCATGAAACCAATCAAATACATTCTCCTGTCCGCTTTTCTCTTTACATGCTTTAACGCATGTGTAACTTCTGTACCGGTGTACAACGTTGCGGAAAACAAACACCCTAAAAACGGAGAAGGTCTCTACTATGCTCTGCCTAAAAATGTAATCACTGCAGACATTACTATAACCCGAACGCAAATTACAGAAGCACCATTCGGCAAATTTGCAGACAGTCTGCTTGCATTGGAATATAAGCCAGGGGTCACATTTGAAATTGAAGAAACAAAAATTGCCAGTTACTCCGTAGTTGACTCAGCAGAGTGGTACTTTGTTGATCTGCGCAAAAACGGTGTTTTTAAAAAAGTATCCGTCAGCATGACCGTGGGGGAAAATGGAATACTTAGCAATAGCAGCGCCGAAGTCGAAAACAAAACAATCGACTACGCCATTGAAACCATTGAGTTCGTCGCTACTGTAGCCGGAAAAATTATTCCTTTTGGAAATCCTGTGGCAGGAATAAATTCGACAGCTTCCGAAAATTTCCAATCGGATGACAAAGAGAAACCAAAAACTTTGTTGGATAGCGCACTGAATGTAATAAAACAATTAAATGACATTGAATCCAGAAGAATTGAACTAATCAGCAATACCACCAAGGCTAGTGTGTCGGCCGAAGCATTACAGATCATGTTGAAAGAACTAGATGCAAAAAAGAAGGAATTATTGAGTCTTTTTGTGGGAATAAAAAAGATTAAAAAAATCACCCTGCGTTTTGAAAATGAAACCATTAATGATAGTACACTGTTTACATTTTCTGAAAAGGCTGGACTATCGGGATTACCGGCAAGCATGAACATAGACAGCGCATTTTTACCGAAAATTCAAATGCCCGGCGCAAATGCCGTTACAATTCGCTTCAGCAACGCACAATTCCTACCCGTTGCCATGAAAAATTCTGATCCGGTCAAAAAAACATCCAGTTTCTATTACCGCATTCCCGCCAATACTACGGTGCAGGTCTGGCAGGGCTCGAAAATACTCACACAAACCGAAATGCTCATCGCTCAAAAGGGAGTCGTTAAAAGCCTTCCAATGAAAACCGGCGGAATGAAAACGAAATATGAACTAAAATATGACCCAAAAACAGGAGCCCTTTTGGAAATCAAAATGAATGGAGAGCCCATCTCCGATGAGACCATAGAAAATGCAACAAAAGTTGGCGAGAAGGTAATCGATGTGATAAAACCGGATGAACTAAGCGAACTGGAGAAACAACGCAAGATTCTTGAAGAAAAGAAAAAGATTGAAGAACTGCAGCAAGCAAAATAGAGATTGGCGACCTTGTTAGAGGTGGACTCATTGTACCTCCTAACACTACCCCAAAAACAACAAAGGACCGTTGCACTCCCGCAACGGTCCTCATTCTGATGATGTCTGCCGGGTCATGCACGGCGCCACCATCCCACTACTACATCTTGATAATCTTGAATTCCGTTCTGCGGTTTTTCTGGTGCTCGTCTTCCGGACAAGTCGATTTCACAACGCCTTCGCATTCACATCCGTTGGTCAGCTGTGTTTCACCGTATCCTTTTCCGTAAATACGGTCCGGATTGGTGATGCGCTTCTTGATGTAATCTGCAGATGCTTTTGCACGGCGTTCAGACAAAGACATATTCGATTGTGCGCTTGAACGGCAATCCGTGTGCGAACCGAGTTCAACAACCATGTTCGGATTTTCGTTCATTACTTTCACAATCTTGTCGAGCTCGATCGCTGCATCCGGACGAATGATTGATTTTCCTAAGTCAAAATAAATCGGTTTGATGTCGATGATCTTCGCGAGATCGAGACCTACGTCAATCTTGTCGAGCGATTCTTCAATGCGGATTTCCCCTTCTTTGAAAATGCCCGCATCGTACACAATCGATTTCGACAGGTAACCTTGCTTTTCAAACGCAATGGTGTACGTCAGCTGGTCGCCGAGTTTTTTACCGGTCAACGGTATGCGGTAATCACCGGTGAGCGATGAAAACACGCTGTCTGTTTTTCCGGTGAGCTTGTCGGTGATTTTGATTTTCACGTCCTGTATCGTGGAGGTTGAAACTTTGTCTTTCACCAGGAAATACAAGGAAAGGCCCGGATCTTTTTCGAGCAACACGTCCGTTACAACTTCTGGTTCTTCCAGGTCATTGGTATTGAACGTGGCCGCGCCGTTAAAATATTTTTCTTTGTTGCCACCCAAGACATAATTTTTTGACGGCTCCACTTCAAACTGGTATGCGCCCGAAGCATCTGCAGTAACTGTATCCACTGCATTTCCCTGCGCATCCTTCAGGATCACCTGTGCAAAAGGCAACGCTTCTTTCGAAAGTTTGTCTTTCACAATTCCCTTCACGAGAAACGTAGTTCTCAGTGGACGGATCAGCGATACACTGTAAATATCATCATCGCCTTTTCCGCCTTCGCGGTTGCTGCTCAGATATCCGTTGCCAACTGAATCCAATGTCAATGCAAAATCATCGCGGCTTGAATTCACCGGCACACCCGGATTCATCACTTTTCCAAAAGTTCCGTCCGCTACTGGCGCGTAAAAAATATCCAGTCCGCCAAGACCAAGCTGACCATCCGATGCAAAGAACAGGTTTCCTTTGGCGTCGAGGAATGGGAACATTTCCTTTCCTTCTGTGTTGATTGACGCACCCAGGTTCTCTGGCGCACCAACCGTTCCATCAGGAGACAACGAGGACCGGTAAATGTCCGTCATTCCTTTTCCGCCCGGCATATCACTGGTGAAATACAAATATTTTCCATCCGGGGAAAGTGCAGGGTGACCTATGGAATACTCATCGCTGTTGATCGACAGGTTTTCTTCTTTCCATGTTCCTCCTGCGTTTACTGCGCGGAAAATTTTCAGGTTGTTGATTCCGCTTTTGTCTGTACCGAAATGTTTCTTGAAATAATTATTCCGCGTGAAGTAAAGCGTTTTTCCATCTGCCGAAAAACATGCCGGTCCTTCGTGGTAACGGGTGTTCAGTTTCTCTGCAAGTGGATTCACACCGGCAAGATTTCCGCTGCCATCACGGTTCGCCACATAAAGATTCAGGTACGGCTGGTTGTTCCACATGTGTACGTTCTGCACGCTCACCTTCGGTGTGCGCGACGAAGCAAAAACAACCTGGCCTTTAAAAAATGCTGTACCGAAATCTGCCTGCGGTGAATTTACATCCAGCGTTTTCAATTCAAAGTAAGGCTGCTCCGCGAGAATCTTTGCCGTGTAACCCAGGTTCTCCGCATACATTTTTGCGCGGGCATCATCCTGCTTCATGCCGTAGTACTTAGTCATCCACGGTTCGCTTTCTGCGTATTTTCCATTGGAACGCAAAGCTTCGGCGTAGTGCAGTACAGACTCCGGCGTTGGAGATTTTCCTTGCGCTACTTTACCGTACCACGGTTCAGATTGCGAAACCTGTCCCATGAGCCGATAACAATCGCCCAGGCGTTCGTAGACATGATCATTCCCGTTTTTCACAGCAATGCGTGTGTACAACTCCGCAGCCCGCACGTAGGCGAGACGGTCAAACATTTTATCCGCACGTTTCTCAGCCCGCGATTGCGCGATTCCGAGTGCAGGAAGGATCAGGAGTAATAGGGCAATGTATTTTTTCATTTCACTTTGTCTTGTTGCTTAGAAATAGCGTGGTGAACGAAGTTTGTCTTGTTTGTTGAGGAAATCATAGCTGAGCATAACCTCTACGGTACCGTTGTTTACATTCTGCAAACGTGTCGATGTATAATCGAAAGAGAGTCCGGCCTGGAACTGCGTGCTGAAACGGTATCCAACGAGGCCATAAAAACTGTCCTTGTAACGCATGCCCGCTCCAATAGAAAACTTGTCGCGGATCAGGAGTTCGACTGTTGCGTCAATGGAAACCGGTGCGTTCATCACGAGCTTCGCCTGCATCGTTGGTTTCAGTTTCAGTTCAGACGACAACGGAATAATACCACCAGCGATGAAGAATATGTGACGCACTTCAAGAATAGAATTGGTGTCATTCCCGCCGCTGCCAAGACCAAACTTATTCTCCACGAGACGCGGAGCGCTTGCGCCGAGGTACCAGTAATCGTGATGCAGGTAAATTCCCGCACCCACGTTTGGTTTGATCACGCTCTCAGTTGTGCTTCCTACAAACGAAGGATCGCCACCCTGGATCGTGTGTAACCCGGCGATCTTCGGTTGGAACCAGTTGAACCCGGCTTTCACACCGAAACTCAGTTTCAGTTTCTCAGCGAGCTTGACCGTGTACGAATAATCCGCGTAGAAGAACGTTTGGTTCAGCGGACCGATACGGTCATTCACGACAGAAAAACCAAGACCCATTTTTTTATTCTTCAAAGGCGAATGAATAAAAAGAGTCTGGGTGGTTGGTGCACCGTCGAGACCAATCCATTGCTGGCGGTGAAGTGCGCTGATGTTCATCACGCCTTTGCTTCCCGCATAAGCCGGGTTAACGCTGAGCGTGTTGTACATGTAATGTGTGAAATGCGGATCCTGCTGTGCCGTCACTTTCAGTGTGACAAACAGCGTGAGCATTCCGATGATGATGAGCTTTTTCATGTTGTTTATTTTAATCGTGCAGGAACATGTGTTCCTGCACGAAGATCATTTTCTGTTATTGACGGTTCAGGTAAATGTATCCTGACAACAATGGGCTGCCATCTCCGAGATCAATCACGTAGAAGTACGTTGCTTCCGGAACTCCGCCATTACCAGTACTCAACTCGCCGGAATTATTTCCTTCCCAACGAATGCTGCCATTGTTATAGCCTGCAGATTCGTAAATGAGATTACCCCAGCGGTTGAAGATGGTTACTTTGTTATCCGGGTAAGCGCCGATTCCAACAATCTCGAAGAAGTCATTCACTCCGTCTCCGTTTGGAGAGAATCCTGTAGGAATTACGAGTGGATTTCCAACCGGTTCGCGCCAGTCGCGGTCACCACCTGGTGTATCCTGGTCAGGGAATCCTGTAGGCAACGTTCCTCCGTTGGTTGATCCTCCGTTGTTGGCTGTTGAAGTTCCGTCAACATCGTATGCGTCATCCAGGCCGTCACCGTCAGAATCATTTCCGCTTGGTGAAACTTCAGGATCGCCATCGTTGTTGGTATCCCACGCTTCAATCGCATCCGAATCACCATCGTTGTCGCTGTCGAGATCAAGATAATCCGGAGCATCTGTTCCATCAGTATTCACCGGTGTAACTGGTGTTCCTCCGTTGTCGATATCGTAAGCGTCATCAATTCCGTCGCCGTCAGTATCCGTACCGCTTGGAGGTGTGTAACCACCTGTTGACTGACCTTCTACGTTATCTACGATTCCGTCGTTGTCTGCGTCGATGTCAAGGAAATTTACGTGACCGTCGTTATCAGTATCCGGATTCGGAAGCGGTGTACCTCCTGCATTCGGGTCGACATTGTCGGAATATCCGTTGCCATTCGTGTCTGTATAACCGTCGATGAGTCCGTCGCCGTTTGCATCTGTACCGCCGGCTTCGATTACGTCGAGAATACCGTCGTTGTCGCTGTCGAGATCCAATGCATTCGGAATGCCGTCACCATCACTGTCAAGATTTGGCAATGGATTCGCTGCGATGTTGTCATCCAGACCGTCGTTGTTTGTGTCAACGAAGTTGTCTACGATTCCGTCACCGTTTGCATCAGGGCCACCTACTTCGATGATATCCGGAACGCCATCGTTGTCGCTGTCGAGATCGAGTGAATTTGGAATTCCATCTCCGTCAGTATCCAGGTTCGTTTCGATTGTATCTACGATACCATCGTTGTCGTCATCCAGGTCAGTGATGTCAGGAATTCCATCTCCGTCATGATCGATCGGTGATCTCCAGTCGCGGTCTCCGCCTGCGTTATCCAGGTCAGGGAAATTCGTTGGAACTGTTCCGCCGTTTGTAGGACCTCCGTTGTTGGTTGATGATGTTCCGTCTGTATCAAACGCATCATCAAGGCCATCGTTGTCGCTGTCGTTTCCGCTTGGAACGGTGTCCGGTGTTCCGTCGTTGTCCGTATCCCAACCTTCAAGCAGATCACTCATGCCGTCGTTGTCAGAATCAAGATCCAGATAATCCGGAGTGTCTGCTCCGTCTGTGTTGGTCAGCACGATTGGTGTACCACCGTTATCTGTATCGTACGCATTGTCGATTCCATCACCGTCGGTATCGAGACCTGTTGGAGGAACATAACCCGCGGTAGTCTGCGCTTCAATGTTGTCTACAATTCCGTCATTGTCTGCGTCGATGTCGAGGTAATCAACGTTGCCGTCATTATCAGTATCAGGTGTTGGCAATGGCGTTCCTCCGTTATTCGGATCAACGTTGTCGCTCAATCCGTCTCCGTCTGTGTCAACATATCCGTCAATGATTCCATCACCGTTTGCATCAGTACCGCCGGCTTCAACTACGTCAACAATTCCGTCGTTGTCGCTGTCGAGATCAAGCATGTCGTTTATTCCGTCGCCATCGGTATCAGGTGTTGGCAATGGAGTTCCTCCGTTGTTCGGATCTACGTTATCACTTAATCCGTCGCCATCAGTATCGGTGTATCCGTCAATCACACCATCACCGTTGGCATCAACGCCACCTGCTTCGGTTACATCCGTGATTCCGTCGTTGTCTGAATCGAGGTCAAGCATATCATTGACTCCGTCACCATCGGTGTCAGGTGTTGGCAATGGCGTTCCTCCGTTATTCGGATCAACGTTATCGCTCAGTCCATCACCGTCTGTGTCTGTGTAACCGTCAATGATTCCGTCACCGTTCGTGTCAGTACCACCTGCTTCGGTTACATCTGTGATGCCGTCATTGTCGCTGTCGAGATCAGTTACGTCAGGAATGCCGTCGCCATCGGTATCTGGTACCGGAAGTGGATTCGCTGCTGTGTTGTCATCAAGACCGTCGTTGTTTGTATCGGTGAATCCGTCGATGATGCCGTCGCCGTCATTATCTGTTCCTCCAGCTTCGATCACATCAGGAATACCATCGTTGTCGCTGTCGAGATCCAATGAGTCAGGAATTCCGTCTCCATCTGTGTCTCCGCTGGCTTCGAATGTATCCGGAATTCCATCGTTGTCGTCATCGAGATCGATGTTGTTCGCAATACCGTCACCGTCTGTGTCCAGCGGATCTCTCCAGTCGGGTTCTCCGCCTGCAACGTCGAGGTCAGGGAATCCCGTAGGTACTGTTCCTCCATTGGTAGAACCACCGCCGTTGGTTGTGCTTGTTCCGTCTACATCAAACGCATCATCCAAGCCATCGTTGTCGCTGTCGTTTCCGCTTGGAACTGTATTCGGTGTTCCATCGTTGTCGGTATCCCAGCCTTCAACAAGGTCGCCTGATCCATCGTTATCAGAATCGAGATCGAGGTAATCAGGAGAGTCTGCACCATCTGTATTGGTTGGCGTAATTCCTGCTCCTCCGAATCCAACGATCGTGTCGTAAGCGTCATCAATTCCATCTCCGTCTGTATCGTTGCCGGTTGGTGGAACGTATGTTGCTGTTGGTTGACCTTCGATGTTGTCAACGATTCCGTCATTGTCTGAATCGATGTCGAGATAGTTTGCTCCGCCCGCTCCATCTGTATTTGGAATTGGCAATGGAGTTCCTCCGTTGTCGGTATCCGCTACATCACTCAGTCCGTCGCCGTCTGTATCTGTAATCGGGCCGGTTCCAATGATGCCATCGTTATCGCCATCAACACCACCTGCTTCGATTACATCAACGATTCCGTCGTTGTCGCTGTCAAGATCCAGGTAGTTTGGTGTTCCGTCATTGTCAAAATCACCAACGGCAAGAATAATTCCGCCATTGTCCGGATCTACGTTGTCGCTTAATCCGTCGCCATCAGTGTCTGTGTAACCATCGATCACACCGTCTCCGTTGGCATCAACGCCGCCGGCTTCGGTAACATCTGTAATTCCATCGTTGTCGGAATCAACATCCAGGTAGTCGTTAATTCCATCACCATCGGTATCCGGTGTTGTTAACGGTGTACCACCTGCACCCGGATCAACGTTGTCAGAATATCCATTGCCATTCGCATCTGTATATCCGTCAATGATTCCGTCGCCGTTTGCATCTGTACCACCAGCTTCTGTAACATCTGTAATTCCATCGTTGTCGGAATCCAGGTCGAGCATATCAACTACACCGTCACCGTCTGTATCAGGAAGTGGCAATGGAGAAAGTGATGTTGCATCATCCCAACCATCGTTGTTCAGATCTGTAAATCCGTCAATGATTCCATCTCCGTTCAGATCTGTACCACCGGCTTCCTGCACGTCCGGAATTCCATCGTTATCGGAATCCAAATCAAACGAATCCGGAATTCCATCTCCGTCTGTGTCTCCGCTGGCTTCAATCGTATCAACTACACCGTCATTGTCATCATCAAGATCGTACTGATCGAAAATGCTGTCACCGTCGTTGTCGTTGCACGTCATTACAACTACCGCAATTGTTGCTGTGTCCGATGTACAACCATTCTCGGTGATGGTGAGCGAATACGTTCCGCCCATCGCGAGCGTTGAGTTTCCGATCACCGGATTCTGCGCGTTGTCTGTAAATGCGTTTGGTCCAAACCAGTTGTAGGTTACGCCGGCAATCGTATCTGCAAAGAGATTGATTGTCATCGTAGCGCATACCGGTGAATTGCTCGACACATTCGGTGTTGCCGGAGTTGGATTGATTGTTACAGAAACAAACGCTGTGTCTGAAGTACATCCGTTCTCGGTGAGCAACAGGTTGTAGGTTCCTGCATCACTGGTAGTAGCTGGTGTAATAAAAGGATTCTGCAGCGATGAAGCGAAACTGTTCGGGCCGCTCCATGTATACGTTGCCCCTGCTACGAATGCTGTGTTGAAGTTGATCGAATCACCTGTACACACCGGTGAGTTGGAAGACACAACCGGAATTCCCGGTGTTGCATTCACAACAACGGCAACTGTGCCGGTATCCGATGTACAACCGTTTTCTGTGATCGTGAGACTGAACGTTCCTGCATCAGCGAGTGTTGCCGCAAGCAATGTTGGGTTTTGCACCGATGAAGCAAAACTGTTTGGTCCCGTCCACGAATATGTTGCGCCCGCTGTTGCTCCTACTGTAAAGTTGATGCTGTCGCCTGTACAAACAGGTGATGGTGCAGCTGGTGTTGGAGTTGCTGGTGTTACGTTGATGATCACTGTTGTTGTCCCTGCAGCGGAAGTACATCCGTTCTCTGTAATGGTGAGGCTGTACGTTCCGGCATCAGCCACTGTTACCGGTGCAATGGAAGGGTTTTGCTGTGATGAAACAAAACCGTTTGGCCCTGTCCAGGAATAAGTAGCTCCGGCAACTGTTGGTCCAACCAGGTGAAGTGAATCACCTGTACACACGGGGGAATTGGACGAAACTGAAGGTGTTGCCGGAGTTGGATTCACCGTAACAGGAATTGTTCCTGCGGCGGAAGTACATCCGTTTTCAGTAATCGTTACACTGTATGTTCCGGCGTCAGCCAACGTAGCCGCAGGTACCGATGGATTCTGCGATGTTGATGCAAAACTGTTCGGGCCCGTCCATGACCAGGTTGCGCCTGCAACAAACGGTGTATTCAGGTTGATCGGATCACCTGTACATACAGGAGAGTTCGAACCAGCAACCGGAATGGACGGTGTTGTATTTACAACAACAGAAACTGTTCCTTCCAAAGACACGCAACCATTTTCTGTAACGGTAACGCTGTAGGTTCCCGCATCAGCCAACGTAGCAGAAGCTACTGTCGGGTTCTGTGCAGAAGAAACAAAACTGTTTGGCCCGGTCCAGGAATACGTTGCTCCCGCCACAGCTGGTGTGGTGAGGTTGATCGGATTTCCAGTACATACCGGTGCGTTGCTGCCCACGGTTGGTGTTGCCGGTGTTGCATTCACAACCACAAGTGTTGTTCCTGCATTGGACGCACATCCGCTCACAGTAATGGTCAGGCTGTAGGTTCCTCCGTCTGCAACTGTTGTTACAGGAATTGTTGGATTCTGCACGGAAGAAGTAAAGCTGTTCGGGCCGGTCCAGGAATATGTAGCGCCTGCAACTGCCGGAGTCGAAAGATTCAGCGGATCACCCGAGCACACGGGTGTGTTGCTTGATGCCGTTGGTGTTGGAGGTCCGGCGGTAACGGTTGCGGCTGTTGTTCCAATTGCGGAAGTACATCCGTTAACGGTTACAGTTACACTGTATGTTCCTGTAGCAGCTGTAGTCGCGGCTGCAATGGTTGGATTCTGTACGTTGTCCGTGAAAGAATTCGGACCCGTCCAGGAATACGTTGCACCTGCAACTGCTGGCGTTGAAAGATTGAGTGCATTGCCCGCACAGATCGGAGAATTGCTTGATGCACCTGGCGCAGCAGGAGTTGCGTTCACAACAACTGCCGTAGTTCCAATAGCGGACGTACATCCGTTTGCAGTAACTGTAAGGCTATACGTTCCACCCATAGCGAGTGTAGCTCCCAGGATCGAAGGATTCTGCACCGAAGAAACAAAACTGTTCGGGCCGGTCCACGAATACGTTGCGCCGGCAACAGCCGCCGTTGAAAGGTTAATGGTATTACCTGTACAAACCGGCGTATTGCTTGATGGAGCCGGTGTTGCAGGTGTAGCGTTGATCACCACAGCTGTTGTTCCGAATCCGGAGGTACATCCGTTTACAGTTACTGTAACGCTGTACGTGCCCGCCATAGCTACCGTTGCATTGGTGCGCGTTGGATTTTGTAAAGCCGATACAAACGAAGCAGGTCCCGTCCATGAATACGTAGCTCCTGCCACCGCTGGTGTTGAAAGGTTGAGTGTGTTGCCTGAGCAAACCGGTGTGTTGCTGGATGCAGATGGCGCTGCTGGTGTTGCGTTAACAACCACCGCCGTTGTTCCAACAGCAGATGTACATCCGTTTGTAGTGACAGTTACACTATAGGTTCCCGCCATTGCGACTGTCGCATTGGTAATCGAAGGATTCTGCACCGAAGAACTGAAACTGTTCGGACCGGTCCAGGAATACGTTGAAGCGGCAACTGCTGGCGTCGACAGGTTGATTGTATTTCCTGTACACACCGGAGTATTGCTCGATGCAGTTGGTGTGGTTGGTGTGGCATTAACAACTACTGCGGTTGTTCCGAAAGCGGAAGTACACCCGTTCGTTGTAACCGTAACACTGTACGTTCCCGCCATCGCCAATGTAGCGCTGGGGCGTGTTGGGTTCTGCACAACCGATGCAAATGCAGCAGGGCCTGTCCACGAATACGTCGCACCTGCAACAGCTGGTGTTGAAAGGTTAATCGTGTTACCTGTACAAACCGGTGTGTTGCTTGATGCAGTTGGCGTGGCCGGTGTGGCATTGATCACAACAGCGGTTGTTCCAACAGCAGAAGTACATCCGTTTGTTGTAACGGTTACACTGTATGTTCCGGCCATCGCCATTGTTGCGTTGGTAATCGATGGATTCTGCACCGAAGAGGCGAAGCTGTTCGGACCGGTCCAGGAATACGTAGCGCCTGCAACAGCTGGTGTGGAAAGGTTGATCGTGTTACCTGTACACACCGGAGTATTACTCGATGCACCTGGTGTTGCAGGTGTTGCATTTACAACAACCGCAGTAGTTCCAAAAGCGGAAGTACATCCGTTCGTTGTCACCGTAACGCTGTACGTTCCGGCCATGGCTACTGTTGCATTGGTGATCGATGGATTTTGCACCGAAGAGGCGAAGCTGTTCGGACCGGTCCAGGAATACGTAGCGCCTGCAACAGCTGGTGTCGACAGGTTGATTGTATTCCCGGTACACACCGGTGTATTGCTTGACACACTTGGTGTTGCCGGAGTAGTATTGATCACAACAGCTGTTGTTCCTGCTGCAGACGTACATCCGTTTGTAGTGACTGTTACGCTGTACGTTCCTGCCATTGCGACGGTCGCATTGATAATCGAAGGATTCTGAACCGAAGAACTAAAACTGTTCGGGCCAGTCCATGAATACGTAGCGCCTGCAACTGCAGGAGTGGAAAGGTTAATGGTATTGCCCGTACACACCGGGGTATTGCTCGACGCAGTTGGTGTGGCTGGTGTAGCATTCACTACAACAGCGGTGGTTCCAATAGCAGAAGTACATCCGTTTGTTGTTATCGTAACGCTATATGTTCCTGCAAACGCAACCGTTGCACCTGGGCGGGTTGGGTTTTGTAATGCAGATGCAAATGCAGATGGACCAGTCCACGAATAGGTGGCACCTGCAACGGCTGCCGTGGAAAGGTTAATGGTGTTGCCCGTACATACCGGTGTATTGCTTGATGGAGCCGGCGTGGCAGGTGTTGCGTTGACTATCACCACAGCGGTTCCCACCGCGGAAGTACATCCGTTTGCAGTGACCGTTACACTATACGTTCCCGCCATGGCAACTGTTGCGCTGGGACGGGTTGGGTTTTGTAATGCTGAAGCAAATGCTGAAGGTCCCGTCCATGCGTACGTGGCTCCGGCAACAGCGGCCGTAGATAAGTTAATGGTGTTTCCTGTACAAACAGGTGTATTACTTGAAGGAGCTGGCGTTGCAGGTGTGGTGTTGACTATCACCACAGTGGTTACCGTATACGAACATGCAGAAAAAGGAACCGTGATCACACACGTGTATGTTCCGGCCATGGCAACTGTTGCATTCGCGCGGTTTGGATTGGCCGCTGAAGAAACAAATCCTCCCGGGCCGGTCCAGGAATACGTTGCAACGGAAGAAGCCGGTGATGTGGTAAGACTGATCGTCGTTCCGGTACATCTCGGGGAATTACTTGATGCGGAAGGTGGCGTACAGCTCGCAGCGCTGATCGGCGTATTGGTTGTTCCCGGAATCGGGCAACCAAATCCATCAAAGATGTTCGGGTTACTTCCATTGCTCCAGGTGTTACCCGAAACGTTACCGGTTCCGTAAATGTAAGCGCGGTTATTAATTATATTATCGCATTGCAGGACTATACAGTCAGTTGTGGCGGTTGCCCTGAAACGGAAAACCGTACTGTCAATTCCCAGCGGAGAATTGTTCATCTGCCCCCCCGAAACCGCATTAGCACCGGTTCCCGCTCTTACACGTAGCACGCGTTGTGCTGCAATGTATTCGGCCTGGTCGTCGCCTGCTGCATCTGTTTTTGCGCCGATATTCGGTCCTGAAATAATGGACAGCGATCCGGGAACATACACTGCGTTATATTCCAGCGTATCCGTCATGAATGTATTGACGGAAGGATCGGAACCGATATTTTTTCCGACAACCGTGTATTCGAGAATATCGCCGGGCAATACGCTTCCTCCGTTCAGATCGATGACACGGCAGGCCGATCGCAGATCAGGTTCATACACGTCAATCGCCATGGTGACGACTTGCGTGAGAAACGTTTCACCTCCTGTGGTTAATCGTAACGTGGCGGAAGTGGCGCTGTTGCCTATATAATTCTTGGCGGCGTTGTTGGGAAGAAATATATCCGCATCCATACCCAGCGAATTGGTATATCCCGGATTGATGAACGGAATTGTTTTCTGAACACCGTTGTATGATAATGTACTGTTGAAAATATCGCTGAGCGGGTTTACCGCGTCGCTGATGTTTACGAATCCGCTTCCGCCGTTGAACATGAGCTGATCGCCGGTTGAAGAACGGTCACCGTCGTAAGTAACGTTACCCACTTCAAACGTTACCGGACCTGAAAGTGGTGTAAGGAATCCGCTTACAGTGATATCCGTGATCGGGTTCGTTCCTGATACGTTGGAAAGACCGTTGAACACGGTCAGGTTACGCATGGGCTGAAGATCGTTCTTGTAAACCACGACGATTGTCCAGCCTGCAAAAACGTTCATGTTACCTACCCGTGCACATACGTTACCAACGGTATAGCGTGCATTGGTCCCCGCGGCGCGTACAATGGTCGTGACATCTTTATAGCAATGGTAGGTATTGAAGCCGATGGTGTTATCCTGCAGCTGGTCGGCCGTCAGGTTTGTGTACGCGCCATTGTCCACTTTTATCTTGCACTGGTTGCGGGTCGCATAGTTTGATCCACCAGTGGTATTGTCGCCTCCCCAATAGAGGCCGGCCCAGCTGATCTCACTGCACATAGGAATGGCGAGACTGTCGCTTGAGGAAGAGAACGTTGTTCCATCCGCGTCGATATCCACATAGGCAGCATTAAAAATGTTGTCCGTACTTGTTCCGGCCGGAGGAACTTCTGCACGACCGGCCCCGCATCCAATACCTGAGCAGGTTGTAGCAGTATTGGAAACGTAGCGGATGCCACCTTTCTGTGTAGCCTGGTAACGGATAGAAAACGGTGTAATTACCTGGCTGAAAAGGGCCGAGCAAATTAATACGAACAGCAGAGTAAGCCTGTGCTTCATAAGGTATAATTGTTGAACAATAAAAGTGTAATTCAGCGGGGGGGTATAGCCTAAAATCGCGCTAAAGTAGATCGACTACAGCTATGTTTGGTCATGGCGCACCGGACAAATACCGGACAAGTGCCGAAACAGGTGTTTTTACGTGGGAAAAGGGGTGTTTTTACAAAGAAATAATGTACCTGTCGAGGCTGGCTTCAGTACCCAGGTTGAATTTTTTGCGCACGCGGTATCTTTTCTTCTCAATGGCTGAAGGTGTAATGTTGAGCAAACTTGCAATGTCTTTCGACGTCATGCCCAACCTGATCAGGAGGCAGAATTTCTGTTCAGACGATGAGAAGTCGCCGGGATGCCGCGCGAGTATCTCGAGGAATTTTTTGTCGTACGCGGCGAATCGCTGAAAAAAATCATCCCAGTAATTTTCCGAATTGATCATTTTATCAATTTCATCAAATGCCCTTTCCGGGTTTTCTCCGCTGAGCATGCCGCGTACTTCCAGCAGTACTTCATTTTTACGTGCGAGTTGTGCGAGATAGCCCGACAGTTCGCTGCGCAGGTTGTCGATCTCATTTTGCATCAACTGGTGCCTGATCGTGGCGTTCTCCTGCTGGAGATTCAGCCGCGCTGCAAATTCTGCACTCAGTACGAGACAGGATTTTATCCGCGCAATAAGTTCAATCGGTTCAGCAGGCTTGCGGATAAAATCCGTTGCGCCTTCGTCCAACGCTTTAACGAGATTTCCCGTAGCGGTCATTACACCGGTATACATCAGCACGGGAATGAACCGCGTTTGTTCGTTGGCGCGGATCTGTTTCAGCGTTTCAAATCCATCCAGCACGGGCATTTCCCAATCGAGCAGGATCGCATCCACCGCACGGTGCGCAAGAATATCCATCACCTTACCACCATGCGCAGCAGAAAGCACTTTCACGTTCGGCGCGAGTTTGCTGACTGTACTCACTACGAGTTCGCGATTGCCCGCGTCGTCATCAGCAACAAGGATCGTTTTATTTTCGAATATCTTCATTTCAGTGTGCGGCGTTCATGAGTTCGGTAAATGTGTTTTCGTCTGCGTGATAAACTGCGTGAAGCATTTGCTTCTTCCAGAGAGCCGCAGGCGCTGAACCGGATTCCGGCAGCTTTGTCAATATCGCCCGTATTTCCGTAGTGTCGTATACTTTATACCCGCGCAATTGCCCAATGGTATTTTGCAGGTGCAATTTATCTTCTTCCGATAAAACCATGCGCGTTTCACTTTCGCGCGCAATTTCAACAGGAGCAAAATTACTCACCAGGGCGTTGCGCAATGCGATCGTAAAACGTGCGCCGCCGGTTGGAACATTCTCTGCCGATACATTTCCGTCCAGTTGTTTCACAAACTGCCGGACAAGCAACAAACCGAGACCGCCTCCTTTGCGTGCAATGCTTGCTCCTTCGCGTTCGCGAAACAACGCGGCAAGCTCATCCGAGGTAAGACCTTTGCCGTTGTCTTCAACCACAATGTGCACATCGTTCACCGCTCCTTCTACACGCACGAGTACACGTCCGCCAACCGGCGCATGACGGATCGCATTTGAAACCAGGTTTCTCAGGGCAACCTGCAACAGGTTTCTGTCTGTGTGCGCATACGCCACGCGGATGTCTTTGACAATGGTTGTACTGTGCGAGAGCGCCTGTTCCTTAAACAACTGCAGCACTTCTTCGGTCATCTGGTGCATGGGAATATCCTGCTTGTTGACCGTAATCGTTTCTTTCTGCATGCTCACCCATTGCATCAGGTTGTCGAGCAGGAGAAATGCTTTGCGCGATGAGTCATTGATCAGTTCAGCGTGCTCCGCAATTTCACTGTATTTTTCATCGCGCACGTTTGTGACCATCATCGACGACATGCCGATCAGTGTATTGAACGGGCTTCGCAGATCATGACTGATCACCGAAAGAAACTGTTCCTTGGTTGCATTCGCTTCCTGCAACTGCGTGTTGTATTCACCGATCAGCCTGTTCTTCTTTCTCACCTGCGTTAAGGCGACGACGGTGAGAACCACAACGAGCAGCAAACCTCCGGCAATAAGAAAAAGACTCAGCCGGTCGCGTTCATTCTCTTTGGCCACCTGGTCTTTTTCGGCCAGTTCCGTTTTCTGCCTGTCGATCCGCGATTTATTTTCCAGTTGCATCACCCGCGAAGCGGCCATGATCATTTGTTCGCGGTAATCGCTGGTCTGCAATGAATCATCGAGCCGGTAATATAACATCCTGTTCCGGTACTCCTCCTCTTTATTACCAGTGAGCGTGTAATAATCGGCATACAGTTCGTACAGCTGCATCTGGTTCATCGGGTTTCTGCGACTGATGCTTTCCTCCATTTTGTGAATGTATACAAGCGCGCTATCAGCAACACCCTTGTTGAGGTACAGCCGTGCCCATTGGAAGTATAATCCGGACAGACGATTGGAATATTCATACTGCGTGAATGCCTGTTCTCCCTGCCTGAACCAGTAGACTGCACTGTCCCAGTTCTTCTCCATCGCGTAGGTCAAACCCATTGCGGTGTAAGCGCCTGCAAATTCCTGACGCAGGGCAATGTGATCCGTGTGTTTTTCAAATTCAGGATCCTTCAGGTCGTTGAGAACAACACGCAGAAATATTTTGGCCGAATCGAATCTTTCTGTCTTACGGAATATGACCGCCATGAGAAATTGCGTTTCGTGCGCAAGGAAACGGTCTTTCAGTTTATTCTTTCGGAGATCGTAAGATTTACGAAACCAGACGAGCGCGCTGTCGTAATTCTCCTGCGTCATCTGTATCTGCGCGTAATTGTTGTAAATGGTACACAGGCCCTGCGTGTTTCCGTTTCGGGTGAAAATTTTTTCGGCATACCCGTAGTTCTCTACCGCGAGGTCAAACATGCTGAAACTGAAATACACATTGCCGATATCCACATACACGTACCCGTCGCTCTGACCGAGATGCGCAAGTGCCTCCGCATACGCTTCCAGGTTCATGAGCATTTTATCGTACTCCCCTTTCAATTCGTAGATGCTGGCCTTGTACCGGTATTGCGCTTCATACGCTTTTGCAGAATCGTGCAGCTGAAGCAACATAGTGGCAAGTGAATCACACAATTCCAATGCGCGGTCAGGGTCAGAAAATTTGATCACCTGCAACAAAGTTCCTACCGTGTTGGCTTTGTTTTGAAGATAAGCGGGATCATTCCGGTCAAGCGCGTTTAATTCGCGTTCGATGGAATCGGCCGGTGTGGTTTGCGCGAACAAGCGCCCCATTCCCAGGGAAAGGAGACAAAAACAGGTAAGCAGTAATTTCACGTAAGTGCCAGTGTGTACGAATAGTAAAGATCGTCAAAATAAACGGTTGCCTGTGAGATTGCCACGAAGGCACGAAGCCACTAAGAAAACACTGATTGAACCACTAAAATAAGATCAGCTTCGTGTGACTTTGTGGCTTTGTGCCTTCGTGGCAATAAATTATTGAAATGCAATACGATTTCTTTACATTTGAGAATGACCCGCTGGATCATCGCATTTTTATTTCTCTTTGTTACGCTCGACTCGTTTGCCGGTGGATTCCAGGTAAACGCACAGGGACAACGTCAGTTGGGAATGGGTCACACCGGAACCGGTTTACTGATCGACGGAAGTTTTGTTTTCTTCAATCCCGGTGCAGGCATTTTTCTTGATCGCCGTCTCACCATTACAGGAGGTGTTTCCCTGCTCAAACCACGGACAGTGTATCTCGAACCGGCACCCGGTGTTTACACTGCAGAAATGGTGCACAACACCGGAACCCCGTTTGAATTGTATGCCACATGGCGTTTCGGAAGATGGGCAACAAGCGTAGGTGTATACACTCCGTTTGGCAGTCGCGCACAATGGGAAGATGGATGGAAAGGACAATTCATGATCCGTGAAATTAATCTCAAAACAATTTTTGTTCAGCCTACGGTTACGTTCCGCGTGAACGACCATGTGGGCATTGGTGCAGGATTTATTTACGCCACGGGTGGGTTTCAATTGCGCAAAGGTGTTCCCACGCAAAACCAGTCGGGCGATTACGGTGAAGGCGCACTGGATGGTTCGGCTTCCGGAATCGGCTATAACGTAGGAATGTATTTTCGCCTGAACGACACGTGGAGCGCGGGAATCAGTTACCGTTCTTCCGTGAATGTGGAAGTCAAAAACGGTACTGCCAATTTTACGGTTCCGTCTTCACTCGCTGAATATTTTCCATCCACCACATTTACCACGGCCATTAAACTTCCGCAGGTGATGAATGTGGGAGTTGGTTTCAGTACCGGCGCATGGAAAATTGCAGCCGATGTGAATTTTGTCGGGTGGAGCAGCTACGATTCACTACGGATTGATTTCGCCGACAACACCGACAAACTCAAAGACATTGCATCAGCACGCGAGTACAAAAATTCGTGGATCGCCCGCATCGGCATGCAGTACCAGGTGAACGGAAGATTGTTTGTCCGTGCAGGATTTTATTACGACAAATCGCCGGTGCAGGATGGATACCTCACTCCTGAAACTCCCGACGCCGACCGGATCGGAATAACTGGTGGTGCAACTCTTGTTCTCGGAAAAAATCTTTCGATTGATCTTTCATTGCTTTTCGTGGAAGGCATGAAACGCACCGACACAAATCTTGAAACACAATTTTCGGGCACCTACAAATCACGCTTGTTTGCTCCCGGCTTTGGTTTCAATTATCAATTTTAAAATCGCTTCAACCAAATAATAAACTGCCATGAAAAAATTAATTATTCTCGCTGCAATTTCCTGCTCGCTGTTCACGGAAACGCTGAGTGCGCAATGCACCGGCTTGCGCTACCGCGATATCATGTTTGATGATACAACAGTTTCCAATGTCACTTATGGAAGCAACGTAACCATGTCGAACGCTGCTATAACACTCCGCATGGATGTGTGGATGCCGAAAGCCGATACGGTGACGAACCGTCCGCTGATCATTCTCGCACACGGTGGAAATTTCCTTGGCGGATCGAAAACCGGCGCTGATGTACTCCAGTTCTGCAACGATTTTGCAGACATGGGATACGTGGTTGCCTCGATCGATTACCGCATCGGAATGACCAACTTTCCGTTCCCGGGTCCCGACAGCACAGATGCGACCGAAGCGGTTATGCGCGCCGTACATGATGCCAAAGCTGCTGTTCGTTATTTCAAAATGAATTATGCCATTGGTGGAAACACGTACGGAATTGACACGTCGAACATTTTCTTCATGGGCGTTTCTGCCGGTGGATTTATGGCGCTGCAGGTAGCTTACCTCGATGACGAAACGGAATTTCCGGCATGGTGCGATACCACCAACCAGTACGGTATGCACGGCGGAATGGAAGGACTCAGCGGAAACCCGGGATATTCTTCGAATGTGCGTGCGGTGATCAACGTAGCCGGAGCGCTTGGCGACACAGCATTCATTGATGCAGGCGACGAGCCGTGTATGTTATTTCATGGTGATGCCGATCAAACAGTTCCTTACGGTTCTGATCTGATTACGCTGGTTGGTGTTTATCCACTGCTCCAGGTCGACGGTTCGCATTCCATTGATGCGCGACTGACGCAACTTGGCATCACACATTGTTTCGAAACATACGAGGGGCAGGATCACGTGCCGCATGTGAGCAACGCGCTGTATTATGATACAACACTCGTGATCACGCGCAACTTCCTCGTGCATTTCCTCTGCGGCGACCCGCTGGATTGTTCGTACACAACAGCAATTGCAATTGATGAGATGCCGGTTATTCCTTCTTTGATTTCAGTTTACCCTAACCCGGCGGAAGAAACGATGAGCGTGAATACTTCGCGTCTTGCAGGTGAAGGGTATACGATCTCGTTGTATAATTCACTTGGCGCACTCGTAAGCACTCAGGCTACGGATGCAGATGGAACGACAACGATCAACACCGAAAATCTCGCTCCGGGAGTTTACATGATGAATGTAGGGAACGGGGAAGCGATGTGGACGCAGAAGGTGATCGTTAAGTAGTTCGGAGGCGAGAGGCGGTAGTAACGCCCTTCGGCAGCAAGGAATTTTCTTTTTTTGATTACTAACCCCGGGTTACGATCCTTCGGATCTTACCCGGGGTTAGTAATATTCGACCCCTTCAGGGTCGGGAGGAAACCCTTTCACTTTGTTCAAGGGACATACGACTTCTCCGAAGTCGCGAAAACCATTTAGCTCTGATGATCCCGAAGGGATCACATGTTCCTTGAACGAAGTGAATGGATCTTGAACTACGGACCCTGAAGGGGTCGAATGTCATTACAAAAAAATTCCTTGCTGCCGCAGGCCTGCCCTGAACTTGCCGAAGGGCGAACTCCCGACTCCGAACTCTCAACTCCAAACTAATCGCGCAGCGATTACGGAAACAACACCCCGTTACAATCCTCACAATTCAACGTCGGCACGGTAGCGCCATATTTCGCGTTGATCGCGTAGATGAATTCATTCGCGATGAGGGCGTAGCCTTTTTGATTCGGGTGGTATCCATCAAGCGAGTAAAATCCGCCGCTCACAAACGTGTCGTTGAATTCAACACCGTCCCAAACGATTCCCGCATTCATCGAACGGAAAAATCCACGCATGTCGACGAGTGCAAGCCCGTATTGCGCAGCTTTCTGTTCGATCACTGCGTTGTATGCCGCGATGCTCTGATCGATAAAAGCAACTTCAGCGCTGTCGAGCACGTAACGGTCGGGCAGCGTAGAGAAAAGAATTCCCATGAAATTGCATTTCATCGAATCGAGCGGAATACCCAGCGTAATGTATTCGTTCCGGCGGATCTGGCGCACACCCGACGGCGCATCCGGATCATTGATCACAAACGCATTGCTTCCTTCGTGAAAACGGATATGCGTTAAACCCGAAACGTCGTAAATGTCGTTGAGCGAATCGGCTTTGTTTTGTGTGAGATCAGCACCGTTCCAGGGAACGAGTGTGTAGTACGGAAATTCGCGGAAGTCGGGAATGTTTGCGATCACACCTTTCGCTCCGTTCGCGGTGAGTGCGCCAAGAATTGAATCGAGGTAAACAGAAAACTGCGCGGAGGATGCAATCGTTGTTCCTTCGCCGCCGCGACGTGCATATTCGAAAATATCTTCCATGCCCAGCCAGGCGGTAAAGAATGTTGCGTTTGCGTTTACGGCATCGCTTACCGGTGTAGAGATTCCCGGCGCAGAAGCGAAACGGTGATAAAACGGATTCGTATTTCCGGCCGGTGAATTTCCCAAAGCCGGTGAAAGCAATTCTGCCGTTGTTGCAAAAGGCACGGCGAAATTTCCATTGGTGCTGAGAAATGAATTTGCATACAACGAAGTTGCTGCACCTGTCGAAACGGAATCCTTCAGCGGACCGAGAGAAACGGTTCCTTCGCAATCTGTTCTCCAACCTAAATGTGAAGCGCCGATGTACCAGCTTTCCCACGGTTTGCTATTCCATCCGAGACCGGAAGTGATTGTATGTTGTGTGAATACTCCGCCACCAGTCAATTCAAATTGACGGCACAACAACGCGGGCAAACTTTTGTTTTGTCCATCGGGATACAACGCGCCATCCTGGTAACCGGCCATGAAATTTCCTCCGACCGCAATGACTTTGGAGAAATTCGCTTCGCCCGGTTGTGGATCAGGATTGGACAGATCGGGAGTACACGTAAACAGCAGCAGCGCTGAAGCGAAAATTCCGGTTATCGGCGCGAGGGATTTCATGCAACTAAGCTAATGAAGAATTTCCAATAGGCGCTTTGGTTCAGGGTTAAAAGGTTTCGGGTTAAACAGTTTCGGGTTGGGCTGCACTCACTGTGTTTCAATGCCACATTGCAGTATAACTGATCCGGCATTGAAATATCGTGAAGATGCACCCAACCCGAAACCCGAAACTATTTTAACCCGAAACTATTTAACCTGTAATTTCTGAACAGATTCTTTCTCACCTGAAATTACATGCAGCACGTACATTCCCGGAGCAATTCCGCTGAGATCAAGAACAACAGGTGTTCCCGCATTCACAGAAATTTCTTTCTGCATCTTCACAATTCTTCCCTGCACATCGCGCAGTTCAAAACGGACTTCTTCCTGAACAACGCTGAATGTTACTGCGCAGTTTGTTGTTGCTGGATTCGGGTGAACGGTGTAGGTGAGTCCATCATTCGAAATGATCCCGGTGCAAACATCAACTGTAATGGTTGTCGTATCCGCTCCTATGCATCCGTTTGCATCGGTGTAGCCGTAAATAATATCGTGTGTACCTACACCCGCGGCTGCAGGATCAAATTCATCGATGGTTACACCCGGGCCGGAGAATATTCCGCCCGAAGGCGAGCCAAATAATTGTACTGTATCGTCGGCGAGACAAACAAAGTTCATTGCTGCAGAAGCCACAACCGTTGGTGGTGCATTCACAGTGATCGTAACCGTATCGGCACCTATACATCCGTTCAGATCAGAGTACGAGTAAACAACATCATGTACGCCTGATCCCGCCGCCATCGGATCAAATTCATTTCCGATTACACCCGGGCCAGTGAATATTCCGCCGGAAGGCGAGAAAAATAACTGGATAGTATCTGCTGGCAGGCAAACTGCGTTCGTCGCTGCGGAAGCAGTAACCGTTGGTGGTGTGTTGATCGTGATGTTAATCGTATCGTAACCCACACATCCGTTTGCATCTGTAACGATCACATCAATCGGACCCGAAACAACTGCTGTTGTTGTTTGCCCGCTCGCTGAATTGCTCCACTGATACGTGCTACCGGGATTCTCTGCATCGAGCAGAATGCTTGTTCCGCAGAAAGTTGTATCCGCACCAAGATCAACGACAGGTGGCGGATAAACAGTAATCTCGTAAGGCGATGCAGTTCCTGTTCCGCAGTTGTTTATTGCAGCCGCCCAGATGGTATCGGTTGAAGAACCCACCACGACAGTTACAGTAGTTGTTCCCTGGCCGGAAAGAATTGTCCAGCCTCCCGGCACAGTCCAGGTGTATGATGTTGCCGTTGCAACAGGATCAATCGAATAAGTAATTGTTGCTCCCGGACAAACCGCATTGTCTCCGGAGAAATTCACAGGAGCCGTTGGCAACGAAGCTGCAAGTGAATAGGTAATAACGATCATTCCGTTGCCGGTTCTTACTCCCGCTGTTGTTGCCGGAGAAGTCAAGGTGCCGGTCCACGAAGAACCACCACCACCACCGCCACCGGGTGTTGTATCGGAGCCATTTGCACCGGATCCTCCACCATAATATCCTCCGCCGCCACCACCACCGCCACCGCTGCCGTTGTAGTAGTTCAATCCTCCCACACCGCCTTGTGCCAGCGTACCATCCTGACCCGGAGCCCATGTTGAGCGAAGGCAGTTAGTGCTTCCATAATATCCACCTCCCAAACCACCAGCGCTTTGTGTTCCGCCGGTTCCGCCGTCGCCACCACCGCCACCGCAATTGCATGGGAAGCCTACGCCGAATGTACCGTTACCTCCGGTAAGCCCGCCACCGCTGCCTCCATTTCCTCCAGGACCAGCAGTCTGGCATCCTTGCCAAACGCCGTTATGGCCAGCGCCGCCGCCGCCGCCGGCAACTATAACACGATCATTCACAGTAACACCGCCAACGCGTACATCGGATGCGCCTCCGCCATGACCACCATTCGTTCCGATCGGACTGGGGCCATTGGCGTCGTTTCCATTGATACCACCTTGGCCACCGCCATTGTAACCGCTTTGTCCACCGACAAAAATATTCAACGTTTGTCCGGTTGTTACATTCAGTGTTCCTGTTGCTGAACCTCCGGCACCACCGGTTGCGCCACCAACTAAAGCATCTTCACCTTGTGCGCCATAAACAGTAATTGTTACCTCAGTAACACATGCCGGAACAGTAAATGTTTGCATAGCACCGGTGTACTGAAATGTGGTAACCACCTGCGCATGCAACACACCTGTTAACGCGCAAATTGCGAGTAAGAATTTTTTCATGGGAAGAGAATTAATGTTTGCCTGTTTGACTGAATACTAAGGTACGTGCTTCTTTGGAGAGGAGCAAGATACCCGAGGCGAGAAACCACACTGGAAATCGCGCATTGGGAATTCGGAAATTACTTCGCCGTACAGGCGTTGTTCTAGGTTGTGTCTGAAAATTTGTTTTTGCAAAGATTTCTGGGTTATTCCAATTTTATGCTTATTGGTGAAAATAGATTTCTTGAGAACAACTGAAGACCTGATCTTGAATTTTCAGACAGAACCTAATTGTTTTGATAGGCTTCTGATTGTTCACTCAACAGTTCATGCCATTCATTCCATTAAAAATGTCTTTACCTCCTGATCAACTTCATTTTGATTGGTTGGATGATAAGAATGATAACTGTTATTGGGTGTATTCTCCCTTTTGAACACCATAAACTTGCCTCTGGCCTCATCGTACGCATACAATTCACTCGCTTTCTTTCTGAAACCTACAGCTTTGGGTAATAAATCTGCAGCTTCCTTTTCACTACATTCCAAGGGGGAAACAATTTCTCCATTAGAGAAAATCTGGGCTTTCCTGTTTTCGCCATGCTTCGGGTTCAAATTGTATTTCCGCTCAACTCTTTTACTGACTACAAAATCTGCAGTGTTTGCCTTCGTTACAAATGAGGGTAGCTTCAGCAGAACGGGTTCGATCCGTGCATTCACATCCTTTCTTAAAACACACGTCGGGTTCTCGTCATTAAACTTGGAGGAAAATAGATTAAGCAACCCTACCTCTTCTCCCGTATATCTATACTCTGCGGCTTCTGCAACACTGGTTCCGTTAATGCAGTGCAATTGAGTTACACCATCAGAAACATATTGATATAGATGTCCATTAGTGTGTAGACACTGCTGTTCCCAGTCGATTGCTTCAATTTCATTGAGAATTAATCGAAATCTGTCAATGGGGTTAGTCAAAGCGTAGTCATGCAGTGAGTCCAGGGCATTGAAATTAGTTAACAAGCGACTTAATTCACTCCCACCATAATGCACTGAGGCCTCCGTATGAAAGTTGAAGCAGTTCAGACTGGCAATTAAACGGTCAAGATTATTTAAAATCTCTTGACCGTCATCGGAGATCCAATCCTCCCCATAAATGAATATTCTTTCGTTTAGAAAAACTTTCATCAGAATCCCATTATTGCTTTCATGTCCTTCGAAAATTGATCGAAAAATCCACGAGGTGCACTTTTGATTCGTCCATTTTCAAGGACGTTAATTGGCGACGCAATAGCAGTATGGGTATCCGAATTCCTTTCAACAAAATAGATGCTGACGTTTTTACTGTCAATTCCGGGTGCCTCATTTTTATGTTTTTGATTGATAGAAACCAATATTCCATTGAGAATATGGTCACTATGCGACTCTACAAATAACTGAACACCCTGTTGTGCAGATAAAGCCATCAGCCGAGCAATGGCAGATTGGCCCTGCGGATGCAAATGAGACTCCGGGTTTTCGATAAGCAGAATGTCTCCAGGTTTTGCACTTAACAAAGCTACGACTACGGGCAAAACGTAGGTCATTCCAAAGCCCGCGTTCGTTGCAGAAATTTCGTCCGTACGTCCATCACCCTTCTTAAATTCATAACCGAGTTTCATCATGTTATGGCCTCTAACCTTTTCGACATTCACAATTACGCCAGGGCTGATTTCAGTCAACCATTCTGATACCTGATGTTGTAAGGAGTCTGTTGTAGTACCTGAGTACAATAATGCGGGAGCAACCTTCTTCGCCCCGTTATGGTCCAAATAATGTGCGGTATATTCCCCGTGTTTCCCCAAACTTTCGTTTTGCTCAACTTGAAACGTTGACCTATCATAGAAGTTTCGTACCCAGCGGTCGGCGTTCAAATATTGCCATCTCAAGTTGAACAATGGCCACTCATCAAGGTTTTCGGGCACAAGTTCCTCCTCGATAAAATTCAACACGTCGGAATCAGCACTGTCAGTATATGAAAATTTCCATACGTGGTTTATTAAGTCCAAGTCCTTTCTGAAGGAAACATCAAATCCAATTATATCAACATCTGCACTTTGGCAAAATGCATCCTTGCCAATCCCAATGTTAACCAGATCACCTACCAAATTCAATCTCCCACGCTGAAGACTACCTTTCTCATGCGACTGCCTCAACAATAAGAGTGCCTGCAAAATCGAAGACTTTCCCATCCCATTCAATCCTGTCAGCAAATTCAGGTTGGAACATTCCAGTTCAACATTCTTTAAAGACTTAAAGTTCTGTATTGTGATTTTGGATATCATACCTTTTTTCTAAGCAATCGTTGATCGAATGATTTTGTCTACTTCCGCAAAACGTTTCTTTACCCTGGCTCTATCCCCTGTACCGGAAGTGATTGCCCAATTAAATTCTTCGTCATCATTGAGCAGATGGACGAACTTTTCCCGCAGGTTTTTCTTCTTCTTTATTAATATTTCTAGTTCCGAACTGTCAAGACGACTCAATAACACAGACCACACTTCGAAAAGTGCTTTGTTTATTGGTTTGCGCTTATCCTTTATATCATATCGCTTTCGAAATGCATCGTCTCCGAATATTTCAAGGGCCGCACCCATTGCACTATCAAATTGGTCTTTGATAAAGTGCAATTCCTCTTGCGATTTTGTTGGAATTAATTCGAGTCCGGAATTCAGAAAGGAGTTGAGGTCTGGTTTATAATCTTCGATACTGTAAAAAGCAAAAAAACGCGTGGCGAATTCGCGATCCAACATACGGTCTTCAGGAATAGAGAAGTCGGTCGCCTGTTTAAAAGAACGGAGATCCGCTAATGCTTTGACAAATTCAGCTGGTCTTCCCTGATTCAGAGCATTTCTTATTTCCTGACTGGAAAGTGTCAAGCCTCCTGTATTAATTCGCTCAAAGACAATATACTTGAGTCTCTTAGGCGTCCCCGGTGACATGATGTAGGCCGTCACTTCAAATTCTTCGATTCTGCGTTGTAAATTCCCTGGTAATTGATCAAAGCTGTAGCCATTAAACTGATCAAGAAATTCCAGATTCTGAAGATTAAGGGTTTTCTTGTTCACAAAACTGTCGAGCGAACTCAATCTCTGCAAGCCATCTACCACAAGCCACTTGTCATCTTCTGAACCATCGAAGTAAAAAGCAGGCAGAGGAAACTTAATGAGTATCGACTCTATCAGGCGACTCTGCTTTGTATTGTTCCACAACCCGGCTTTTCGTTGAAAGCTTGTTTCCATATCAATCTCACTCCTGAATAGTCGTTTCAGGATAAGATCAAGCGACATTGTTTTTGTTTTAATATCGACCCGGCTTGGGTCGAATGGATTCTCAATGTGAGAATTATTATAGACACGTTCTTCTTCTACATCAAATGAATTCTCAACAAGGGGAGTATCCAACGCAATTTCCTTTTCGATCTGCTTGTAAAACTCCCCCTTTTCGTCACGCAGAAAATCATCACTAAAACTCAAAGCCGCATCGCGTCGTCTTGCGAGGATTTTAATTTCATCTTTGTCAACCTGACTTGTTTGACTCCCTAATTCCGTAAGACTCCAAACAGAACGTTCGGGACTTTCTATTAATTCCGCTTTTTTTAAATAGAACCTGGCCCAGGCTAACTGATATCCCAGCTTAGTCCTGTTGCCTTCGCTTTTGTTGTGAATCGCAGCGCGAAGATGCTCCGGCAGGTTGAGCAATTCCACAGCTTTTGCTTCAATGCGATCTACATCCGCGGTACCCTCATAAAAACGGAGGATATCTACTACCAGTTGAAAGAGATCGTCATATTTGGGTACTTCCTGTAGAGCGCTTTTGGTAATAACATTGTTGGGCCTAATATCCCCATGTGTAATTATTCCTTGCTCCAATTCTTCTTTGTGTGCAAGATAAAACGCGAACTTTTCAGGCGTAAAACAATATACAAGCTGACCAATGGAAGTTTTATAGGGAACAAAGCCGGTCTTTAAAGCTTCAGCGACCGTTCGTATATCAATGAAACAGTTAAAAGCGCGGCCTACATTATATCCCCAGTCATTGATATTCCATGCACAGATAATCGTCTCCTCGAATTTTTTCCTCTTATAAATAGCAAGCATCAAACGAAACTCATTCGGGCTCTCAGAAGCGTCAAATCCGGTTCGATCAAGCGCAGCGGAAAATTGCGCTCTCTTTTCATATGGGCGACTTTCACGGCCACCAAAAGTCAGGCGTTTAATGTAAACATGCAGTTTTTTCTCCTCTCCCTGAACACGGATAGTGAATCGATTATAACCTCCGCGGCCCGCAAATATCCGCGTGGGCTCCCAACCCAAATTCGCAAGTATTTCGCTAAACACCTCCACTTCATCGAAAGCGGTATACGGTTCAGCTTGTTCAGTCGTCCCATCAATATTTGCTTCGTAGCGAATCATACGTGTTGTTTAGCCAGAGGTTTGGAGGTCTTCCTGGTTGAAGAGTTAAAGTATTGTGTTTTTAGTGCTTTAGCAAAAACATTCGCCAACAACGGTGGTACTGCATTTCCGATCTGTCGCCATTGCTCCTTAAATGAGCCCAGAAAAACGTGTTTGTCCTCAAATGTTTGGATTCTTTTGATCTCTGCTATTCTTAAAAATCTGTTTTTCCAATGAAAGGGCCCCATGTTATTGGAATGACTTGCCTGAATAGTCCAGGAAGGCCTGTCAGGTGAGAGTTTTAGCAGAAACGACCAATACCGCGAACGCCATTTAAAAATCGGTTTGGGATGTTTCCTTTCCTTAGTAAAGTATAAATAATTGTCCCCGGGCGGAATCAGCTTCAATAGATGTTTGTGCTTAGAGCCAGCTTCCATCTTGCCATCCTCGGCTAAATCATGATCAATGTCCGTAATAACATCTCCGCATGTGACCCAATCTGCAGTTTGCGCAACGTGCTTGTTCGGATCACTATGTGTTTGTTCTGGAAAGATAAAATCCGGCATCGCTTTTTTTACCCCTATGCAAATAAATCGCTGTCTTGTTTGAGGAACTCCGTAATCAGCAGCATTGATCACTTTGTGAAAAATTTTATACCCCAATCTTTTACTTTCCTGTTCAATAAATTCCAGCGCAGACTGGTGCGGTTTAAAAACAAATCCAGCTACGTTCTCAAAAAAGAAAAATCCCGGATCAAGTTCCTTCACTGCCCTGAAGTAATTCGACACAGTCATAAAACCATCTTCATCATTCATGCCACGCTCTTTCTCTTTCCGGTAAAACCTCGATTTTGAAAAAGGAGGACAAGGTGGGCCACCTACAAGTCCATCAATAACACCGTGCTTTTTTTTTATCCTTTTGAAATCAACATTCTCAATACCATCACAAACAATCTCGGAACCCGGTAGATTTTTCTGTAGCGATTCACACGCCCTTTCCCAGATGTCGGAAGCAAAAACAGTTTCAAAGCCGGCTTTCTCAAAACCTAAATCAATTCCTCCAACACCAGAAAAAACACTTACGATTCTTGGTTTCATTATATATTCGCAATCAAATGTTTAACAATTGCCTTACCGAGCAAGGGCGGCACCGCATTCCCAATTTGTTTTTGGACTGACCTCCTGTTTCCTGCAAACCGATAATCCTCTGGAAAAGTTTGAATAGCCGAACTTTCCGGAGTTCTCAAGCGCCTGTTGTTCCAATGAAATGGGCCAACCCAAGGTCCGGGTTGAGCAGCAATGGTCCAGGAGGGTTGATTCGGATGTAACTTCAATAAGAAATTCCAGAATCTTTTATTCGCTTCAAACCGGGGATTTGGATGGTTGCTTCGTTCGGTTAACGCAAAATAATTTTGCCCTGGAGGAATTTGTTTCAGTTCCTCCTCATATGTTTTACCTACGGTAAGTTCCTCTGGTTCAAAGTATTTATCACTATCATATTTGCCGATCCAATCGATTACGCGCTCGTGCAGCAACAATTCACTATTTAAGGTAACTTCAATTTCGTCACCATGAGTATGTTTTGGTTCACTCTTGATCTTCTTTCTGGAAGCGATAAAAAACACTCGTTTTCTTTTCTGAGGAACTCCGAAATTCAACGCATCCGCCCGGTAAACAACGAATTGATAACCCAGCTTATCAATCGCTTCCTTCAAGTCGGAAACCGCCTCTGCGTTCTTCGGATGTAATAAACTCTCAACATTCTCCAACAAAAAGCCATCTGGCCTGATTTCTTCAATTATTCTCAGGTACTGGCCTATCATATTTCTTGGATCCTCGCTGCCAAGCCTGTTCTTATGAGTAACCCAATACCCTGCTTTCGAAAATGGTTGACAGGGAGGTCCCCCAACAAGAATCAATTTTTCGGGGTTATTCCTTTTAATTATCGTTTTATACTCCTTGCCAGACATTTCTTTGATGTCCTTTTGGAAGTGTTCTGCATGAGCAAAGTAATTGTTTGTTCTCATCGTGGCGACACTGTCCCGATCAAAATCCATGCTTGCAATTACTTTCGCACCTGCTAACTGAGAACCGATGTCAAGTCCCCCGCCGCCCGAGAAAAATCCAATCGTTTGAATTTTGCTGTCTGCAATTGACTCCACCTTATCATTAACGGAATAACTTCGGTGATTGAAGTCTATGCCAATAAATTCCTTCTTCCGCGAAATCTCAAACTCATTCTCAAAAAGTCTGATCTGCGGCTCCTGAACAAGAATCAAAGACTCCTTCGGCAACTTGTATTGTGTTGTTTTAGTGCTTATCATTTCTGTTCAGATATTTAACTTTTTGTTCCGCCAGTTTGAAAACCTCTCCGTCAACATTTTCTGAATAGACTTTGTACGCAAATTTTTCACTGATCAATTCCTTTTTCATTTTTCCCAGATCAAGGGAAAATATTTTACAGAAAACCGGAAGCTTTTTTTCGTCAAAACTTCTTTTCCCAGTCTCAATCTTGCTCAGATTGGCAGAGTCCATATCCAGCATGGCCGCCAGCTTGGTCAAAGTCCAATCCTTATCTTTTCGTAATTGTCTGACGTAGTCCCCGAAGACTTTCATGATCGCCTTGAATTAATATTCTTGTCAACTAATGACAAATATAATTGGACTTCGCGGCGTCCAATCACGTATTTTCTTAAGATGTAGGCTAAGTTTTAAACAATCCAGCTTCCCGAACCAAGTAAATAAACGAAGGTGATTATTTCACCGTGCTCCCATTATTCTGATCGTTCTTCGTCGGTGCCACAAAACTCAATTCTCCCTTGTCGTTTTCCGACATGAGAATCATTCCGTTGGATTCGATGCCCATCATTTTGCGCGGGGCAAGGTTTACGAGGATCGTTACCTGCTGGCCGATGATGTCTTCCGGTTTGTAATATTTCGCGATGCCGCTCAGCACTGTGCGTTGATCAATGCCTGTATCAATCTGCAGCTTCAGAAGCTTATCGCTCTTTGGCATTTTCTCAGCGGAAATGATCGTGCCGATGCGGATATCCATCTTCGCGAAATCATCGAACGATGTAGTTTCTTTCTGTGGCTCGAGCGGATTTGTATCAGCGGCTTTGCCTTGCTGCGCCTGCAGAAGTTCGGCGGCGGCCTGTTCGCTACGGATACGATCCAGTTTCTCCAGCTGAACTTTCAGCAATTCCGGATCCACTTTCGCAAACAGCATCACCGGCTCTTTCAGGCTGTGGCCCGAAGAAAGCAGGTTCGTGCTTTTCGCGCTGTTCCAGTTGAGCTGCGTAATGTTCAGCATATCGCGGAGTTTTTGCGCAGTGAACGGAAGAAACGGCTGGCACAACACACTCAGGTTCGCGCAGATCTGCAACGAAACGTTGAGAATAGTTTTCACGCGTTCTTTGTCCGGGTTCTTCCACGGCTCGTTGTCGGAAAGATATTTGTTCCCCACACGTGCCAGGTTCATCAGCTCCTGCTGCGCTTCGCGGAATTTATAATTCTGAACTGCGGCGCCAATACGGTCAGGATATTTCGTGATCTCTTCGAGAACAAGAATATCCTCTTTCGTGTATTGCGTTGCTTCAGGAACCTTGCTTCCGAAATTTTTCTGCGTGAGGATCATCGTGCGGTGCACGAAGTTGCTGAACACTGCAGTCAGCTCATTGTTCACACGCGCCACGTAATCTGCCCAGGTGAAATCGCCGTCGCTGGTTTCCGGGCTGATTGCCGTTAACACGTAACGCAGTTCATCCTGCTTGTTGGGCATTTCTTCCAGGTATTCGTGCAGCCAGATCGCCCAGTTGCGTGAAGTGGAGATCTTCTGGCTTTCGAGATTCAGGAATTCATTCGCAGGAACGTTGTCCGGCAGAATGTAATCGCCGTGAGCCATGAGCATCGCCGGGAAAATCAGGCAATGAAAAACGATATTGTCTTTGCCGATGAAGTGAACGAGTTTGGAATCTTTGTTCTTCCAGTACACTTCCCAGTTATCGGATTTCGGCTTTCCGCCGTACGACAATGTGTTCCGTGTTTCCGGTTGCTCAAACCATTCTTTACTCGCGGTGATGTAACCAATGGGTGCATCGAACCACACGTACAGCACTTTTCCTTCTGCGTTTGGCAATGGAACTTTCACGCCCCAGTTCAGGTCGCGCGTCATTGCACGCGGATGCAACCCGTTTGCCAGCCACGATTTACATTGACCGGCTACGTTTGCTTTCCACTCCGGGTGACTGTTGATGTAATTCTCCAGCTGCGGCTGCATTTCATCCAATGGAAGAAACCAGTTGTTCGTTGGTTTTTTCACCGGAACGGTTCCCGACAAAGCAGAGTGCGGATTGATGAGTTCATCGGGACTTAAATCCGATCCGCATTTCTCGCACTGATCGCCGTATGCTTTTGGGTTCGCGCAATGCGGACATGTTCCCACGATGAAACGATCGACCAAAAACATTTTTGCTTCTTCGTCGTAATTCTGCTCTGTCGTTTTTTCTTTGAAGTATCCTTTACCGTAAAGTGTGGTAAAGAATTCCGAAGAAAATTTATGGTGCACGGGTTTGCTCGTGCGTGAATAAATATCAAACTCGATCCCGAAATTTTTAAACGACTGATCAATGACTGTGTAATATTTGTCGACCACTTCCTGCGGAGATTTTTTCTCCATGAAACCGCGGATCATAATGGGAACTCCGTGTTCATCGGTTCCGCTCACATACAGCACATCCTCTCCGTTGGCGCGTAAAAAGCGCACGTAAATATCGGAAGGCAGGTAACAGCCGGCCAGGTGCCCGATGTGAATGGGTCCGTTGGCATAAATCAACGCGGCGGTTACGGTATAACGTTTCGGTGCATTCATAACTTTTTCACTGGCAATTCAGAAAATTTTAGTCAACGAAGATAGGGAATAGTGAGGAGTTCGGAGTATGAAGTTCGGAGTTTCGCCCTTCGGCAAGCTCGGGGCGCGCCTGCGGCAGCAAGGAATTTTTAACCGCCTTTCACTTCGTTCAAGGGACATGCGACTTCTCCGAGTCGATCCATCCAGTAATCGCTTATGATCCGGAGGGATCACATGTCCCTTGAACGAAGTGAAAGGAAAAGAAAGAAAATTCCTTGCTGCCGCAGGCGCTCTGCACCCAGTACTCCGAACTCCGAACTCGTTATCTTTACGCAATGAAATTATCCGAAACACGTCGTCCACCGAACCTGAAACCCGGAGATTCCATTGGGATCTGCTCGCCGGCGCGCAAAATTCCATTGGCGGAAATTGAACTGGCGTTGAAAATGATCGAGGCGCAGGGATACTACCCCGTTCTGGGGAAGAATATGTTCAATGAAGACAACCAGTTCTCCGGAACTGATGCAGAACGCGCGGAAGATCTCCAGCTTTTTCTCGACGACCCGGCCATCCAGGCTGTGCTTTTTGCCCGCGGCGGATACGGCACCTTGCGCATCATCGATGAACTCGACTTCGATGCGTTTTCAGAAAATCCGAAATGGCTGATTGGTTACAGCGACATTACCGTGCTGCACAATCATCTTCATGCACTGGGTTTTGAATCGATGCATGCCACAATGCCGATCAACTTTGGAAAAGATGTGTACTCCACGGAAACACTTTTCAAAGCAGCTACGGGTCATGCGGTAACGTACGATGCAACGAATTCCACGTCGGTAAAAAATCGTCCGGGGAAATGTACATCGCAACTGGTTGGAGGAAATCTCTCGCTCATTTACGCGTTGCAGGGATCGGTTTCGGATCTCGACACCTATGGGAAGATTTTATTCCTCGAGGACCTTGACGAATATCTGTACCACATCGACCGGATGATGATCAGCCTGAAGCGTGCCGAAAAAATCCACGGGCTTGCGGGCTTAATCGTTGGCGGCATGAATGAAATGAAAGACAATACCATTCCATTCGGGAAAAATGCAGAAGAGATTATTGCTTCACACGTGGACGGATTTGATTTTCCTGTTTGCTATGGATTTCCTGCTGGACACGACGTGAAGAATTACGCGTTGCCGTTGGGGAGAACGGTGCATTTACATGTGGAGAGTGACTCGAGCAGGCTGGAGTTTTAAGGAAGTCTAAAGGAGCGGAGCGAAGCAATCCCATCTTTTAAAGCCGGGATTGCTTCGCTCCACTCGTAATGACGTACGCACCCTAACGTTCCGACACTGACACTTTCTATTTCAGCTTATAGTCCGCCGGTACATTAAACAGGTTCGCATCAAGTTCCCGTTTTTCAATCCGCGTTACTTCGAACCGGCCGGTCTCTTCATCCTTCGCATTTTTTCGTGTCACCAGCATGGGCATCGTATTGTCTTTCGGTTCAAGCGCCCAGTAGTATTTGAAATACATGTTCGTTGGCCCGAGCAACTGCACAGCTGGTTTGAAGAATCCGAATTTTCCGGTGCTGATCCAATAACTGAAATGCATCGTATCCACCGGTGTTTTCAACGTGTACTCAGTGGTTTTGTACGACTGGAATTCTTTGGAGTTCTTCGTTTCTGCGACTGTACAACCAGCTGGTGCCGTTGAAGGCGCTGCCACATGATTGCTCCATGTTTTTGCTGTATGATCGAGATACTTCGCGGTTTTGTCCTTGGTGTTCATCAAGTAACATCCCTTGAGCACACGGCTTCCGGGTTGAAACTCATCTACACGCACCTGGTCGCCCTTCACATACCACACCCAGTTTTCCTGCGATTTTCCTTCTTGTTTTTTGAATTCAACGATTCCTTCGAAATCCTGGGCCGTTAAAGCGGCAGTCATCGAAAGACAAACAAACAGCAACCAAAGGTGCTTTTTCATGGTGGGAGAGACTCCATTGGAGGAGACCCGATTCGTCTAATTTACAAAAAGCAAGCCGTTTTCCAGTGTGCAGTGGCAGTAGTCAGTGGCAGTCCCCACTCTCACCCAACACAACCGACCTTAAACGTTTGTAAACGGCTTAGGATGAATCGGTTTAGTATTTTGGCGGCATGATGAATCAAAAGCAGGAAACCGGAAAATGGGGCGAGGTGGAAGCCATTCGCCTGATGAAAGAACAGGGAATGAGCGTGATTGATGTGAACTGGACATTTCTTCACCTGGAAATTGATGTAGTGGCCCTGGATGGAGACGTGCTGGTGATTGGGGAAGTGAAAACGCGAAGCTCCAACGCGTATGGCGAACCGGAAATGTTTGTCAATAAGACCAAGCAGAAAAAACTGATCCGCGCGGCGAATCTGTATCTCCAGCATAAACACCGGAATAACGAAGTGCGTTTTGATGTGATTGGGATTCTGAGAACGCCGCGTGGCATCACTACGAATTATGTGAAAGACGCGTTTGGTGCCTGGGAATAAAAAGTGGCAGTAGCAGTGGCAGTTGCAGTCGGTTAAGAGAACGGGAGTGTTGAACGAGGGGATGCAGATGGATACGTGAAAACGAAGCAGTCGCTGTTTTCCATTGCAACAGAGACGGCTTCACTGCAACTGCTACTCCTTCTGCTATTGCCCACTGACCAAGGTTTCTTCTATTTTAAATATGTAGAAGAACCCCGACTGATCGCCGTTCAGCAATGCGCCTTCTGCTGACCAGGAAGGTGTGAAAAGCAGTTCCCCTTCCAGAAGCGGTTGATCATACTTCACCGAAGTGACGAGGATATTGTAGGAGCCGCCATCGTTTACATACACTCTTTTCACACGCCATATTTTTCCTGCAGGAACAGTGAAGCTGGTGCCGGCCATGCTTTGTTTGGTAATTTCCTTTGTCGAATCGGCAACTGTGTTTCGTGTCGAATCATTCACCGCAACATGTACGTTCATGCTCCTGATCACGGCATTTGTGCTGTCGATGTATCTCTGATCAGGAGTCTTTCCCAGCTGCACCTGAAGATTTATATACGACATTAAGCTGTCGATCTTGGCTTGTTGTGCTGGTGTTGTTCCCTGTGAAAAAAGGCTGAATGAAAAACAAAAAAAGACAACGGCTAAAACAAAACCTTTGTCCCGAAATGATTTTAAAAATTCAGCGCTACGGAACAACATTGAATTCAATAATGGACATAGTATACCTGGTGGAAGGATGCAGATTGACTAACGTTCCCGCAAATCCCGTTGGAAGCCAAAAGGGAAAAGAACTGGAGGAGTAACTCGTCGTGTTGAAATGTGCGATGTATGCCCCGCCGGAGTTTCTGAGGTAAAGCGGAGTTGAATTCGATCCACCCGAACTCACGCTTTCTATTTTCCAGACTTTGCCCGCAGGAACGGTGATCGCTTGTGTTGCGTTCGGTGCAATATCATAAAAAATGATCTGGTTGAACTGCAGGTTTCCCTGCGCTTTCAGGAATGAAACACAGAACAGCAGGAATGCGATTAAAGCAATTTTTTTCATCGTGTTTTATGGGATAACATTAAATTCAATAATAGAGATCACATCGCGGTATGGATTCGTTCCTGTCGACTGGAACGACCCTGAAAAAGATGACGGAAGCCAGAAAGGAAAAGGGGCATTACCACCGCTGGAGGAGGTGGAGCCAAAAAAGTAAGCGATGGGAAGCGCGCTTGCATCTCTCAATATGAGCGAGCTTGAAGAGGAACCGCCCATACCTGCGCTTTCAATTTTCCACACCTTGCCGGCCGGAACCGTAAAAGCGACGATAGTATTAGCCGGAACAATAATGGTAACCACCTGGTTAAACTGGAGATTTCCCTGCGCGCTTAATTTGTCTGTGAATAGAACAAGACAAAAAATAACTACGACCGAACTGATGATTTTTTTCATGTTAAAACCCGTTTATTGTGTAAATCAGTGAAGGTTCACCCGATCCGTTTGCCGGAGTGGATGAAGAGTTGATCATTTCAATCAGCACTTTTGTAAACACCACATTTTCTCCGAAGGCAGCCGCTTTCCCCAATCCGTCTGTAGCACGGGTCGATGTGCATTGATGCTGAATTTCGAAAACCGATGTCGCTGCAACGGTTACAAATCCTTCGACGACACTGTAACCATCCACAGTGCTTGTTCCGGTAAGGGCGGTGGATCCGGTAGTGATGTTATACAATCGCGCCTGGTGAACGCCGGCCTGGTATGCAGGGACATATACTTTGATGTAATATGTTCCCGGTGCAAGTGTGATCTGATTTGCAGCAAGTGTGATGGAAGTTCCCAATGTTGCTGCCGTTGTATTTAAAGTGCGGGTAACCCAGCTACCGCTTGAAAATGTTCCGCCGTCTGTTCCTGAAGGTTGTTCCTCCTGGAAGATGGCGTAATCACTTAATCCCGCTGCGCCTTGTGTTCCCTGTGCGCCCGTTGCGCCTGTTGCACCTGTAGGACCCATCGGCCCCACTGCACCTATTGGACCTGTAGAACCAGTTGCACCGGTTGGGCCTGTTAATCCTGTCGCGCCCGTTGGACCTGTCGGGCCGTTAATACCCGTTGCTCCTGTCACTCCTGTCGGACCGGTTGCACCAACAGCGCCATTGGTTCCTGCTGCACCGGTTGCGCCTGTCGGACCGACAGAACCTGTTGCACCATTTGCACCCGTTGCTCCCGTTAATCCTGTTGCCCCGACTGCTCCGGTAGGACCGGCTGCACCCGTCGCTCCCGTTAACCCAGTTGCACCGATTGCTCCGGTAGGACCGGCTGCGCCCGTTGCACCTGTGAGACCGGCAACACCGGTCGCTCCTGTTAAACC